>JAABUX010001128.1_pt1 | contig 41566 bp, 34 predicted proteins | sample 5561851 | NCBI WGS metagenome assembly JAABUX01 (sample SAMN10711883, study PRJNA513361) | rock metagenome | isolation source: Antarctica rocks | place: Antarctica: Victoria Land, Richard Nunatak red sandstone | collected 2016-01-03 | reverse complement strand
CCGTACTCCGGAGGAGACGTGGAAGCGAAGGACTCCAGCGATGGCGGCGGGTTTGGCCGATCACGTCTGGTCACTCGCGGAATGGTTAAAATTCCCTACAGTCAAACGGGCGTAGGACACGACCGCAATTTATAATGTGCAATGAATTTTGGGGACCGGTATTAAAGCTCTGATCCGTGTCCTATCCGTGTCTATCCGTGGCTCAATTCAATCCCGAAATCGGCGACGACCCGGCCGATCCCCTGGTACTGGAAGCCCATCTCGGCCATCTGCGCGGGGTCGTAGAGGTTCCGGCCGTCGAAGATGACGGGGTGGCGGAGCAGGCGGAGCATGACCTCGAAGTCGGGGGTCCGGAACTCGTTCCACTCGGTGACGATCGCCAGGGCGTCGGCCTGCTCGAGCGCCCCGTAAGGGCGGTCGCAGTAGATCAGGCGGTCGCCGTAGATTTCCCGGACGTTGGCCAGGGCCTCGGGGTCGTGGACCCGGACCGAGGCGCCCCCGGCGAGGAGTTGGTCGATCAGGACCAGGGCGGGGGCTTCGCGGATGTCGTCGGTCCGGGGCTTGAACGCCAGGCCCCAGACCGCGATGGTTTTCCCCCCGAGCGCCCCGTCGAAGTGGTCGTGGATCTTCCGGCCCAGGACGTCCTTTTGGGCCTGGTTGACGGCGTCGACGGCATCCATCATCCGAGAGGGGACGCCGGCCTGCTTGGCCATGTGGATCACGGCCCGGATGTCCTTGGGAAAGCACGAGCCGCCGTAGCCGACGCCGGGAAAGAGGAACGAGAAGCCGATCCGCTGGTCGTGGCCGATCCCCCGGCGGACGTCGTTGATGTCGGCGTGGTAGCGTTCGCAGAAGTTGGCCATCTCGTTGATGAAGCTGATCTTGGTCGCCAGGAGGCAGTTGGCGACGTACTTGGTCATCTCGGCGCTTTCGGGGGTCATCTCCAGGAACGGCCGCTCGGTCCGGAGGAACGGGCGGTAGAGGTCGTGGAGCTGCTCGAAGACCTCGGCGCGTCGGGCGCCGACGACGACTCGGTCGGGCTTGTTGAAGTCGTCGATGGCCGCCCCTTCCTTGAGGAACTCGGGGTTGCTGGCCACGTCGAAGGGGACGTCGGTCACCTCGGCCATCCGCCGGGCGAGTTCGGCGTTGGTCCCGACCGGCACGGTGCTCTTGATGATGATGGTCTTGCGGTCGTCGCCGTGGTTGAGGTGCTCGGCGATCTCGCGGCCGACGGCCCAGATCCCGTTGAGGTTGGCCCCCCCGTCGTCGCCTTGCGGGGTCCCGACGGCGATGAACACCAGCTCGGCCTCGGCCATCCCTTCGCCCAGGTCGGTGGTGAACCGGAGCCGACCATCTCGGGCGTTGCGGTGGACCAACTCGGTCAAACCCGGCTCATAGATCGGGATCTTGCCGTTCTGGAGCATGGACACCTTGGCGGCGACTTTATCGACGCAGATCACGTCATTGCCGCTCTCGGCCAGGCAAGTCCCGGTCACCAGCCCCACATACCCTGTCCCGACGACGGCGATCTTCACGGGTGTTCCTCCTCGAACCTGGTGGGATCGGGTCGGACCAACCGCCCTCACGTCGCGGTGCGTTCGCCCGAGATCCCGGGTCATCCCTTTGACGTCCTGTCAACTCGCCAAGTTTAAAATAAGTCGCGATTGAGGGGAAGTGGCAATTCCGTCGAGTGGGTTTTTCTCGTTTTTGGCGGCGAAGGGACGTCTTGGCGACGACCTCCAGGCTCATTGACGGTGAATAATTGGTAACTTGTCCGCGCTAAAAAATTGAATTCGCATCGTTGCTCCCCGGAACATCCAGCGGGGCTTTCTCCGGCTTCGGGGCGGCATCCAGTTGGTCCGCCAGTAGTTCGATGTACGTTCGATGAGGCTTGCGACCCACTAGAACCCGATAAACCGCCATACCACCCGGCCCGAGTGGCCCACGAAGCTCGGCGACTCGCCCGATCTTCCCGCCAGCATGTCGAATCTTGACTCGATCCCCAAGCTGAAAAACGGCGACCGGTGATTGGGACTTCTTGTTGACCATGACTCGCTCCTCAACCGTTATGGCTTCCAAGGCCGTTTACTCCCAAGAGCCCGGAGCCGATTGTACATCATCTTGTCAAGCGAGGTTGCCAGGGAGTCGCACGAACTTTGCCAGGACCGCAAGGTCGTCAAGTTCGGAAAGCCGGGCGACGGAACGTCTCCTTGGTGTGCCACAATGTTCCGCCATTTATTCAATACGGCGAGGTCGGAGAGCAGAGATTGATTTGCCGGGTCCTTCGAGAGATCAAAGTTCAAATCGAATCGTTTGAAATCCTTTCTGAGATTGTCCAAGTTTGCGTTACCTTGGTCCAGGGCACGATGGTTATAGAATTGGGCTTGAATCAAGATTTTTAGGTCAGAGCGTCGAATCAAAGAACCGAGGAACATAGAGCATTCTGTGTGTAAGTCCCGACAAAATCCCTGAAAATGAGCACTGAGCAGTACCGTATAACCTCGCAAATTCTCATCGGCCAGGCGAGGATTGGCTGCAACCAACGACGAGGTTGCCGCGCACTGATTCTCGACTTCCTGGAGGCGAGGCATCCGGTCGTTTCGCCATTGCTTCAAAGATTGAGAAGGCACGAATCTCCTCCGTTGAACTCGGCCCATCTGATCGAGATTCATTGGCTGCTTAATGTCCCCCCGGGCCCTCGATCGCCCTGAGCACCAGGGTCACTTGCAACGCGATGAGCCGTCGCATGTCGGCCCCGTCCTTGGCGGTCTCTTCGAGGCCCCGCATGGAGAAGGTGAGGGCTCGCGCCAATTCTTCCGACGAGGCATCCAAGGTCGATGCAGCCACAGGCTCGGCGAGCAACTCGGCGATCAAGGCCTGAAACTCCGCATAGATCTCCCGGACGGGGGCGAACGACAGGTCCCAGAGGTCCTTGGAGTCGGGATTGGTGAGGATCAGGTCGTACCCATATGCTCCCCAGGTTTCGCAGGCGAAGAGGACCTTATCCTCGAGCGTCGGGAGCGTGGGCAAGGCGGCGCGGATGCCAGCGAGCGAGTCGTCGTTCAGGCGGCGGATGACGGCGGCGAATACCTCTTCCTTGCCGGGGAACACCAGGTAAAGCGCCGGTCGGGAGATCCCCGCGCGCTCGGCGATGTCGCCCATCGTCGTCCGGGCGAACCCATAACGTAGGAAGACGTCGGTCGCCGCCGCGATCACGCGCCCTTCTCGGGACGGACCCCCCGACTGAGGTTGCATCGCTGGTCCTTGACAGTTTGACAGATTTTGTCTAAAAGTTCGGAGGGCCTCCGACTCGTCGAGGCGCCCGAGGTTGCTCGCACCGGCAAACTTAACCAAGAAAGTCGAGCCATGCAAACCGAGGCGATGCGTTCCACGTGGGGGCTTTACGCGAAGGCTTGGTCGAACGTCGATGATGAGGAGAGGCTGCGGTTGCTCCAAGAGAGCGTCGCTCCGTCATGCCTCTACCTGGACCCGGTCGCCCGGAGTCATGGTCGCGAGGAACTTGCCGGCGTGATGCGGCAGTTCCAGGGGAACATGCCGGGGGCGACGATCGAGGTGGAGGCATTCACCGGCCACCACGACCGTGCCCTGGTGCACTGGCGAGCCCTGGACGCGGGCGGAGTCGTGCGACTTCCCGGGGCCGATGCCATGATCTTCGACGCGGATGGCCTGCTCACGCAGATCAGCGGGTTTTTCGAGATCCCCGGGACAAGCCCTTGATCCACGGCGATCACGCCACGTTAGGTCATCCAGGAAGGTCATTGCCCAGATCCACCCCACCCCATCGCCCCCCTCATTGCGACCGCTCCGTCGCGGGCGAGGTGGTCGATTCACCTTGCGCTTGCCGGTGCGTCCATCGAGGTTTCCTTTGGCTTCGGAAAAGCATCAAGTTGATCCGCGCGCACCTCAACGTGAATTCGGGGTTTGCGACCGATCAGGACTCGATAGATGGCAATCCCACCCGGGCCAAGTGGACCCCGTAATTCGATCACTCGCCCGATCCTGCCATTGGAGTGTCGAATTTTGACCCGATCCCCGAGGTTGAACATGGCGACCGACGTCTGCGTTTTCTCTTGCGCCATCACTCCGTCCTCAATCATCAAGGTGTCCAGGGCTGTCTCTTCAAGAGATTCTTGAGTCGATTATAAAGGATGCTGTCGAGCGAAGTCGCGAGGCCATCACAGGAACTTCGCCAGGATTGAACCGTTGGGAACGAAGGGAAGCCAGAAGCGGGAATCTCCCCATAATGCGCCACGATGTTCCGCCAGTCGTTCAAACTTGAAAGGTGTTGCAACCGAAGGTGGTTCGAGGGCTCTGCGGAGAGGCCAAGCTTGAAGCCAAATCGTTCAAAATCTTTCTTGAGGTTCGCCAGATTGGGGTTGCCATGATCGAGATTGCAGTTTGCCGAGAACTGAGTCTGAACGGTGAATTGTGGGCTGATTCGTGTCTTCGAAGCGATGATCGCGACAGTTTCCGAGTACAGATCGCGACAAAATCCTTGAAAATGGGTACTGAGCAGGACGGTATATCCTCGGAGATTTTCATCGGCGAGGTAGGCGTTGGGCGGTGTCGAAGTCGAAGTTGCCGCGCACTGATTCTCGACCTCTTGGAGGCGAGGCATCCGGTCGCTTCGCCATTGCTCCAGAGATTGGGAAGGCACGAATCTCTCCTTGGACCCGCGAGTCTTGATCAGGTTTGCCGGGATCGACGTTCCGGGAGAACCATCGAATGGACTTTCAGAGCACTCCGAGAATCCGAGAACCAACCGGCTCAAGGCTCCCACCGGAGCAAGGTTTCGGTCGCCGGGTTGGAGAAGCCGAGCGAGCGGGCCAGGGCGAGCGACGCGAGGTTGCTCGGGTTGACCACCCAGAGGGGGTGCTTTTTCCGATCCCCCTCGATCTGGCCCACCAGGGCCGAGGCGACCGCTTTGCCCAGGCCGAGGCGAGCGAACCGGGGGTCGGTCGCGGCCCCCACCTTGTCGAAGTCGTGGTCGGACTCGACGACCCAGGCCACGGTGGCCAGCCCAGACCGGGTCGGCACGCCGAAGGCCGCGCCTCGGTCGATCAAGGTGGCGAAGTCGCCCCAGGGCCGGAGCGCCCAGGGGGGGGCGACCGCCTCGAACGCCCGGGCGTCGTCGAGGTCGAGCCGTCGGACGGCGGCCGGGCCGGCGGGGCGGTCGAGGGGTTCGGGGCGAATCCAGGTTTGCACCGAGGTTCGCTCGACGCGCGAGGCCGGGCCGACCCGGGCCCGGACGATGTCCTCCCAAGACGGAGGGGCCGCCAGGACGATCGGCCGCCCGGGCGCCGCCGACTCCAGCCAGTCGAGCGCGGGGCCGGCGAACCCGGCGGCGAACGCTTCCCACTGGTCGCCGCCGTCCCTGAGCCAGATCGCGCTCGAAGGCCGCGACCGGTCGTCGCCCCACAACCCCGGCCGCCCCTGGATCCCCGCGTGGCGCAACGCCACCGTCCGGTGCAACCCGTCGCCCCAGCCCAAAACCGAGTCGGCGGCCTCGGCCCCCAGTGGAATCATCTCGGCTCCAACGACTGGGTGCCCCAAGTGGATGATCTGGATCGCCCCTCATTATAATGCAATGGAAAAATCGCTGATAGCGATAGAAGACACGCGGTTGATTTCTAAATACGGATGAAACGAAACAAAGATAAAAATTTTTCTTAAACTCTTATCCGCGTTTCACCCGTGACTCAATTCGATTGAATTGCGCGACTCCTCTGCGAATTGCGGATTTTAAGGGGAAATCAGTCAGGCGGACCATCGCGCCAAGGCCCTGTCACGGTCATCGGCCTCCCCCGATCCGGGCTCGATCATGCGTGGACCTCGGCGTTCAAGGCTTTCTCCCACTTGACCGACTTGACCCCCGGCTCGATGTTGAGCCGGCTCATCACCTCGGAGATCAAGCGGTCTTTGAGTCCGGTCGTCAGTACTTCGGCGACCACGATCGACCCACCGCCCTCAAGGTCGTCCTGGCTCGACACGCTTCGGACGGTCATCCCGGCGTTGCCGTTGACGTGGCGGAGGACGATGCTCCGGACCACCGCCTCGTCGCGCTCGGCGCAGATGACCCGGAGTCGGTAGATGGTTTCCAGGTCGTCGGCCTTGCGGAGGCTGTCGATCCGACGGGCGAGCGGTCGGAGGCCGAGGTTGACGACCAGGACGAACGCCGTGCCGGTCGCGGCGTGGATCGGGAAGCCCGACCCGCACAAGACCCCCACCGCCGCCGAGCACCAGAGCGTCGCCGCCGTGTTGAGCCCCTTGACCGTGAACCCTTCGCGGAGGATGACCCCGCCGCCCAAAAAGCCGATCCCGCTCACGACGTAGGAGGCGATCGGGGTCGGGCTGTTGACGTCGCCGACCAGTTGCGAAAGCGACACGAACAGCGCCGCGCCGACGCTCACCAGGACGTTGGTCCGCAAGCCGGCGGGATGCTGGTTATACTGCCGCTCCAGGCCGATGGCGACTCCCGCCAAGAGGGCCGAGCCGGTCCCCAGGACGAACCAGGTGTAACTCATTCGGGTTTCTTCAACCTCAACGCCCGACGACCAACCCCAGCGGACAAGCTACCGAATGGGATGTCGATGATACCAAATTGAATGATCCTCAACTGGTCGTGAACCACCGTCAGAAGCCTGACTCGGTCATCATCAGCGCTTGCCCATCCAAGTCTTGTAGAGGAAAAAACAAAACGGCAAATTCAAGCACGAGATGATCCAGAGGTAGCCCAAGCATCGGCCTGAACGGTCGATCCAACCGGGTTCTCGGCGACCCACCCGGGCCAACGCCATGATGAGCCAGCAAGTCAAGACGACGGATGACACCGAGCCGATGGAGAACCAAGTCCAAACCCGATCGCCAAGGGATTTTGTGGCATCCATCTCATTCGCTGCCGCTTTGAACAAAAGATCGACCAGGTTGATGACCAGGTTGGCGACGACCGCCCCGAAGCAAGCCACCGCGCCCCACTGCCTGGCGACTCGCTGGAGCCGAGGCCGGGGCTGGCGGAGTCGCCAGGCCAAGACCAGGTAAGAGGCGAGCATCAACATGAAGTTAACGCTGTCGTTCACCCAGACAAACCAGGGTCTGCGATAAATCTGGTTGCCGACCTGCGCGACTTTATCGGTCCACTCACCTTTGAGGCAGATGCAGCCGACGGCGATGATCCCGACCCCCATCATCGCGTCGAGCAAGGTGAACCGGCGGCAATCGGCCCGGGGACGCGGAGGGATCTTTGGGGCGGGGAGTGTCGGATCGGTCGTTTCGAGCATCGTTCGACCATCGGGCCAATGGAGGCTTGTCCGAATGATTCAACCAAGTCGGGCCAGCAGGTTCGATGGAATTTCGAAGGCCCAACGAGGGGAGGGCCGCGCCCATGCGCGACCCTTCGGGACATTCCTCGAGGCCGACGGTCTAGCCGTCAGTCTTTGTCCTTCTTTTCCTTCTTGCTGGACTTCTTTTCCTTCTTGTCGTCGTCCTCATCGTCGTCGTCGTCCTTGTCTTTCTTCTTGGCCTTGGCTTCCTTCTTGTCGTCGTCCTTGTCTTTCTTCTTGGCCTTGGCTTCCTTCTTGTCGTCGTCGTCCTTTTCGGCTTTGGCCTTGGGCACAAGGATCTTGCCGTTGGGGGACATGACGACTTCGATGGGGTCTTTGTCGCCGACCTTGATTTGGACCTCGTAGATGACGACGTCGTCCTCGTCGCTCACCTCTTCGGCCTTGAGGATCTTGCCGTTGGGGAACTTCTTGGCGGCGGCCCGGGTGACGGCCTTGGGCAAGTCTTCGACCTCGATCTCTTTCTCGATCGCCTCGATCTCGCCTTCGTCGTTGATCCCCAGGTCGATCGACTTGCCGTCTTCCTTGAGCATGACCTCGTAGATCGTCTCGCCGTCCTCGGTTTCCTTGGCGGCGCCGACGACCTTGGCCTCGGGGAACGCCTTCTTGGCGGCCTTCAGGACCGACTTGGGCAGGTCTTCGACCTTGATCTTCTCCTCGTCGAAGGCCAAGGCCACCGTCACGGTCGATCCCGCCACCAGGGTCAGGGCAAACGCCGAAGTCAGCCAGTTTTCCTTGCGCATCATTCTTCTCCTGGGTCCGAAGCGATCAAGTCGTCACCGAGCAAAGGTTGCGCGGTCGAAAGAGGGACGACGAGGCCCACCTTAGCAGACCCCGATGAGGATTGGGTGAGTTGAAGATAAGAAATTCCTCAACCTCCGAGGTCTCGCCGCCTCCAAGCCCGAACGACCAGATCGGATCACTTGCCCCCGGCGAACTCGGTCCCGAAGAGTTCCGCGGCGCCGTCGGTGACGACGTTCGTCCCCGGCTTCGGCCCCATCGCCAGGACGGCCATCGCCCCTTCCACCCGGTCGACCACCACCCTCCGGCGGGCGAAGGCGTGCTTGCCCATCGCCTCGTAGACCCAGGCGCCGCCGTTGATGTCGCGGAGCACCGAGGCGCTCGGGACGACCAGGGACTCGGATTCCCCCTTCATCGGCAGGGCGATCCCCACCTTCTGGCCGGGTCGGAGGTGATGGTCGGCGTTGGCGACCTCGTAGTACAGGTCGATCGTCGAGGTCAAGGCGTTGGCCGTCGGGCTGGTCCGGACCGGCTTGGCCGGAACGGTACTCGAGCCCGGGGCGTCGGACAAGCCTCCCACGGCGGCGGGGCGGTCGGTGGCGATGGTCCGCTCCTCGCCGACGAATACGGGGACCTTGACGTAGATCGGGTCGAGCGCGGCGACCTCGAACAAGATGCTCCCGGCCGTGACCTGCTGGCCGGGTTGGACCATCACCTGGATCAAGACCCCGTCGGCGGGGCTCTTCAGCGCCAGGGGGGCGAGTTTCCCGGCGTCGGCGTCGTTGGCGCCGTCGCCCATCGCCTTGCTGAAGATCGACCAGGCGTCGTTGGCGGCGTCGAGCGTGGCCTTGGCCTGGTCGTAGGAGTTCCTCGCGTCGACCAGCGTCGAGGGAGGGACGTCCCGATTCCGCGTCAACTGCTCGGTCCGCTCCAGGATGGTCTTGGCGTTGTCGAACCGGCTCTGGGCCGTCTTCTTCTGCCCCTCGGCGGCGGCCTTGGCCGCGCCGAAGTTCACTCTCTCGATCGGGTTGAGCACCGCCCGATCCGCCGACAGGATCGGCAAGAGCGTGAAGATCGTCTTCCCCTTCTCGACCGTCAGGCCAGGCTCGGGGGCCGAGCCGCCATCGGGGATGACCAGCATCCCGGTTTGCGGGGCCGAGACGATCGAGGCCCGGCCGGGAGGGACCACGACGTCGCCGCCGATCGTCAACGACCGGGGGGTCGGCTTGCGGACCACCTGCGCGGTGGCGATCCCCAGGCGGGTTTCGGCCTCGGGCTTGAGCGTGACCACGACGAGGTCGGCTTCGGTCCGGAGCTTGCTCACGGCCACTTTCGCGGGGGGTTCGGCCTTGGTCGCGGCGGAGCCGGCGGGCTTGGAAGAACAACCCGGGAAGCCCAGCAGGCCCAACCCCAAAGTCGAAGCGGCGGCAATACCGAGGGCGACTGGCCTCATAACACAACCCACCTTGTCGGTTTTCACCATCTTACGCTCAAGGTCCAAGTTTCCGACTTGGGCCACCGATTCTCAACATTACTCGAAAAAGGTCGATGGCGTCAGGGGAAGGCCGAGGATTAGGTCTTTCTTATGATCAGCCCCAGCCCGAAAACGGGCGAAGCGGCTCGACCGGCTCCTCCAACCAACGCAGGATGCGTTAAACCCATGCAAGCCACCACCTTCACGGTGTTCCTGTCGCTGGGGGCGATCCTGGGCGGGACCAGCGCCCTCGCCGACGACCTTTTTCCACCAACCTACCGCTCGGGTTCCAGCCCGGCCCCCACCTCCGATTCGAGTTCCAAAGCCGGGTCGATCCCGGCGACCTCGACACCCCTCCCGGCCAAAGCTCCGGCGACGGGCCGCCCTCGGCTGGCCTGGCCCAAGATCACCAGGGGTTCGCAGGCCCCGGTGGCCCCCATGCGCCCGCCCGCTTCGGCCCCGACCCCCGGCCCGACGGTCGCCTCGGCGCTTTCGGTCGTCGCCAACCCGCCCGAGTATGTGCCCGACTCGGCCAAAGGCATGATCGGCCGCCTCCGCAAGCCGAGCGGCCCCGAGGTCCCGCCCGGCTTGCCCCGAGGCGCGGAGCCTCTGGCCATGATCCCGCCCGAGCCGATCGAACCGGCGCCCGCCGCGACCCAGCCGGCCGCCCGCCGCCCGACCGACCCGATCCCGACCTCGAAACCAAGGCAGGCGCTCGCCTCGATCCCGGACTCGTCCCCGTCGGTCCGATCCAAGGCGGATGCCGACCGCGTCCGCTCGATCCCCCCGATGATCGCCCGCCCGAGTTCGCCCGATTCCGACGCCCCGGTTCGGAGGGTCCAGGCGACCCCGGGCGACCTCGGGGCCGAGGCGTCGGCATCGCCCCTGTCGGCGGGGTCGCCCGCCTCGGCCTCGACGCCGTCGGCCCTGCTTTCCGAGGCGGGCACGAGCGGGCGGTCGTTGTCGCTCCAGCAAGCCTTGACCGGCGCGATCACGAGCAACCCCGACCTCGTCACCCTCCGGACAGGCGCCGGGGCCACGGCGTCGCTCGAAGCCGTCGAGGTCGCCCGCCACTTTCCCACCACGCTCAACCCGACGGTCTTCATCGACTACCGGCCCATCACCCTGATCCCCAACGGGACCTTCGGCGCCAACGGGACGGGAGCGACCTCCGGACCCGGGACCTCGGCCGGGACGCGGACCAACGCCCGAGGCGGCAGCTTCTACCATTACGGCCAGGACTATATCCTGGTCGCGCTCCGGCAACCCTTGGAGTTTGGCCACCAGACCACCCACCGCTACTCGATCGCCAAGGCGGCTTATACCCAGCTCCAGTGGCAGATCGTCCAGGCCGAGCTGAACACCCTGGTCCAGACCTATCGGTTTTTCCAGACGGCGGCCTATCGCCGCGAAAAGGCCAAGGTCGCCGAGAAGCTCGCGGTGTTCAACGAGAACCTCCGGGACACCCTCGACCGCCGCCTCCGGGCCAACCAGGCGCAGCCCGCCGACGTGGCGCTGGCCAAGGTCGAAGCCCGGGCCACCCGTCAGCAGGCCAGGGCGGCGCAGCAGGATTATCTGACCGCGTTGACCGACCTCCGCAACCAGATCGGCGTGCCCGACTCCGCCGCCGAGACCGAACCCCTGGGCGAGTTCACCTTACCGGGCAACATCCCGCCGCTCGACGAGCAAGGGATGGTCGACGCCGCCCTGCGGTGCCGCCCCGACCTGAAAGCCGCCCAGGCCAACGTCGACGGGACCGCCGCCGCCGTCCGGCTGGCCAAGGGCGACCGGATTCCCCCGGTGATCTTCGGCCCGCAGTACGTCCAGGACGAAGCGGGCATCCAGTACGTCGGGTTCAACCTCGTGCCGACCTTGCCGATCCTCAACAACGGCAAACCCCTGGTCCGCCAGCGAGAAGCCGACCAGCGACGCGCCGTGGTCGCCTTCCAGCAGGCCCAGCAGCGGATCATGGCGCAGGTCCGGGCGGCCGTCGCCAAATGGAACGGTGCGACCGGACTCGTCACCGACTCGTCCGGCCTGACCGAAGAACTTTCCCGCGAAGCCGACAGCCTGGAACGCCTCTTCGAAGCCGGTCAGACCGACCTGGGCCGAGTCACCCAGGCCCGCCAACGGGTGATCCAGCTCGAAAACGCCCAACTCGACGCCGTCTTCGCCGCCACCCAGGCCCAGGCCGACCTGATGGCCGCGCTCGGCATCCCCTCCCTGATCCAGAACCTCCTCCAGGCCGCCGAGGGCGACGCCGGTGTCGCCCCCGGGTCGCCCAACGGCCCCTCGGCCCCGAATTCCGCCCCGGCCGGCTCACCGCCTATGCCCCCCACGCCGTCCCCCTTCGCCCCGCCTCGTTAATGAGTTCAACCGAGCCGACGACGGGCCGTGAGCTGGCCTTCCCCCGATCAGCGAGCGGAGTCCGCTCCGGGCGGGATCGAGGATATACTGGAGAAACATCGGCTCGTAGTCCGCGGAAGTGATATTCGTCCGGTCAATCACCCCAGCGGAGGGTTTGGGTTGTGACCCGCGACATCCCCGAACGCGAAAGCTTGACCGTAGAGTTCAAAAGTGACCGCGCCAAGCTCGGCGACCGCGACCTCGTCGCCGCCGTCGTCTGCCTGGCGAACACCGATGGCGGGGAGATTTATCTTGGGGTCGAGGATGACGGGGCCATCACCGGTCTTCACCCCGACCATCGGAGTCTAACCGGCTTGACAGCCCTGATAGCCAACTTGACCCGACCTTCCTTGACGGCCCGGGTCGAGGCGATCGATATCGAGGGACGTCGAATTGCGAAGATCGCCGTTCCCAAATCGCGGCAACTTGTGGCGACCTCCGACGGCCTCCTCCAGCGACGCCGACTCAAGGCGGATGGGCAGCCCGAGTGCGTCCCTTTCTACCCCCATGAATACAACCGTCGGCTTTCGGACCTGGGACAACTCGACCAGTCGGCCCTGCCCGTCCCGGAATCCTCGATTAACGACTTTGACCCGCTGGAACGGGAGCGTCTCCGGCAGTTCGTCGAGCGATACCGGGGCGATCGGACCCTGCTTGGACTCGACGACGCCGAGTTGGACGGCGCCTTGGGTCTGGTCTATCGAGAGGGGGGAAGCCTCACCCCGACCGTAGCGGGCCTGCTAATTCTCGGTCGGGAGGACGTGCTCCGCGACTTGATCCCCACCCATGAAGTCGCCTTCCAGGTCATGGATGGGACGGATGTCTTCCTCAACGACATCGGGCGGGCACCGATCCTGAAGACCGCCCAAAGGGTCGAGGAGCAATTCCTTTCCCGTCGCGTCGAGAGGGAGATCCAGGTCGGCTTGTTTCGTGTCCCTGTGCCCAATTACGACGAGCGAGCCTTCCGCGAAGCCCTAGTCAATGCCTTGATTCATCGGGACTACACCCGCTTGGGCGCCATCCACGTCCGATGGCAGCCCGAGGATATCGTGGTGAGCAGCCCCGGCGGCTTCGTCGAAGGGGTCGGGCTGGACAACTTGCTTTCCACCGAGCCTCGCCCTAGGAATCTGCGCCTCGCCGACGCCATCAAGCGGATCGGGTTGGCCGAGCGAACCGGTCGAGGGATCGACTTGATCTATCAAGGTTTGCTTCGCTACGGCCGTCCCGCCCCGGACTTCCGCCGAAGCGACGGGCATTCCGTGATCGTGACTCTACCGGGCGGCGAGGCCGACCTTGGCGTCTTGCGGGTCGTGATCGACCAGGAAAACCGCCTCGGGCATCCCCTCCCGGTCGACTCGATGATCGCCCTTTGTTTGCTCCGCGACGAGCGGCAGGTGGATGCATCTCGACTCGCTCAAGCCATCCAACGAGACGAGACTTCCGCCCGTCGCGTTTTGGAGCGGCTCGTCCAGGCCGAGATGCTCCAAGTTCATGGCCAAGGGCCACGCCGTTTCTATACCCTCAGCGGCCCGGTGACCAAAGCCTTAGGATTCTCACCCTCCGACAACCGACCAACAGCCTCCGTGCTCCATGAGCGGGCGGACCAAATCCTCCACTACGTCGCCGAACACGGACGAGTCACCCGGAAAGATGTCGCTGTGTTGCTCCGCGTGAGCGACGACCAAGCGAGTCGGCTACTGGGTAAACTCTATAAAGAGAAACGATTAAGGCGTTATGGGATGGGCCGGGATGTCTGGTATGGGAGCACCTGAGCGGCCAGAATCGCGCTCGCGTGATTCGTAATCGCGCTCGCGTGATTATCCCGACATTCCGCGCGATCAATTGACAAACTTTCAGTCAGGCTCGGTGGCCGTTTCAACCGATTCCCAGTCCCTCATAGAAATGAGCGGCCAATCAACTCAGGATTGGCGACGGGACAAAACCACGGAGTTATCATATGCAGCGGCGCGATTGGGGACGACTCTCCAGAAATCGTCGGCACCCGGATTGCTCGTTGTGATGGCGTCGTGCTTGTGGCAGACACGTCTTGATCGACCGCTCCCGTAAGTGAGGATTGACCCGATGCACATCCGCAGCTTCGTTCTCGCCGCCTCGACCTGCGCCGCCGTTGTTATCTTGGCGGCGACCGGCTCGGCCCAGGGGCCTGCCTCCTCGATGATGATGGACGCCCCGGGCAAGGCCATCGCCGTCCTGATCCCGACCAAGGGAAGCGCCGTCACCGGCACCATCACCTTCACCAAGATCGAGAAGGGGACCCGCGTCCAGGCCGACCTTTCGGGCGTCCCGGTCGGCAAGCATGGTTTCCACGTCCACGAATATGGCGATGCCAGTTCGCCCGACGGCAAGGCGGCGGGAAGCCACTTCGACCCCAAGATGGCCAAGAAGCACGGCGACCCGTCGAAGGCCGACGTCCGCCACCTCGGCGACCTCGGCAACATCGAGGCGAGCGCCGACGGCAAGGCCACCTATGATTCGACCTACCCCGACCTCCCGATCGACGTGATCGTCGGCCACGGCCTGGTCGTCCACGAGAAGGCCGACGACTTCGGCCAGCCCGTCGGCAACGCGGGTGGTCGCCTCGCCGTCGGCGTCATCGGCGTCGCCAAGGCGAATTGATCGTCATCCGGGAGGTTGAAGGGGGATGGGAACAAACCCGCCCCATTTCCCGATCCCTCGCGGATTGACAGCCCGGAGTCCACCGCCTTAAGATCGGCTCGACGTGCTGAAAGAACCGGCAGTTTGGGTGCGAACGCGGGAGTGGACCTCGGGTGGCCAACAAGCCTTGGGGCGGGCGTTTCGGCGAGAAAACCGACCGCCGCGTCGAAGAGTTCAGCGAGTCGATCTCGTTTGACCGTCGGCTGTTCGAGCACGACATCCGGGGGTCGATCGCCCACGCCGAGATGCTCGCCTCGGTCGGCCTGATCTCGGCGGACGAGTGCCGGCAAATCACGCAAGGTCTGACCGAAATCCGGGCCGAGATCGAAGCCGGCGACTTCGCGTTCACGCTAGCGCGCGAAGACATCCACATGCACGTCGAGGCGGCCTTGATCGACCGCCTCGGCGACGTGGGCCGGAAGCTCCACACCGCCCGGAGCCGGAACGACCAGGTCGCCACCGACGTCAAGCTCTGGACCCGCGACGCTCTCGACCGGATCGAAGCCCGAATCATCACCTTACAAACGGCTTATGTCAACGCGGCCGAACGCCACCGCGATCTGATCTTGCCCGGCTATACCCACCTCCAGCGCGCCCAGCCGGTCCTCGCGGCGCATTACTTCCTGGCGTTCGTCGAGAAGCTCGCCCGCGACCGCGACCGCCTCCTCGATTGTCGGAAGCGGCTGAACGTCTTGCCTTTGGGGGCCGCCGCGCTCGCGGGCACGAGTTTGCCGATCGACCGCGACCACGTTGCCCACGCCTTGGGATTCGACGGCGTGACCGCCAACAGCCTCGACACCTCCAGCGACCGCGATTTCGCCCTCGAATCCGTCTTCGTCCTCACCTTGATCGCCGAGCACCTGTCCGGCTGGGCCGAGGAGTGGGTCATCTGGTCGACCCAGGAATTTTCGTTCCTGAGCCTCCCCGACGCCCTCTGCACCGGCTCCAGCATCATGCCCCAGAAGAAGAACCCCGACGTCCTGGAGCTGATCCGAGGCCGGACCGCCCGCGTCGTCGGCTCGCTCACGACGCTTTTGATGCTCATCAAGGGCTTACCCCTCGCCTACAACCGAGACTTGCAGGAAGACAAGGAACCCCTCTTCGACGCCTTCGACACGGTCGACGCCTGCCTCGAACTCGCCGCCATCGTCGTCGACGGTGCCACCCTCCGGGCCGACCGGATCGCCTCCCGGATCGACGAAGGCTTCCTCGACGCCACCACTTTAATGGAATACCTGATCCGCCAAGGAATCCCCCAGCGCACCGGCCACGAGATCGTCGGCCACCTCGTCGGCCTCGCCGAAACCCAAGGCTGCCGCCTCGCCGACCTGTCCGACCAAGATTTCGCCGCCGCGAACCCCAAGCTGACGCCCGAGGTCAAGAAGACGCTGGGAGTCGCCAACGCCGTCCAAGCTTTCCAGTCTTATGGCTCGACGGCCCCGAGCGAGGTGGACAAGCAGTTGGCCCGGTGGATGGAGCGGCTCGAAGGTGAGAGAGAGCGTGGGGCGAACTTGACCTGATCAATCGGTGGGCCAACATTCATGGGGAAGAAACGATCTTCCAAAGGATCAACCTCACCGATCCCATCATGGCAGCCATCAACTGATGCAATTTTGGTCCGGCTCGTTGCCTCCGGAATCGCTTACGCGATCCAGACAGACGGGCGCTGCCCCGCGCGAGATTATTTCGCGGGGTTGAACTCGTCCGATCAGAACAAGTTTATCATCTTGTTTACCACAATGGCCGAGCAAAACATGGTGAAGAATCCCGAGAAGTTCCGCCGCAACGTGGGTCAAACAAGCTGTCAGATCGGGGCGAGATCACTTAAAATCGTTCTCGCGGAGTTCAAAATTCACGGACGTCGCATCCTCTCCTATCAACGTGATCGCTGGTGGCTGCTGATCAGCGGTTTTGACAAGGGCGTCAACCTGAGAACAGAAACCGACAAGGCGGGCGTCCTGGCGTGCTTACATCTCTCCACAACCTCTTGAGGAGTTCGACCTAATGGATCTTGTCGAGAAAATCAACCAGTCGCCCGAAGCCCTTCGCGAAATCCAGGCGGAGCGACTGGTCATGGAGATCACTGAACTTATCTGCGAGGTCATGGAACGCGAAAGCGTCACTCGGACGGAGTTGGCGGTCCGACTCGGGAAAAGTCGCGCTTATATAACAAAATTGCTCAACGGCAACACAAGCATCACGGTCAAGACGATTGCCGATGTGTTCGCGGCGCTCGGGCGTTCGGTGAGAGTTGTTGATCGGCCTTTGTCGATCTACACTCCTCGACTCCTCGTGACCGAAACGTCAAGCGACCCCAATCTTCCCACGGATGATGCGGCTCGACGAACCAACCAGCCCAATATCAAGGTCGGAGTTGCGACCAATGGCGAAACCCATTGCAATCAGGACTAACTCATGCTTTTCAACGTGACACTCGACCGCGATGAAGATGGGGTTTGGGTCATCGAATGCCCTTCGGTCCCTGGATGTTTTAGTCAAGGTCGGACGAGGGAGGAAGCCCTTGAGAACATCAAGGATGCCATCAAAGGTTGCCTGGAGGTTCGAGCGGAGCTTGGTATGCCCCTGACCATCGAGAACGGACAAGTTGAGGTCGTGGTCTAATGCCGCCCGTGCCTCCAATGAGCGGCAAAGAAGTCGTCAAGGTGTTTGAGTCGCTCGGTTGGCGCTTCAAGCGGCAGGCTGGAAGCCACCTCATCATGGCCAAAACAGGGGAGAGAGCGACTCTGGCCATTCCAAACCACAAGGAAGTTGCCAAGGGAACGCTCAGGGGTATCATCCGCACGGCGAACATGACGGTCGACGAATTTTTGGCGGCCATTTGAAGCGAGACGACTCATTTCCCATACCACTGGACAAGCACCAATCATGGACCACTTCCACTACCGCGACCGCCAACTGTTTTGCGAAGACCTGGCCATCGGCGACCTGGCCGATCGGTTCGGGACTCCGCTCTATGTTTACAGCCAGAACGCGATCTTGGGGCAGCTCAAAGCCCTGCAGGAGGCGTTCGCGGAGCTTGAACCCCTGGTTTGCTACTCGGTCAAGGCGAACTCGAACCTCTCAATCCTCCGGGTCATGGCCGAGCATGGGAGCGGGTTCGACGTGGTTTCGGGGGGAGAGCTTTTCCGGGTGGGGGTGGCCGGGGGGGACCTGGGGCGGACGGTTTTCGCCGGGGTGGGGAAGACGGATGAGGAGATCGCCGCCGGCCTGGATGCGGGCGTGTTGATGTTCAACGTCGAGAGCGAGGCCGAGCTTGACGCCATCGCCCGGGTGGCCGAGGGGAAGGGGGTCCAGGCCCCGGTGGCTTTCCGGGTGAACCCGGACGTCGACCCCAAGACCCACCGGTATATCTCGACCGGGAACAAGGAGTCGAAGTTCGGGATGGACATCGAGCGGTCGCTCAACCTGGCCGAGCGGGTCAAGGACCTGAAGTCGATCGCCATGATCGGCGTCCATATGCATATTGGCTCGCAGATCACGACGACCGAACCTTACGCGGTCGCGGCGGGCAAGGCGGTGGAGATCATCGCCAAGATGCGCGCGATGGGCCACCCGATCGCGTGGTTCAACATGGGGGGCGGGTTCGGGATCGGTTATCGAGGGGGAGAGGCCAAGCAAATCAGTGAATTCGCCCGCGCCGTGGTCCCGAGCATCAAGGCGACGGGGTGCCGGTTGGCGATGGAACCGGGGCGGGTGATCGCGGGAAACTCCGGCATCCTGGTCAGTCGTGTGTTATATACCAAGCAGTCTGGCGATAAGCGGTTCCTCATCCAGGACGCCGCGATGAACGACCTGATCCGCCCCGCGCTCTACGAGTCGTTCCACCGGATCTGGCCGGTCGACGTCCCCGAAGGGTTCCCGTGCCCCCCCTCGGACTACGAAGGGGCGATCGAAGGGACCTTGCCCTGGGACGTGGTCGGCCCGGTTTGCGAGAGCGGCGACTTCCTGGCCAAAGACCGGGCCTTGCCCGCGCTCGACCGGGGGGCGTTGCTCGCCACCTTCTCGGCCGGGGCCTACGGGATGGTCATGGCGTCGAACTACAACACCCGCCCCCGGGCCGCCGAGATCCTGGTCGATGGCTCCGAGGTGATCGTGGCCCGTCGTCGGGAAACCCTCGACGACCTGATCGCCCAGGAGCGCGACGCCCTCGATCGCGAAGGTTTCGTGGGAGCCGGGTCGAAAGCCGCCCAAACGATGGTCTGATGTCCGCCCTTCTTCAATCGATTGGCCTTCGAGCCAGGTGGTCGCCGCCATGTTGAGCCGATCTCGCTCCCCTCGCAAACTCGGTTTCACGGCCGTCGCCGCCGCCACCCTGGCCGCGTCGTCGCCGTTCGTCGCGTCCGACGGGTGGGGCCTGGTCGGCTCGGGAGTGGCCCGAGGTCAACAAACTCAGACCCCGCCCCCCCCTTCGTTCAGCCGGAACCCGACGACCCCGCTCGAAATCTGGGAGGTGGCCGACTACCTGATCCGGGTCGGCCAGCCCGAGCAGGCCGCCCCCTACGTCAAGCGGTTCCTCGACTCGAACCCCGACGACGCGACCCTGCTCCGAATCCGCGACGAATCCGGCCCCGGGACGATCCTGAGGCTCGGCGACAACCCCGCCACCGCGCCTTATTCGGCCCCGATCATCGACCGGGTCGGCAAGGCCGCGATCCGGGCCGCGACCGACCCCGCCCGCCTCGACCGCTTCGTCGCCGCCCTCAAGCTTTCCCGAGAAGAGCAAGCCTACGCGGTCGACCGGCTCAAGGAGGCCGGCCCCTATGCCGTCCCCCCGATCTTGCGCGAGCTATCCCGCCCCGGGCTTCCCGACGAGGCCCGGACCCCCTACGCCGAGAACTTGGGCCGGCTCGACCGAGGAGCCGTCCCCCCTTTGATCGCCGCCCTGGAAAGCACCGACGCCCGGCTCGTCGGCGACGCCGCGCGGGCGTTGGGGCGGATCGGCGACCCTCGGGCCATCCCCGCGTTGACGTACCTCGCCGCCCGGCGGAACCCCGAGTCGGTGGCCCGCCCCCAGGCGGTCGCCGCGATCCGGGAGATCACCGACATCCCGTTCGGCTCGCAGCCGAAGACCCCGCCAAAGGTCCTGGCCGACGAGGCCCGCCGCTACCACCTCCACGAGGTCCGGTTCCCGGGCAACCAGGTGGTCATCTGGGTCTGGGACGAAGCCTCCGGCGCCCCCGTGCCTCGGACCTTTTCGAGCCGCGACGCCGAAAGCTACCTCGGCCTCCAGGCGGCCCGCGAGGCGCTCGCCCTCGACCCCGGCGACTTGACGGCCCAGGCCAACTTGCTCGCCCTGGCCTTGGATCACGACCCGGTCGGGTCCACAGCCTCGGCGCTCGCCGCCGGCCCCGCCGTGCTGTCGGAGGTCCTCCGGACGGCCATCGCCGACGGCCGGTCCGACCTCGCCACCTCGGCCGCGACGCTCCTGGGCCGGGTGGTCGACCGCGACAACTTGTCGACCGGGAGCCGCCCCGACCCCCTGGTCGAAGCCCTGTCCGCCCCCGATCGCCGGGTCCAATTAGCCGCCGCCGAGGCCCTGGTCCGGCTCGACCCGAGGCGGCCGTTCTCCGGCTCGAGTCGGGTCGTCCCGGTCCTGACCCGGTTCCTGGCCACCCAGGGGGTGCCTCGCGCCCTGGTCGTCGACGGCAACCCGCTCCGAGGGGGTCAGACCGCCGGATTCTTGCGGACGATCGGCTACGACGCGCAGGTCGCCGCGACCGGGGCCGAGGGGTTCGCGCTGGCGAGCGGTTCGGCCGACGTCGAGCTGATCTTGACCGAGGCGAACTTCGTCAACGACCCCTGGACCTTGACCGACCTGTTGGGCAACCTCAAGGCCGACGGCCGGACGTCGGGAATCCCGGTGGTGATCGTCGGCCCGCTGTCGACCCGGAACCAGATCGCCGCGTCGCTCGAAAGCTTCCCCGGGGCGAGGTTCGCCGTCACCCCGACCGAGACGGCCCTGTTCGGCGGCCAGCTCGACCGGATCATCCGCTCGCTCGGCGTCCGGCCACTCTCCGCCGACGAGCGATCGAGCTACGCCAAGCGGGCGTCCGGCTTGCTCGCCACGGTCGCCCGACGCCCCGGCAGCCCGTTCGAGGCCGACCTCGCCGCCGCGACCCCCGCCCTCGGCTCGGCGATCAACGGCCCGGTCGCGCCGATCGAAGCGGCGACGATCCTCGGCGACATCCCCGGCCAACTCGCCCAGCGGACCCTGGCCGACGCCGTGCTCGACACCTCGCGCGACGCCCCCAGCCGCCTGGCGTCGGCGGAGAACCTCGCCCGGAACATCCGGAGGTTTGGCCGGGTCGTCGCCCCCGAGCAGGAGCGCCGCCTCCTGACCGAACTCGACATCGAAACCGACCCGAGCATCCGCGACGCCCTGGCCACCATCATCGGGGCGCTCCGGCCCACCCCCGACGCTTCCGGCTCCCGCTTGCAAACCTACCGCGCCACCCCGCTTTGACATTCTTGGGCGAGATTGCGTACGGCCCCTTCACACCGGTAGCGAAAATTCATTACAGATCGCAAATTGCAAATTGCACAGCGATCCAAAATCCTTCAGGAGTCACGCAGTTGTGCCGACACAGACTCGATTCCGCACGATCTGAATACTTCCGGTAGGGTGGGTGTAACCCACCAACTCGATCTCATCGGTGGGTTGCACCCACCCTGCCAGAGGCCGACTGCGTAACTCCGATTCTTTCGTTGCAATTTGCAATCCTGCAATCTGCGATTCCGGATATCTCTGAGCACGATTGAGCCGGAGCCGAACAAGGATTGATTGATGCCCATCCTTCCCCTTGATCGGTTCGGCGACGACTCCTTGCCCGGGGTCATCGGCACGAGCGGGGCGATCCGGGAAGTGGCCCGGACCACCCGCCAGGTCGCCCCGGCCCGCGCCTGCGTCCTGATCGTCGGCGAGACCGGGGCGGGCAAAGAGCTGATCGCCCGCGCCCTCCACGACCTCAGCCCCCGCCAGTCCGGCCCCTACATCCGGGTCAACTGCGGGGCCTTGTCCGAAAGCCTCTTGGAAAGCGAGCTGTTCGGCCACGTCAAGGGGTCGTTCACCGGCGCCGTGGACAACCGGACCGGCCGGTTCGAGGCCGCGCACACCGGCTCGATCTTCCTCGACGAGATCAACAGCACCTCGCCGAAGCTCCAAGTCAAGCTCCTGCGGGTGTTGCAGGAAGGGGAGTTCGAGCGGGTCGGCGACGTCAGGACCAACAAGGTCGACACCCGGATCATCGCCGCGACCAACCGCGACCTCCTCGACGAGATCGACGCCGGCCGGTTTCGAGAGGATCTGTATTACCGGCTCAACGTCGTCCCGATCTACCTCCCTCCGCTCCGCGAACGCCGCGAGGACATCCCGATCCTCGTCGAGTTTTTCCTGAAACGATACTCCGAGCAAAACCGCCGAGAAGTGCGCCGGGTCCACCCCGAGGCGATGCGGCTGCTCCGCGACCACGACTGGCCGGGCAACATCCGCGAGCTGCAAAACTACGTCGAGCGTGCCGTCGTCCTCGGCGAAGGCCCCGAACTCCTCGTCGACCACCTGCCCCCCCAGCTCCGGGGCGAAGCCCCCCCCCGACCGATTCGAAGTCGAGGCGGCGACCTGAACGCCTTGACCACCGAACTCGTCCGCCAAGGGGTCCGGGCCGCCGGCCCGCAGGCCAACGACCTCCACGAGCGGGTCGTCGGCCTGGTCGAGCGCGAGTTGATCCAGCAAGTCCTCGTCGCCTGCGAACGCATCCAGATCAAGGCCGCCGCCCGACTCGGGATCAACCGCAACACGCTGCACAAGAAGCTCGCCGACTACCGGATCGAAGAAAGCCCCAACTCCGGGCAACCCGCCCTTCCGCCGGACGACGAGTGATCCAAACCCGGGTTGACCCACCGGGTTTTTTTCCGACTCGGGCACCATGTATGCTCCGGGGTTCAGCATGGGTCGGTTCCATCAGGTCCGCGCCGGAACGTGAGCATACACCGATCAAGTGTCGGCCACGAGCGATTTCCATCGCCGCCAGCTCATGGTCGAACGCGGCAAAGTGACCACCGTCACCAACGACTACTGGTACGACTGACACTACGATCTTCGAAGGAGACGGCCGATGTCGGATCAATCAGACCGAAAAGTCGCCCTCGTGACCGGCGCGAACAAGGGGATTGGGTTCGAGGTCGCCCGCCAACTGGCCAAGGACCACGGGATGGCCGTCATCATCGCCGCGAGGGACGAGGCGAGGGGCCGCGAGGCCGCCGAGAAGCTCGTCGCCGACGGGCTGGATGCCCGGTCGTTGGTGCTCGACGTGACCGACCCGAGCACGGCGGAAGCGGCCGCCCGGCAGGTCGAGGGGTGGTTCGGTCGGCTCGACGTGCTGGTCAACAACGCGGGGATCGCGCTGGACCAGGGGTCGCCGAGCCAGATCGGGCTCGACGTACTCCGGCAGACTTACGAGACGAACGTCTTTGGCGTCTTCAACGTCACGATGGCGATGCTCCCGCTCTTGAAGAAGTCGGGCGCGGCCCGGATCGTCAACGTCTCCAGCGGCCTGGGGTCGCTCGCGCAAAACAGCGACCCGAACTGGGAGTTCGCCGCGATCAAGCCCCTGGCCTACAACTCGTCGAAGGCCGCCTTGAACATGATGACCGTCGTGTTCGCCGCCGAACTGAAGGACTCCTCGATCAAGGTCAACGCGGTCGACCCCGGCTACACCGCGACCGACCTCAACCAGCACCGAGGGACCCGGACCCTGGCCCAGGGGGCGACCGCCGCCGTCCGCCTGGCCACCCTCGCCGACGACGGGCCGACCGGCGGGTTCTTCGACGAGGCCGGGGTCGTCCCCTGGTAGCTCGGTCGGGTCTCGGGCAATTTCTTGACGCCGAATTCTGCTTGGTCCGAAGTAATACTGTTGAGCAGCTTGATCGAGATATCGCGGCTGAACGTTGCGGTGGCCTGCGGTTTCGTCTTCGACTTGAATGTGACTCCAAGTATGCGTTTTGACGACTACCACCGTACGATCGTCGGATACCACGGCACTCGACTCTCCGTCGCCTTGGACATCGTCAATCGGAGGAGGAAGTTCAAGTTTAGTCGGAACCGAGATGATTGGTTGGGACATGGTATCTATTTTTGGGAGTACGCTCCGCAGCAAGCTTACTCGTGGGCGGAGAGGCGGAGTCGCCGGCAAAACTGGAACGAGCCGATCGCGATCCTGGGATCGATGATTCGCCTCGGATTTTGCTTCGACCTGCTCGACCCTTACGATGTCAAATATCTTAAAGAGGTATTTGGCGCTTATCATGAGGTTGAAACAATCTCGGGACGAACCGTTCCGGAGAACGCCAACCATCACAAATACCTCGATTGTGCTGTTTTTCAGTATGCTTACGCGGCTATCGAGAACTCCGAATTTGGAACCTCGGTAGACTCGGCTCGCGCCGTTTATGTTCCGACCGGCAACGAAAGAAGGGTCTGGAAGCGAAGTTGGATCTCCGATCAGGCCCACATCCAGATTTGCGTGAGGAACCCCGCATGCATTTATAGGAACTTGGCTCCACCATTCAACCAGCCTGGAGGACTACGATGCCACTCAAGCCGCAAAAGCCGCCGAGGTCGATTTCGAGCCTGAAAATCAAGAGGGCGGTCGCCAAGTTGAAGGCGATGTCGATGAGCGACCGCGTCCAACTCATGGTCAAGGCGAGGCTAATGACTCAGGAGGAGGCGGACCAGGCAAAGCTTAGGTTGGCGAAAAACGGCGACGGTGACTGACGCCGTACCTTCGGTTTGATCTCAAAACGCAACCCTCCGGTCCCGATTCGACTCGGCGGCCAGTCTGTTCCTTTCGAAGGAAGTTCTCCGGCATAATGGGGACGTGACAAAAGGGACTGGAAACTCGGTCGATCGAGGAAGTTGCATGAACTGGCTTGTCGCGACATCGCTTCGGCTTCGGGTCTTGGTCCTGGCGGCTTCGGTCGTCTTGATGTTCGAGGGCATCCGGGCGGCGCAAAACGCCCCGATGGACGTTTTCCCCGAGTTCGCCCCGCCCCTGGTCGAGGTCCAGACCGAGGCGCCTGGGCTTTCGACCAATGAGGTCGAGGATTTGGTGAGCATCCCGCTCGAAACCGCGCTCAACGGCGTGTCGAACCTGAAGACGATGCGGTCGAAGTCGGTGTTGGGGTTGTCGTCGGTCGTCCTGATCTTCCAGGAAGGGACCGACTTGATGACCGCCCGACAACTGGTCAACGAGCGGTTGACGATCGAGATCCCGAAGTTGCCGGCGGTGGTCCGGGCTCCGGTGATCCTGTCGCCGCTTTCGAGCCTCAGCCGGGTCATGAAGATCGGCGTTTCGTCGAAGACGCTGTCGCAGATGGACCTGTCCGAATTGGCGAAGTGGACGATCCGTCCCAGGCTGATGGCGATCCCCGGCGTGGCCAATGTGGCGATCTGGGGCCAGCGCGACCGGCAGTTCCAGGTGATGATCGACCCCGACCGGCTCCGATCCGTCGGGATCACCCTCGACGCGGTGAGCAAGGCCGTCACCGACGCCGTGGCGGTGGCCGGCGGCGGGTTCGTCGACACCCCGAACCAGCGGATCGCCGTCCGGCACCGGTCGGCGATCGAGACGACCAGCGACCTCCGCGACTCGGTGGTCGCCTTCCGCAACGGCGCCCCGCTCCGCCTGGGCGACATCGCCGAGGTCCGGATCGGCAACCCGCCGCCGATCGGCGACGCCGTGATCAACGACGGCCCCGGCCTCCTCCTGATCGTCGAGAAGCAGCCGCAAGGCAACTCGCTCGACGTGACCCGTCGGGTCGAGGCCACGCTCAACGCCCTGGCCCTCAAGGGCAAAGGGGTCGAGATCGACCCGACCATCTTCCGCCCCGCCACCTTCATCGAGCGGTCGATCGACAACCTCGGCCACGCCATGCTCCTGGGCTGCTGCCTGGTCATCGGGATCTTGGTGATCTTCCTCTACGACTGGCGGACCGCGCTCATCAGCCTGACGGCGATCCCGCTCTCGCTGGTGGCGGCGGGCGTGGTGCTCCGACTGATGGGCACGACGATCAACACGATGGTCCTCGCCGGGCTGGTGATCGCGATGGGCGAGGTCGTCGACGACGCGATCATCGACGTCGAGAACATCGTCCGAAGGTTGCGCCAGAATCGGGCCGAAGGGGGCGGCAAGTCGGCCTTCGACGTGGTGTTGTCGGCGTCGATCGAGGTCCGAAGCGCGGTGGTCTTCGCGACCTTGATCGTGATCCTGGTGTTCATCCCCGTCCTGTTCTTGGAAGGCTTGACCGGGTCGTTCTTCCGCCCCCTGGCGATGGCCTACATCCTGGCGATCCTCGCCAGTCTCCTCGTCGCCCTGACCGTCACCCCGGCGCTTTCGCTGATGCTCTTGCCGGGCGCGGTGGATCGGCACCGGGCCTCGCCTTTGGTCCGGTTCCTCCAGGGGATTTATGGCGCGGTCTTGCCCAGGCTGGTCCATCGGCCGGGCTGGGCGGTCGTGGTGCTCCTGGGGTCGTTCGCGGCGAGCGGTTGGGCGGTGTTCGGGCTGGGGGAAGAACTCCTGCCCAACTTCAAGGAGACCGACTTCTTGATGCACTTCCTCGAAAAGCCGGGGACGAGCCTGGCGGCGATGACCCGGATCACCGAGAAGGCGAGCAAGGAGCTGCGGAGCATCCCCGGCGTGAACAACTTCGGCTCGCACATCGGCCGGGCCGAGGTCGCCGACGAGGTGGTCGGGCCGAACTTCACCGAACTCTGGATCAGCATCGACGAGAAGGCCCCCTACGACGCGACGGTCAAGAAAGTCAACGAGGCGATCGAAGGCTACCCCGGGCTGGTCCGCGACGTCTTGACCTACCTCAAGGAGCGGATCAAGGAGGTCCTCACCGGAGCCGGGGCGACGATCGTGGTCCGGCTCTACGGCCCGGAAACCGCCGTCTTGCGCGAGAAGGCGCAAGAGATTTACAACGCCGCGCATGACGTCGAAGGGGTGGCCAACCTCAAGGTCGAGGCGCAGGTGTTGGTGCCGCAGCTCGACGTCCGGTTCCGCCGCGAAGCGGCCAGCCGGCTCGGCCTGACCCCCGGCGACATCCGGCGGGCGGCGACGACCCTGGTCAAGGGGCAGAAGGTCGGCGAGCTGTACGACCAGCAGAAGATCTTCGACGTCTTCATCTGGGGCGTCGACAAGGTCCGCGACGACCCCACCGCGATCCGGAACCTGCCGATCGCGACGCTCGCCGGCGCCGACGTCCCGCTCGGCGACGTGGCCGACGTCGCGATCGTCCCCGCGCCCAACATCATCACCCGCGAGAACGCCTCGCGGAAGATCGACATCACCTGCAACGTCACCCCAGGGGCCGACCTGGGTCAAGTCGCGCGGGCGATCGAGGCCAAGGTCAAGGCCGTCCCGCTCGACCGCGAGTATCACCCCGAGTTTTTGGGTGAATACGCCGCGAGGGCCGAATCCCGCCAACGCCTGCTCACCCTGGCGGCGCTCTCGCTCCTGGGCGTCTTGCTCGTGATCCACGCCGACTTCAAGACGATCCGCCTCACGGCCCTGGTGTTCGTCAGCCTGCCGTTCGCCCTGATCGGCGGTGTGTTCGGCGCGGTGATCGGCGGCGGCGTGTTGTCGCTGGGGTCATTGGTCGGGTTCGTGACCGTGCTCGGGATCGCCGCCCGGAACGGGATCATGCTCGTCAGCCACTACCGCCATCTGGAAGAAGAGGAGGGCGAAGCGTTCGGCCCGAACCTCGTGATCCGAGGCTCGATCGAGCGCCTCGCCCCGATCTTGATGACCGCCCTGGCCACCGGCCTGGCGCTGGTGCCCCTGGCCATCGGCGGCGACAAGCCCGGCCAGGAGATCGAGCACCCGATGGCCGTCGTCATCCTCGGAGGGCTGGTCACCTCGACCGTCCTGAACCTCTTCCTCATGCCCGCGCTTTACCTGGCGCTGGGGCGAGCCAAAGTGCCGACGATCTCGGGCGAACTATCGCCTCCGGTCCTTTGATCCGGCTCCGTCGGGTGACAACTTTGGAAATCGATCAGCGGGCCGCCAGGGCGACATTCAACTCCTGGATGGCCCGCTGGACGTGGGTATGGGCCTGCTGGTGATGGGCTGCCATGTTGCCGCCGCCGAACATCTGCGATTCGACGGCAAGGAGCTGCTCATGGGCCTGGCGGAGGTGCGCATCGGATTGGGCTTGGGGAATTCTCGGGCCGTTGTTGCCGGCGCCTCGACCGTTGCTCCCAATCCCGGCGAGGTTGTTGTGGCTCCCGCCGGCCCCGACGCCGATCCTGGTCCCGGCCGAACCGGGTTGGAGGGTCCGGATCGCGTGGTCGAGGTGTTGGATGGCCTTCATCCGGTGGCCATTGTAGTCGTGGTCGGCCTGCTGGAGGCTGGCGACCACCGAGTGGAGCGACGAGACCATCGGGCCGGTGGCCTGGTTCCGATTTTGACCCATCCCGACCCCGGGATGGCGGCCGACACCGGCGCCATAACCATAGCCATGGTGAGGGGCGGTCCCGTTCGAGTTGCCTTGGTTCAAGGCGTGCTGCTGGGGCGAAGCTCGGTGCTGGGCGGCGTTGTTCGGGTGGGCCGCATTCGCTTTGCGGCGGTTTTCGTCCGCCGAGGCGATGGCTGGCAAGAGGGCGACGAGGCCGACGGCGAGCATGGCCTGGCGAAGTCGTTTCGATGAAGTGCTCATGGTGGGTTCAAGCTCCGAACGAGTGCAAGCGGGCTCGGCGGCCTTGTCGGGCCAATCTACGTTCCGCTCAAGTGTCGAGTCAGGTCTCTATCAAGATGAAACCGTCGGACCCTTGAGAAGTATTGGTCACGAATCGGCCCGTCGCCTCGAATCAACAGCCGGCCACTCGCGACGGCCAGACTTCCGCGAGCCTGATCAACCGATCGAGCACCCGATGGCCGTCGTCATCCTCGGGGGCTGGTCACCTCGACCGTCCTGAACCTGTTCTTGATGCCCGCGCTTTACCTCGCTTTAGGGCATTCGAAGAGGGTGGAATCGGTCTGATCGACTTGAGGCACATTTGAGCTTAAACCGCAGTCAAGTTGATGGATCATGGAGTCCCGGCGTCAAGCGTGTTTCACTACACCGACAAGGAGGGATGGAACGCCATCCGGTCTCAACCAATCTGGCGATTCAAGGCAAGCCAAGCAAAAGCCTTGGATCGTCCGGTTGGGGCCTACTTCACGGACATTGAGCCATCCGAAGCGAATCGACGAACGCTGTACAAACGGCTGAGAATCCCGAAAACCAAGCAAGAGTACGTTTTCGGGTTTTCGGGCCAAGCAGGATTGACGCGACTCTTCGAAGGGCGAGGGCGGGACCAGCGGATCTACTTCAGCCCGGTTGATTACGATGTTGAAGAGGGACGACAAAGCTATGAAGGCCAGACGCGATCATTCTCGGAGCATTCACGATGATTGGCGGAGTTGATATTCCCTTGATATCAAGGGCGGGCGCTTCATCCTCCGAAGTTTCGGTTCGGGCGATCAGGCAAATCTGGCCCGGCGCCGTTTTTGAAAACGGCTTGACCGGCGACTACTATCCACAATTCCGGCAGGTCCCGTTTGGTGAATTGGAAGAATTGTTCGTCTACCGCGACTTGGGCGCGGCGAAAGCGTGGGACGACGAGGGCGCCGTTCCCGAAACCTACAACTCGATGATTCATCTGATCGTCGAAGAGGAACGGCTGACGGTCGTCATCGACGAGAGGGATGCCGAGATGGAAAGCATGATCGCGGCGATCAACTCGGCGTTGCGCGACGAAATCCACTTCATTCAAGCGTTCCGGGAGGCCGCATGAATTCCAGTCGTTCGGCAAATCTGGAGGAGACGATTCGACGATCGGGTGAGGGGTGGTTGATTGATTGGCACGATCCGAAGTCCGAAGCACTCGACCACGTCCGTCGAGTTTTAGGGGACGTCGACCAGCGAGCCAAGGACAGGTTGGGTGGAGATGCTCCCGATCTTTCTGAACAAGCTTTGTTGGCGGAATATGAGAGAAACCCCATGCGAGTGAAAGCCTACTTCCAAGCGGTCGGCTCATCTTGCACGCCTGACATGTTGCTCATGGCTTGGAGAATCATCCAAGGGATGGAAATCAAGAGCGTCAATGTGACATACCATCGCCGGTCGCCTTCCGAGATGAGGGTGATCCTCGAATCTCATGGAGAAGAAGACGCTCCGTACATTTCATCAAACATGAAAGACTTCAAGATTTTCAGGCATATCGGGATACTAAATGTTGGTGACATGCCTATTCTTGATGGGTTCTACCCCCTTCGACTCAAATGATCCGCAGTGCCCCCACGGCCTCAGCGGATTCGAGCCTCGTCCGAAGTCGTGACCGTCGAGGCGTCGGCTTTCGGATCGCTCCCGGGGCGGAGGGGATTGGCCGGGGTTTTCGACGCTCGGGCCAGGCTGGAGCCGGGGAATGGGAGTGGGGTCATCCGGCCTCGGGGAATGTTGCGGAGGTCGGTCCCGGTGGTCGTCGGGGTGATCTGGCTCCGGTCTCGGGCGCAGCCGAGGGGGAGGGTTCCCAGGGCGAGGAGGACCAAGGCGAGCGTTGGTCGCGCGGAGGTTGGCATCGGCGAAAGACCTTGGTTCATGGGTAAATCGGGCTTGATCACTCAGTCGAGTTCGGCTCGATGGGCGGGTCGGCTTGAGGGGTTTCGAGGTCGATCGAGGCCCGGAGGACGGGATCACCCACGGTTCGGTCGAGGCGGAACCCCAGCTTCTCGCAAACCCGGCGCATCTCGTGGTTGTCGGCGAGGATCTCGGCCGTGATCCTCTCAATCTTCTCGACTTGGGCGATGGCCAGCATCCGCCTCAAAAGCTCGGTCCCGAAGCCTCGCCCCTGATGCTGGTCGTTGATTAGCAAGGCGAATTCGGCCTCGGCGGTCCCGGGGACCTTGCTCAACCGGCCGACCCCGAGGATCTCGTGGATGTCGGTCCAGGGTTCCTTGCGGTCGACGACCAGGGCGATCTCGCGGTCGTAGTCGTTGAAGCAGATCCGGGTCAGGCGGTCGTGCGCGACCCTCTGGCTCAGCTTGATCGCGTGGAAGTAGCGGAGCGCGACCGAACGCTCGGATAAGGTTTCGTGGAACTTGACCAGGAGCGGCTCGTCCTCGGCCCGGATCGGGCGGATCACCACCGGGCCTCCGTCCTTGGAGACGTAAGGGGAGGCATACTGCGACGGGTAAGGCCGGATCGCGGGCCGGGGAAGTTGGTCGTCGAGGATGGCGGCGTCGTGGAGGATGACCCGGGCGTCGAGCGCGATCACCCCGTCGGGCATTGCGAACACCGGGTTGATCTCGACCTCCTTGATCCGAGGCCGGTCGACGACCAAGCGGCTGAACCGGACGAGGAATTGTTCGAGGGCGTCGAGGTCCGCCGAGGGGTGCGCACCGTAGCCCCACCGGAGGGCTTCGTAGATCCGGGTCCGCTCGACGAGGCGACGCGCGAGGGTCGAGGTCAAGGGCGGGAGGGCCAGAGAGCGGTCGAGGTAGACCCCGGCGAGCGGCCCGCCCGATCCGAACGAGAGGATCGGGCCGAACTGGGGGTCGACCCGGCCGGCGACGATCAGCTCGATCCCGCCCAGCCGGACCATCGGCTCGACGGTGACGCCGAGCATGTTCCCCTCGCCTTCGATCTCCTTGACGGTCGCCTCGATCCCCCGGAAGGCATCGACGACGTCATGGGCGTTGGCCAGGTCGAGCCGGACGCCCCCCATCTCGGTCTTGCCCGCGATCGTCCGGGAATAGAGCTTCAGCGCGACGGGAAAACCGATCGCCTCGGCCGCTTCGACCGCCTCGGCTTCGGTGCTGGCGACCCGGGTCTCGACCATCGACAGGCCATGCGCCGCCAGGAGCGTCTTCGACTCGACCTCGTCGAGCGTGGTCCGCCCTTCGCCCAAGGCCCTGAGCAAGATGGCGTCCCCCTCGGCGCGTCGGGCGGCCTCGTCTTCGGACTCGGGGGGGAGGGTCGGCGTCTCGTACAAAGCCTTCAAGTTGTGGTCGTGGCGGGCCATCGCGGTGAACACGCGGGCGGCGGTGTCGGGGTACGGGAAGGTGGGGATTCCCGCGAGCCTCAAGGCCACCTCGCCGTCGGCGACCTCGCCCCCGCCCATCCACGAGGCCAAGACCGGCTTGTGCTTGACATGGGCGAACGGTCGGATCGCCTCGGCGGTCGCGGTCGGGTCGGTCATCGCCTGGGGGGCGAGGATCACGAGCAGGCCGTCGTTGCTCGGGTCGGCCGCCATGACCTCGACCGCGCGGGCGAACCGGGTCGGGTCGGCGTCGCCTTGGAGATCGACGGGGTTGGTCCGGGGGGCGAGCGAGGGCAAGAACAGGTCGAGCGTGGCGATTGATCCGGGGGATAGCTCGGCCAAGGTTCCTCCCTGCCCGATCAAGGCGTCGACGGCCAGGGCGGCGGGGCCTCGGGCGTTGGTGACGATGGCGAGCCGGTCGCCTCGGGGGCGGGGCTGCTTGCTCAGGACGTCGGCGAGGTAGAAGACGTCGGCGATGGTGTGGGCGCGGAGGACCCCCCCGCGCCGAAACGCGGCTTCGAGGACCTCGTCGCTCTCGCCCTGGAGGCCGGTATGGGTGGCGACGATCCGGGCGGAAGGCTCGGTCCGACCCGGCTTGATGACGATGATCGGCTTGGTGAGGGCGACCTCGCGCGCCGCCGAGAGGAAGCCTCGGGCGTCGCCGACGGTTTCCATGGCGATGACGATCGACCGGGTCGTCGGGTCGTCGCCGAGGTAGTCGATCAGGTCGCCCCAGCCGACGTCGAGCATCGTGCCCACCGACCCGAACGCGCTGAAGCCGACGCGGGTCCGCAGGCTCCAGTCGAGGATCGCCGACGTCAACGCCCCGCTCTGGCTCAGGAACCCGACATGGCCGGGCAACGCCATCGCCCCGGCGACCGAGGCGTTCAGGCCGAACCCGGGGCGGATCACCCCCACGCTGTTCGGCCCGATCAGGCGAATCCGCCCGAGCCGCGCTTGCTCCAACGCCCTGGTCCCCAGCGCGGCCGACTCGTCATCCCCCTTGCCGAACCCCGACGCCACGACGATCACCCCCTTGACCCCCGCCGAGGCGCACTCGGCGATCAGGTCCGGGACCGAAGCCGCCGGGGTGACGATCATCGCAAGGTCGACGACCTCGGGGACGTCCTTGATCGAAGGGTACGCCTTGATCCCCAAGACGTTGGCCCGAGCGGGGTTGACCGGGTAGACCGCACCTCCGAACGAGTGCCCGACCAGGTTCCAGAGCGCCCGCCGCCCCAGGCTGTTGGGCTTCTCCGAGGCCCCGATCACCGCCACGGAGTTGGGTGCGAAGATCGAGTCGAGCGGCTTCCGCCCCAACCGATAAACGTCGCTCCCGGAGTCGAGCCGAGGCACCGGGTCGGAGGATTTCGCGTCGAGAGCGGCGTCGTCGAGGCTCATGTTGGCAAGGACCGCTCGGTTTGACATCGATCGAAGGTTGCGGGGCGTCGACGAGCAATTGCCCGTCACTCCGTCGTGGAATGGTCGGGCGATTGCTTTTGGACAAGGTCGGCCGGGGGCGGGCAAGTCGGACGATCAACGAACGCCCGAGACGTCAAACCGGATGGTCTTTCGGCTTTGAGACCCTGGCAGACCTTGCCTCCTTCTCGATCTGCACCCGAGGCGACCCGCCCCGGGCGCCCGGGGGGTTGACGCCGGAAAGCCGCTTTAGGCGGATCGGCCGCCGGCCGGGGAACCGGACGATGACGTCGAGGACGCCGCCGATGCTCTCGACGTGCGAGCGGAGGGTCCCCAAAGTCATATCCGCCTTGCGTTCGACCTTGGAGACGGCCCCCTGGTGGACGCCAGTCCGCTCGGCGATTTCGGCCTGCGACATGCACAGTAGTTGCCGGATCGACTTCAAGTCCTCCTCTTCCTGGAGGAGCTTGAGATATTCTTCGTCCGCAGCCGCCAGAACCTCGGGCGGCTGGCGGGCGATCAATTCTTCCAAAGGCCTGACTTTGCTCATGTTTCCGCTCCAGGTCTGACTTTCTTCAAGCTGGCTTCATGGTCCTCGAAGAGAGATTCGGCGATCCGAATCAACCTCTTGTAGAATCGGTCGTCGCCCGTCTTGTCGCCGCCGCAGAGGATGATTGCTTGTCGCTTCGAGTCGAACGCGAAGAACAGGCGTAGGGGCGAGCCTTTGCGGAGACGCGAAGTTCCTTAAGATTCTTCATGCTCGACCCGTGGATCGTGTCGACGTGGGGCCGACCCAAGTTCGGACCCCGTTCTCCGAGCAGTCGGAGCACGGCGAGGACGCTGGCTTTCGTGGCGGGGGATTGGGCTTCGAACCATTCGTCAAATTCGGTTGTTGTTAGGATTGGCCAAGTCATGAATCGCTTTCCATCGGATTATAATTTGAAAGTGTCCAGTTGATGCGATTTGAGTATATGTAAAAAAAGAATAATCGTCAAGTGGTTTTTCCGCGTTCCGCTTTCTTCGCTGGCACATTACCGAGCCATCCCACAGGACATCTCTGACCACCAGTCACCCACGCTGAACGATTCGTCAACCCTGGGCGATCTTTCAGATTGCCAGGAATGGCTCGCGCTGGGCCAAGGGGCGGATCGGGTAGCAAGGGGTGAACGGTTCGGCGGGGGTTTGGAGGAAGCGGAGGCTAAGTTCTTCTTCGTGGTGCCTCGCCGCGCTGATCCCGAGGGCCTTGAGGTCGCTGATCTGGCGGGCGTCGTCCAGCGCGAACCGGCCGGGCCGGGTCGATTCGTTGATCCGCATCGGTCGGCGTCCGGTGATCACCTTCGCCTGCGCGAGCGAAGCGGCCACCTGCGCCTGCATCAGCAGGTCGGCGATCCCCTTGTTCCAGAGGATGATCCCGCCGAGCCTCTTCCGCTTCGAGACGAAGAACGGCTCGGAGGTGGTGCCGATGCTGAGGATGTCCACCTCGTCGGGCTTGCGGCCGAGCACGCCCACGGCCTCGACCACCCCCACCATCGTCGGGCAGTTCGCCCAGATCCCGCCGTCGATGTGGGTCAGGCCGCTCTCGCCGTGGAACGCCGGGAAGTAGGTGGGTGCGGCGGCCGTCGCCATCGCGACGTCGGCGGCGGGGAGGCGGTAATCTTGCTTGAACCGCTCGTGGTGGCACGTCTTGAACAGGTGCAAGCTCCCCCGGATCGCGTCGTACGACGTGATCACCAGGCGGACCCGCGACTCGCCGAACTTGCGGTCTTGCAACACCGAGCGGACCGCGTCCCTCAACACCGCGCCCGAATGCTTGGGCTGCAAGAAGTGGCGGACGAAGTCGCGAGTTCGCCGACGGACGCCGGTCGACGGGAAGATCGAAGGCCCCATCTCCTCGTAGAACCCAAGGATCTCCTCGGTCCCGATCCCCAACCCCAACGCGATGGCGATGATCCCGCCCGTCGAGGTGCCGGTGATCAGGTCGAAATAGTCGGCGACCCGCTTCCCGGTCATCTTCTCCAGCTCGGCCAGGAACGAGGCCGAGAACGTCCCCTTGATCCCGCCACCGTCGAGGCTCAAGATCCGAAACCGTCGCATGCCAGACTCCTTCGTCCGAAGCAAGCCGCTCGTCGTCCGCCGAGCGTGCTCCTCGACCGTGGTGCGCTCTCGTTCGGAAGTCGATGACCACAAGCAGTATACTGTAAAAATGTTCAGTTGAAAAAGGGGGTTCCGATCGCGGCTTTTCGAAGTGGGCGATTGGCGGGGCGGACGGTTCGATTCAGTAATTGATTTGGAACCGGAAGAAGCGTCCTCGGCGGCCAGCTCGATCCCGCTCCCGACGGTCGCCTTGAGCGGTCGCTTCCGCATCGGGGGCGGCATCTCGGCGTTGGGCGACCTCCGACGACGTGACCGGCCCCACTTGCCCGACAGCCTCGCCCCCGCCACCTCCTCCAGCCCCCCCACCCCCCGAACCACCCTCACCTCCGCCGGGACTCGGCTCGGGCTTCTCGGCTTTTTCGGCTTCCGCCGCGGCGAGGCGGCCGGAAAGCTGGTCGACCTGGGCGGAAAGCTGCCGAACCGTCGCTTCGAGTTGGGACACATGCTCGGGGTCGGGCGACTTCTCGAGCATCGCCTCGTGGCGGCGAAGCTTGGCTTCCTACTCGGACTCGCGCGAGGGCTTGACCGGAGCGGTCGGTTCCTGGGCGGCGGCTCGGCCTGCCAAGAACAAGGAAACCGCCAGAGCGAACCCAACCCAACCGATCATCCGCCGTTGGATTCCGCCGATCGATCGGTTGGAAGAGGCTCGAATCTTTTGGGGCAACAGTTCCCGGGGGGATCGAACAGCGAGAAACCGCCGACTTGAAGATTTCCCGTCAAAAAGGAGCATCGGTGAAAGTTTTTGGCGGCTTGAACGATTGCGCGGATTTCGCGTGCCGTCTCCCGGTTGGCGAAAGGTCCGAGGCCGCCGCTCGATTTGTCGGCTTCGACCGCGATGGCGGCCGGCCCCGAACAAAGGACGAGACGGCGAAAACAGGGTCGTCGGGTCTCCGGGCGGACACGCGACCGGTCGTCAACCAATGGTCAGGTTTTCCTGTGACTTTAACACCGATTGATTTGGTTGATTGTTGAAAAAAAGCCACAACCCTTAATCATCTAGGAGTAAATTCATCAAATTTATTGCACTATTTGGAGAAGGTTGCTACAGTTTCCCCGGAATGCCGGGTATTTGCATCATCAGGATGCGGCGTTTTCCCCCCGGTTTCGCCCGACTTGTTGATTTTTTCGGCCCCCATTGTTCTTTCGCTCACGGCGTCTCCGTCGCGAATCGTTCGTGCTTCTTTTCGATCGAAAGAGGCGACGCGATTGGATGATCGTCGTGCGCGCGGCGTCGGCCCGTCATCTCCGCCCTTCGGCGGGCAGACGCCATCTTCTCTCGTTCGACGCTTCGATGACCGGTAAGTATCCGAGAAGCCAGGAGGCCGTGACGACGCAGGATGCGTTTATCGCCGCTTGAAATGGAGTGGGAAATTCATGCTCGACGCGATGAAGACGAATTCTGAACCGCCCCGAGGGCTCGCGTCCCGGCCTCGGCGGAGCTTCTTGGCCAAGGCGCTCGGCCTTGGCGGCGTCGGCGCCGCTTCGATCCTCGGCGGTCGGCGAGCCGTCCAGGCCCAGGCGGCCCCGGCGGTCAATGATCCGGCGATCCTCAACTTCGCCCTGAACCTGGAATACCTCGAGGCCGAGTATTACACCTACGCGGTGACCGGCCAGGGGATCGCCGCGCAAGGGGTCGGGATCAACGGCACGGGCACCCCCGGACCGACCACCGTCAGACCGAACGCCAAGGTCCCGTTCCGGACCCCGATGATCCAGCAGTTCGCCATGGAATTGGCCATCGACGAGCAGAAGCACGTCGCCGACATCCGGGGGATTCTGTCCGCCTTCGGCGTCCCCCCGGTCGCCAAGCCGGCGATCGACCTGCTCAATAGCTTCAACTTGCTGGCCAAGGCGGCGGGCCTGGGGAATAACTTCGACCCGTACGCCAACGAGCTCAACTTCTTGCTCGGCTCGTACATCTTCGAGGACGTCGGCGTCACGGCCTACCACGGGGCGACCCCCCTGGTCAGGAACAAGGACGTCTTGAACTACGCCGCGGGCATCTACGCCGTCGAGGCTTACCATTCCGGGACGGTCCGGTTGCTCTTGAACCAACTCGGCCAGGGCGCGGCCACCCAGGCGATCTCCAACGTCCGCGAGGCTGCCAGCGGCGCCTCCGACGACTATGGTGTCGACAACGGGTCGATGGACAGTGCTCCTGGGAGCGGCCGATCGAGCCTCGTGCTCAGCGACTCCGGCGGGGCGACCTTCGCTCGGACGTTCGCCCAGGTCATCAGGATCGTCACGCTCAACTCGGCCAACGGGATCGGCGGCTTCTTCCCCAAAGGTGTCAACGGCCCGATCCGCTCATAAGACCTTGGCCCGACCCTTTGTGTCGGACATTCGCGGCCAATCAGGCTCGTCCCGACCAGGTCCCGTCCCCACGGACGGAGGCCCCGGGCCGGGTTCGCCTCGTTCTATGATGACCGCTTGAATCCTCACCTTTGATGATGGAGCCGAACGCGATGCGAAAGATGTTTGCGAAGACCGTCGAGGATCTGGGAGCGTCCAAGCTCCTCGCGCACGCCAGGCGGCGGAGCTTCCTCGCCAGGGTCCTTGGCCTGGGGGCCGGTGCCGTGGCGATGGCCGCCTCGGAAGGGTCCGCCGAGGCTCAGGTCATGCCGGTCCCGGGCGTCACCGACGCGGCAATCCTCAACTTCGCCCTGAACTTCGAATACCTCGGTTCGGAGTTTTATACTTACGGCCTGACCGGGATGAGCATCGCCGCGCAAGGGCTTCCGATCAGCGGGATGGGCAGCCCCGGGCCGACGATCACCAAGGCGAACCCGGTGGTCCCGTTCGCCACGCCGCTCTTGCAGCAGTTCTTCACCGAACTGGCCCGCGACGAGCAGGCGCACGTCACGTCCGTCAGGGCGGGGCTGGCCAGCTTGGGCGCCATGCCGATCGCCAAGCCGGAGATCGACCTGCTCAACAGCTTCAACACGGCGTCGCAGCTTGCCGGGCTGGGGGCGACTTTCGATCCCTACGCCAACGAGACCAACTTCCTCCTGGGTGCCTACATCCTCGAAGACACCTGCGTGACGGCCCTGCACGGGGCGGCCCCCCTGATCGTCAGCAAGACGATCTTGAACAGCGCCGCCGGGCTGCTCGGGGTGGAAGCGTACCAGGCCGGGACGATCCGGGCGTTCCTGAATCAGCGGGGGATGGGGGCGGCGACGCAGGCGATCTCCGTGGTCCGGGCCACCGCCAGCCACAACAACGACGACTTCGGCGTGGCCCAAGGGCCGCTCGGCTTCGGTCCCGCCGGGAGCACCAGCATCGTCCTGGCCGACCGCAACGCGCTCGCCTTCGCCCGCAATTTCCGACAGATCCTCAACATCGCCTACCTGAACCCCAACAACCCCGCCTCGGGCGGCTTCTTCCCCAACGGCGTCAACGGCCCGATCCAGGGTTGACCCACGCTCGATTTCATCCGTCGTCGAGGCCCAAAGGCCGGGACCTTCGGGTCCCGGCTTCTTCGGCGTCCCAAATACCGGAATCATCCCGCCAATTCAAGGAATCCGCAACCCATGAAATCGCTGTTCAGTACACTCGCCGCGCTCTTGCTGGTCGGCCTGGCCGCGACCCCTTCCCGGGGCGACATGGCCTATGGGGTGACGCTGCTCAACAACCAACTCATCTCGGTCAACACGGCGGACGGGTCGGCCTCGCTGGTCGGCTCGCTGACGGGGAACGTCGCCCCCTTCGGCCTGTCCGGGTTCAATAACCAGCTCTACACCTTCGACTCGACGGCCGACGTCATCCGCCAGATCAGCACCGCCGACGGGTCGACCGTGGCGTCCTACAACCTCAACGTCGGGCCGGTCCTCGGCCAAGGGGGGCTTGCCTTCCAGACCGGCACGGTCGGTTACCTGACCACCGCGCTCGACCCGGCCACGCTCAACCAGGCGAACAACCTCTACCAGTTCGACATCTCCACCGGGCTGACGACGCTGGTCGCGCACACCGCCGACGCCTTGTCGTCGATCGCCTTCGCCGCCAACGGCACCCTCTACGGCCTGGGCCAAGGCGACGGCAACCTCTATGTGGTCGACCCGACCACCGGGGCGACGACGCTGGTCGGCAACGCGGGTCTCACCATCGGGAGCCCCGTCGGGGCCCTGACGTTCGGGACCAACGGGGCGCTCTACGCGACCTTCGACGACACCTTGTACTCCCTGAGCACCACCACCGGCCTGGCCACGGCGATCGGCGACCCGAACCTCCAGACCGGGTTCGCCAGCATCTCCGGCCTGGCGTTCGCCAACGCCACCCTCCCGCCCAGCTTGTCGGCGGTCCCCGAACCCGCCTCGATGCTCTTGCTGGCCTCGGGTATCGTCGGCCCCGCCGGCTTGACCCTGCTCCGCAAGATCCGGGCGAGTCGCGCCGCCTGATGACTCATCCGGTTCCCAGGAATTTTCCGCATGGCAGATTGCAGGATTGCAAATCGCAAAGCATCGCTCCGATTGACTTTCCATCTGCAATCTGCAATTTGCGATCTTTCATCAATCCCTGGGATTGGTATTAGTCGGTCGGACCTCTTCGGCATCGGTCCCGTCCTCCTCGAACGACGGGACCGATGCCGAATTTCGGCAACGCCGGAAAAAACCGCCCAAGACCATCCCTCGTCGAGCGAATCGCTTCGTGGAACCACGACGTTCTCTCAATGGACGAGGACGAAGCCCATGCCGATCGACCAACTGATCTTCGTCGGACTGAACGGCTATGTGCTGGCCCTGCACCGCGACTCGGGCGAGATCATCTGGTCCAACGGCCAGCTCAAGAGCGGCTACGTCACGATCCTCTTGGACGGCGACCGCTTGATCGTCTCGACGAGCGGCTACATCTATTGCCTCGACCCGGGGACCGGCAAGATCCACTGGCACAACCCGCTCAAGGGATTCGGGCAGAAGGCCCCGACGTCGCTGGTTTCGACCCGAGGGCAGGTCTCGCAAGACGCCTTGATCGAGATGGCCGCCGCCATCGCAGCCGCGCAGCAAGCCGCCGCCGCTGGTGCTGGTTGATCGCACCCATCATCCCGGCGGTTTTCTCAGCAAGTAGAGGTCTTGGCTCGGGTTCCCCAAGGCCCCTTCGGGGATCATGTCCACGACCTCGTACTCCCGCGCCAGATTCGCCCGGACGTACGATTCGGGGTGGAACGCCGCGCAGTCGTTGCTCCCCGGGCGGTTGGCTTTCTGGACCACGGGCCGGCCGGATCGATATTCCCGCTGCTCGGTCGGGCTGAGCATGGGCAGATAATGGTCGCCATGCGCGGTGATCAGGAGATATCCGCCCAGGACCAGGACGCGCGACAACTCGTCCATCCAGAACCGCTGCAAAGGCTCGGAGAGGTGCGTGAAGACCGACAGGCAATAGATGAAGTCGAACGAGCCGGGCGGGCTGCTCAAGGGTCGATCGAGTTGATTGACGTCGAATCGCGCGAAGGGGAGTTTCGAGGCGCACCACCGGACCAGCCTAGGGTTGTAGTCGGTCCCGGACAGTTTCGGCCCCTCCAGATCCGCCCAATGGCGAGTCACCCGACCGACCCCGCAGCCGAAGTCGAGGATCGAGGCGAAGTTTTCGATCGCCAGGCCGTTCTTAGCGAGGATGCCTCGGATACTCTTCGCGGCGAGCGCCCCGGTGTCGAGGTACCAGGAAACATCCTCGGTGTTGGCGATCAGGAAAATCAGATGGCCGGGAGGGATCGGCCGCCCCGCCCGCCGCTCCGCCGCCCGGATCGGCAACCCCCGAAGCCGCTCCTCCGCCCGGATCGAGATCCGCCTGGCCTTCCCCCAAGCCCGCTCCATCAATCCCTTGTCGAGCGTCGCCATGGTCAACTCCCAAACGTCACGCCGCGAGTGTTCGCCAAATTCAATAAGATGGCGAATCCTCTACGACAAAGATCGTTTCCGGTCAACCCGAAGTCGATTTGGGCGGATGATCTGGCGAGGATGGGAAGCGAAGGCCAGCGGAAAATGAATTGACACCAATTTCTGCCTAGCGGAAAATGAATTGACACCAATTTCTGCCCAATTTCTGCCTAGCGGAAAATGAATTGACACCAATTTCTGCCTCCCAATTTCTGCCTCCAATTTCTGCCTCAATTTCTGCCTCAAAGGTAGGGATGGAGTGTTTGAGTTCATCAAAGAGGCCGTCGGGTCTTTCAATCACAGATTCCCCAAGAGCGGATAAGTGATGACTGATTATATTTGGAACGAGCAAATCGATAAAATACTTCGC
>JAABUX010001126.1_pt1 | contig 41638 bp, 37 predicted proteins | sample 5561851 | NCBI WGS metagenome assembly JAABUX01 (sample SAMN10711883, study PRJNA513361) | rock metagenome | isolation source: Antarctica rocks | place: Antarctica: Victoria Land, Richard Nunatak red sandstone | collected 2016-01-03 | reverse complement strand
CCGAACTATCTCGGCTTCTTCCAGTTCGTGCACAACGCCCGTCGCCGAGGCAAAGCCCTCCTCGGGGCTCTCATCGCAACTCTCGTCGCGTGACCAGAAACCACCACCCCGGAACCCAACAAGAGCCTCGCCGGTTTGCTCGAGAAGCAGAGGTTCGCTCACCCGCCAGCATCCGCGGTATGTGACCGGAATGAGTTCTCACTGCGCGGCGAGGCTCCGCCGCAGCCGCGTGATGGCACCGGGCAGGCCGCGCACCTTCAGCACACGGCCGGTCTCGTCGTATTCCTCCGACAGCACCCGGGCGCTCTCATACACCTCGCCGATCAGGCCCTGCTTCGCGTAGGGCAGCACCAGCACGTCCTCCACCATCGCCGCCTCGAAGAACGCGATGAGGGTGTCCCGCAACATGCTGACATCCTCGGGTGCGTGGGCGGAGAGCAGGATCGCGTCCGGGTGCTTCTCGATGAGGGCGGCGCGCCCGGCAGCGTCCACCCGGTCGAGCTTGTTCAGCACCAGGCGTGACGGCACCGCGTCCGCCCCGATCTCATGCAGCACGCCGCGGCTCACCTCAAGCTGCGCCTCATAGGTCGGGTCCGACGCGTCGACCACGAACAGCAGCAGCGAAGCCTCCAGCGCCTCCGCCAGGGTGGAGCGGAACGAGGCGACCAGGTCGTGCGGCAGTTGCTTGATGAAGCCGACCGTGTCGGAGACGAGCACGCGGGGCCGGGTCTCCGGCTGCAAGGTGCGGACCGTGGTGTCGAGCGTGGCGAACAGCTTGTCCTCCACCAGCACCTGGCTGCCGGTGAGGGCCCGCATCAGGGAGGACTTGCCCGCGTTGGTGTAGCCGACCAGCGCCACCCGGAGCTGGTCGCGGCGCGCGGAGCGGCGCTGGTCGCCGTCGCGCTGCACCGCTTCCAGCTGGTCCTTCAGCTCCGAGAGCCGGTCGCGGATCTTGCGGCGATCCAGGGCCAGGCTGCTCTCGCCGGCACCCGGACCCTGCTGACGGCCACCACCAGCCGAGGATTCCCGCATACGGGGGGCCACGTATTTAAGGCGCGCCATCTCCACCTGCAGCTTCGCCTCGCGCGTGTTGGCGTGGCGGTGAAATATCTCGACGATGACGCCCGTGCGGTCCAGCACCTGGGCGCCGGTGGCGCGCTCCAGGTTGCGGATCTGGCTGGGCGAGAGTTCATGGTCGACGATGACGAACCCGGGCTTGCGGATGGCTTCCGGATCGGGCCCATCGGGATCAAGCTGGGCCGGGTCTGCAGTCCTGGCCACACCCTCGAACCGCTGCCGCGCCTTGGACTTCGGGGGCGGCGCCATCGAGCCTACCGTACCGGTGCCCCCGGTCAGCGCCGCCAGCTCCGCCAGCTTGCCGCTGCCCAGCAGCGACGCGGCGCCGGTGCCCTCGCGCTTCTGCGACACCGTGCCGGCCACCTCATAGCCCAGCGTCCTTACCAGGCGCCCCAGCTCCTCGAGGCTGGCCGCGTGCGCGACGTCATCGACGTCCGGCGCCTGGATGCCGACGAGGACGGCGAGCGGGATCGGGGGTCTGGTCTCCATGGACGGCGGAATAGCACGATTAGGGCCGAAGCCTGGAGAGCGCACCTCCCGGTCGGACCCGGCGCTTCATCGAGAGGGGCTTCATTACCATGCCGGCTACGGTCCGGGTCGGGCCAGCCTCCAGTGTCCTGCCTCCGAAATGCGCATGCGCATTTCGGAGATGAGCAGGCCACTAGCTTATTGATAAGGCCGCTCTTTCCTCAGTCAAGCAGAGCATGATCAGAGTGATCATGCTCTAGCCGGGCTCCATGCCAACCCATTCCACCACATGGTCGGTCAGGTCCGGGCGCGGGACGAACCGCGGCTTTTCCGCAGCGGTGCCGACGAACAGGAAGCCCGCCAGGCTGTCCGGCGGATGCAGGCCGAGGCTGGCGGCGACGGCCGGATCGTAGGCGTTCGGACCCGTCACCCAGATCGCGCCGAAGCCGAGGGCATGGATCGCGTTCAGCAGATTCATCGTCCCCGCGGCGACCGACAGCATCTGTTCCGAGGGCGGCACCTTGTGGTCGGTGCGGATGTGCGCGCCGAGGGCGATGACCAGCGGCGCCCTGAGGAACTTGCCGCGCTGCTTGTCGATCATCGCCGGCGTGACCTCCGGGTCGCGCGCGCGCAGCGCCGCCTCGATGACGTCGGCCAGGCGGCCGCGCGCGTCGCCGCGGACCAGCACGTAGCGCCAGGGTGCCAGACGCCCGTGATCGGGCGCCCGCAGGCCGGCCTACAGGATCAGCTCCAGGGTATCGCCGCAGGGCGCCGGCTCGACCAGCGCGGAGACGGAGGTCCTGGAGAGCAAGGCGTCGAGTTGGGGCATCAGGCTTCCTTCGAGGGGCTCGGGCGGCGAGCGGCCGGCGGCCTCGATGGCGGTCATGAGACTGCCCCAGTCCCTCGCCCGGCTCCCGCGCGGGCCGACACTGGCCCGCGATGCGGCGCCAGGCAAGGCCGACGCCAGCCCGGATGGTGACATCCCGCGTCCGCTTCCTGTAGGAGTTGCGCGTCATGGACCAATCCAGCAGCCCACGCCCGGACATCTCCGCCGACGCGGTCCCGCGCACGGCGCAGGTCCATCGCGTCACCGGCGAAACCGACATCGCCTTGACCCTGATGCTCGACGGCAGCGGCCGGACGCGGATCGCCACCGGGATCGGCTTCCTCGACCACATGCTGACCGCACTCGGCCGCCACGCCCTGTTCGACCTCGACGTCGCCGCGACCGGCGACCTGCACGTCGATTTCCACCATACCACCGAGGATGTCGGCATCGCGCTGGGCCAGGCCTTCTCGCGCGCGATCGGCGACAAGCGCGGCATCCGCCGCTACGGCCAGGCGCTGGTGCCGATGGACGAGGCGCTGGTCGAGGCCGCGATCGACATCTCCGGACGCAGCTTCCTGGCCTGGAGCGTGGATTTCAGCCGTGACAAGATAGGCGAGATCGACACCGAGCTGTTCGAGGAGTTCTTCCGCGGCTTCGCCTCCAACGCCGGCCTGTCGCTGCACGTGACCCGGAAAGCAGGGCGCAACGACCACCACATCGCCGAGGCCTGCTTCAAGGCGGTGGCGCGGTCGCTGCGCATGGCGAGCGAGCCCGACCCGCGGACGGCAGGCGTGATCCCCTCCACCAAGGGCGTGCTGTGAGGCTCTACAGCGCCTATTTCCATCCGGCAGACTCGACGCGGACGGACCGCCCCCCGGTGCTGGTCAAGGAAGGCATCTCGTGGCCTTGCCTGGTGCTGGGCTGGATCGGGCTGCTGCTGTCGGGAAGCTGGATCGCCGCCTTGCTGGCCGGCGCGGCCAGCTTCGCGCTGGGGACGGCGTTCCGGCACGTGAGCGGCGTCTGGCCGCTCCTGGCCGGATTGCAGTTGCTGCTCGCCTTGTTCGCCAACGACCTGCGCCGCTGGGAGCTGCGCCTGCGTGGCTTCGTCCCCGGCCCGGTCGTGGCGGGGCGCGACCCCGAGGCGGCCCTGCTTCGCCTGCTCGACAGCAGGCCGGAGCTGATCGGGAGCCGCACATGACCGCCGGCCCGCCATGACGACCGGCCTGGACATGACCGAAGGTCGGGCATGATCCGCGTCTGCGTCGTCGACTATGACGGCGGCAACCTGGCCTCCGCATCGCGGGCGCTGGCCGAAGCCGCATCGCGCGCCGGCATCGCCGCGACGGTCAGCGTCACCGCCGACCCGGCGCAGCTGCGGCAGGCCGACCGGATCGTGCTGCCCGGCCAGGGCGCCTTCGCCGACTGCGCCGGCGGCCTCTCCGCCCTCCCCGGCCTGCGCACGGCGATCGAGGATCGCGTCGGCGCCGGCACCCCGTTCCTGGGCATCTGCGTGGGCATGCAGCTGATGGCCGAGCGTGGGCTGGAGCATGGCAGCACGCCGGGGTTCGGCTGGATCAAGGGCGAGATCGCGCCGATGGATGCCGCCGGCCTGCGCCTGCCGCAGATGGGCTGGAACGAACTGCTCTTCACCCCCGGCGCGCACCCGCTCACCGACGGGCTGGCGCCGGGCGATCACGCCTATTTCGTGCATTCCTACGCATTGCGCGATCACGACCCGGCCGACCTGATTGTCACCACCGACTATGGAGCCCCGGTGCCGGCGCTGGTGGCGCGCGGCAACCGCGCCGGTACCCAGTTCCATGTCGAGAAGAGCCAGGAGGTGGGCCTGCGCATCCTGGCGAACTTCCTGCGCTGGACGCCCTGAGATGGGAGATCCGGTCCGGCCGGGAGGCGTCGTGAAAGCGAGACTCGCCGTCGAACGCGTGGCGACCCTCGACGACGACGACATGCACGCCCTGTGCGAGGCGACCAGCGCCTCGATCCTCGATGGCGGCGGGTTCGGCTGGGTGACGGCGCCGGGCCGGCAGGTCCTGGAGCGCTACTTCCGTGGCCTGATGATGGTGCCGGAGCGCTCCCTGTTCGTCGGCCGGCTCGACGGCATCATCGTCGGCGCGACGCAGATGGTCCGGCCGCCGCGCAACAACGAGGCCCAGGCGATGAGCGCCATGCTGATGCACAGCTACGTGGCGCCCTACGGCCGCGGCCACGGGCTGGCGCGGATGCTCACCCGGGCTGTCGCGGAGAGGGCCCGCGCGATGGGCTACCAGGTGCTCAACCTCGACGTGCGCGAGACCCAGACCGCGGCGATCTCGCTCTATGAGAGCATGGGCTTCGTGCACTGGGGCACGCATCCGCATTACGCCCGCGTCGGCGGCCGCACCGTGCGCGGCTTCTTCTACACCATGAAGCTGCAGGAAGGCGGCAAGCTCGATGGCTAGTGCGCCATGACCGGCGTCCGCCCCCTCACCCTGTATCCGGCGATCGACCTCAAGGACGGCGCCTGCGTGCGCCTGCGACGCGGCGAGATGGACAGCGCCACGGTCTATTCCGACGATCCCGGCGCGCAGGCGCGCGCCTGGGGCGCGGCCGGGTTCGCCTGGCTGCACGTGGTGGACCTCGACGGCGCCTTTGCCGGACACTCGCGCAACGAGGCCGCGGTGCGCGCGATCCTGGCCGCCACTGCCGTCCCGGTGCAGCTCGGCGGCGGACTGCGCGACATGCAGGCGATCACGCGCTGGCTGGAGGCAGGGGTCAGCCGCGTCATCCTCGGCAGCGCCGCGGTCAAGGACCCGGCCCTGGTGCGCGAGGCCTGCCGGACCTACCCCGGACGCATCGTGGTCGGGATCGACGCCCGCGCCGGCAAGGTGGCGACCGAGGGCTGGGCCGAGACCTCGGAACTGCAAGCCGGCGAGCTGGCGCGACGGGTCGAGCAGGCAGGCGCCGCCGCCATCGTCTTCACCGAGATCGAGCGCGACGGCATGCTGGGCGGCCTCGATCTCGAGCGGACGGTGCGCCTGGCGGATGGCGTCGGCATGCCGGTGATCGCGAGCGGCGGCGTCGGCGGCATCGCCCACCTGCGGGCGCTCCGTGCCGCCGCCAATGACTGCGCCCGCATCGAGGGCGTCATCGTCGGGCGCGCGCTCTACGATGGACGCATCGACCCGGTAGAGGCGCTCGCCGTGCTCTCGGACCCGGCCGGATGCTGAAACTACGCATCATCCCGTGCCTGGACGTCAAGGACGGGCGCGTGGTCAAGGGCGTCAACTTCGTCTCGCTGCGCGACGCCGGCGATCCGGTCGAGCAGGCGGCGGTCTACGACGCGGCTGGCGCCGATGAGCTCACCTTCCTCGACATCACCGCGAGCCACGAGCAGCGCGACACCATCCTGGACGTGGTGAGCCGCACCGCCGCCCGGATCTTCCTGCCTTTCACCGTCGGCGGCGGCGTGCGGTCGCCCGAGGACATGCGCCGGCTGCTGCTGGCCGGCGCCGACAAGTGCGCGATGAACTCGGCCGCAGTCGCGCGCCCGGCCCTGGTGTCGGAGGCGGCGCGCAAGTTCGGCAGCCAGTGCGTGGTGGTCGCCGTCGATGCCCGCGCCGACGGGCATGGCGGCTGGGAGGTGTACACCCATGGCGGCCGGGCCCCCACCGGACGCGACGCGGTGGCCTGGTGCCGGGAGGTCGAGGCAGCCGGCGCCGGCGAGATCCTGCTCACCTCGATGGACCGCGACGGCACCCGTTCCGGCTTCGACCTGGATCTGCTGCGCGCGGTGTGCGGCGCGATCAGGCTGCCGGTGGTGGCCTCCGGCGGCGTCGGGGCACTGGAGCATTTCGCCGAGGGAGCGCGTGCCGGCGCATCGGGGCTGCTGGCGGCGAGCGTGTTCCATTTCGGCCAGTTCACGGTGGAGGCGGTGAAGCACTCGCTCGCCGCGGCGGGTCTGCCGGTACGGATGCCGGCGCACCTGCCGGCTCCGATCCCGGTCCGCGAAGCATCCGGAGCACCCGCATGAGCAAGCCGGCACCGTCCAGCCGCCCGAAACGCAAGGCGGCGACGCGCAAGGCGGTGCAGAAGCTGGCCGGCGGGCGCAAGCGCCGCGGCGCGAAGGCCGCGGTATCGCAAGCGGTGTCGCTGGAGATGCGCAGCGGTGCCACCGCGGCGGTGCTGGACCGGCTGTTCGACACCGTCGTCGCACGACGCGATGCCGATCCGAACCTCAGCCACTCGGCCCGGCTGCTGTCGCGCGGCCGGCTCAAGGTCGCGCAGAAGTTCGGCGAGGAGGCGGTCGAGTGCCTGATCGAGGCTGTTGCCGGCAATACCGACAAGCTGATCAGCGAGAGCGCGGACATGCTCTACCACCTGATCGTGATGTGGGTGGATGCGGGGCTGCATCCGGATATGATCTGGAGCGAACTGCAGCAGCGCCAGGGCGTCAGCGGCATCGCGGAGAAAGCATCGCGACCGGTCCGGCAGCCCGGCGAGGCGACGATGCGCGAGCAGGGGAGATGACAGCATGACAGTGGCCGGACTGAGCACTTACGACCCAGACAACGTCTTCGCGCGCATCCTGCGCGGCGAGCTTCCGGCCAAGACGGTGTTCGAGGACGAGAACGTCGTCGCCTTTGCCGACATCTCGCCGAAGGCCCCGGTGCACGTGCTGGTGATCCCGCGCGCCGCGTATGTCTCGTTCGCGGACTTCGTCAAGCGCGCTTCCGGCACCGAGGTCGTGGACTTCTTTCGCACGGTCGGGCTGGTGGCGACGCAGCTCGGGCTGGACGATCCCGGCTACCGTATCCTGAGCAACATCGGTCCCCACGGTGGCCAGGAAGTGGCGCATTTCCACGTGCACCTGTTCGGCGGCCATCCGCTCGGCGCGATGCTGCCGGGCTGACCCGATCGGCTCGCCGTAGAGCATGATCGATCCGGTCATGCCCTGCTCGACCGGTAGGCAGCAGCCCTGTCGGTGAGGACGGAGGTCCGGTCCAGGGAGGCACGCAGCGCCGCGAGCGCGGCCGTCGATCCGACACCGCAGCGCCTGCCGGGATGTCGCCCGATCAGCATGCGGGACCGGATCGCGGGAAAGGTCGCCGCCCGACCACCCGGGCAGGCTTCCTCTGACGGTCGTTTCAGACGGTCAATGACCGGCGGGCGGTCCGCCGCCACTCTTGCGTCCACTCAGCAGCCAGCAGAACGGGATCACCCCGAAGGCGACCGCCGCGAAACAGAGGAAGGCGTCGTTGTAGGCCAGCGCCGAGGCCTGCCGCGTGAACTGCTGATAGATCTGATGGTTGACCCCACTCTGGATCGTCCCCGGCGCGCGCCCGAGCTGTTGCAGCAGGCTGCGCGTATGCGCGTTGAAGTCGTTGAACGGCTGATGGAACGGGGTCATCCAGTGCACCAGGTGCGCCTCGCGGATCTGCGACCGTTCGGTCACCAGCGAGGTCGCGCAGGAGATGCCGATCGAGCCGAACACGTTGCGCATCATCGCGAACAGCGCGGAGGCGTCGCCATTCAGTTCCTTGGGCAGGGTCTGGTAGGTCACCACGCTGATCGGCACGAACAGGAAGGCCAGCGCCGCGGCCTGGGCGGCACGATATTCGACCAGGGTGCGGAAATTGATGGTCAGCACCAGGTGCGCCGATAACACCAGCGCGAAGCCCATCACGGCGTAGCCGAACGCGATGACGTAGCGCGGCTGGACGCGCTTCATCGCCATGTTGACGAACGGGATCAGCACGATGATCCCCAGGGCACCGGGAGACAGCACCAGGCCGGCGAGGGTCGCGGTGTAGCCGATGACCTGCTGGGCGAACTGCGGCACCAGCACCGCCGACGAGTAGAGCGTGAACCCCAGGACGCCGATCAGCAGGGTGCCGACGGCGAAGTTGCGGTCGGCGAACACGCGCAGGTCGACCACCGGGCGCTTGGTGGTGAGCAGCCATCCGATGGCGCCGAGGATGCCGGTCACCGACAGCAGCGCCAGGATGCGTATGAAGGGCGAGCCGAACCAGTCGTCGTCCTCGCCGCGGTCCATCATGACCTGCAGGCAGCCCAGCCCCAGCGTGATCAGCGACAGGCCGATCACGTCGATAGACGCCTTCTGCTTCCGTGCCCACGGCGGATCATCGACCAGGGCTGCCACCGCGAGCAGTCCGACGATGCCAATCGGCACGTTGATGAAGAACACCCAGCGCCAGGAGAAGTTGTCGGTGATGTAGCCGCCGAGGGTCGGGCCCAGCGCGGGCGCCACCACGGTCGCGACCGCGGTGATCGCGAACGCCCCGGATCGTTTCGACGGCGGAAACGTGTCCAGGATGATGGATTGCTGGTTGGGCTGCAGGCCGCCGCCGAAGAAGCCCTGCAGCAGGCGGAACACGATCAGCTGCGGCAGGCTGCTGGAGATGCCGCATAGGAACGAGCAGACCGTGAACATGCCGATGCAGATCATGAAGTAGCGCTTGCGGCCGAGCACCCTGCCGAGCCAGCCCGATATGGTCAGCACGATGCCGTTGGCGGCCAGGTAGGAGGTCAGCGCCCAGGTGGCGTCGTCGTAGGAGGTGGACAGGTTGCCCGCGATGTGCGGCAGCGAGACGTTGACGATGGTGGTGTCGAGCACCTCCATGAACGCCGCCACGGTGACCACCACCGCGATCAGCCACGGGTTGTGCGCCGGCGCCCAGGCCTGCTTCTCGCTCTTCTGGCTCGCGCCGGCCTCGCCGCTCATTTCACGGTCACCGTCGGCTCGACCGATACCCCGAGCGGCAGCGGCAGGTTCGGATCGAGGCCGTCGTCGATGATGATCTTGACCGGCACGCGCTGCACGATCTTGACGAAGTTGCCGGTCGCGTTCTCGGGCGGGAAGGCGCTGAACTGGCCGCCCGATCCCTTCTGGATGCTGTCGACGTGACCGGACAGCTTCATCCTGGGATAGGCGTCGATGGTGACCGCCACCGGCTGGCCGGGCCGTATCGTGGTCAGCTGCGTCTCCTTGAAGTTGGCGACGATCCACAGGTCCGGCTCGACGATCGAGAACAGCGACTGGCCGGCCTGCACGTAGTTGCCGCGCTCGACGTTGCGCTGCGCGATCCAGCCGTCATGCGGCGCGCGGATCACGGTCCAGCCCAGGTTGAGGTCGGCCGTCACCAGTTGCGCCTGCGCCTGCGCCAGCGTGCCGGTCTGCTGCGTCACCCGTGTGCTGGTGGTGCCGACGTTGGCCTCGACCGGGGTATTCTGCTCGACCCTGCCCTGCGCCTGCTTGAGCTGCCCCTCGGCCTGCTGCATCTGGGCGGTGGACTGGTCGATGGCCTGCTGCGAGGTGGCCGCGCGGGAGATGCCGTGCTGGCGCTTGTACTCGGTCTCGGCCTGGAACGCCTGGCCCTGGGCGATCAGCAACTGCCCTTGCGCCTGCTGGAGCTGGGCCGGGAAGTTCTTCTTCGCCACCTCGACCGAGTATTTCGCGCTTTCGAGCTGGCCTTGCGCCTGCGCGAGCGAGGCCTTGGCGTTGTCGCGGCTGGCCTGGTAGTTGCGCGGGTCGATACGCAGCAGGATCTGTCCCTGATGCACGAACTGGTTGTCGTTGACGTCGAGCTCGGTCACGTAGCCGGCGACATGCGGCGCGATGGTGATGGTGCGCCCCGCGGTGAAGGCATCGTCGGTGCTCTCCTCGAAGCGGGTCGTCCACCAGTAGAAGAAACCGCCGACCACCACCACGAGGATGAAGGCGAACAGGCCGAGCCTGACCCAGGGCTTCGACTTCGCACGCGTCGCGTCGCGCTGCTTGTCCTGCTCCTGCTGCTTCTTCTTGTCCTCGTCGTCGTCCTGGTTCTTGCCGGAATCCCCGGCAGCTTCATTCTCGGCCATGCATGCCTCCAGCCCGTCCGCAGGGTGCGGCGCCGGCGAGACCGCTGACCGACCCGTTCGGTCAGTTCTTGGCATGAACCGTCGGAGGCGGCAACCGCCTGCGGCCACATGCGCCGGCCCACATGCGCCGGCAAGGCGATGGAATGATCGCGATGATCGGCCGCCGGCATCCCCCACGCCGCATCCGGACGTTACATTTCGTGCCGATACCGAACAGATGCCGTTACAGTGCGGTGCCACCCTCCGGGCGATCACGCAATGAACCCGAGGAGCCCGCCATGTCCCCGAAGCCCCTGACGATCCTGAAGAACAGCGTTCTCGCAGCCGTCGTAGCGGCCGGATTGGCCAGCGCCGTCGGCGCCGCCGCACGCGGCGCCGAAGGGTATGGCCGCGACGGCCTGTCCGAGGCGCTGGGTGCTGTGCAGCTCACCGACGCGCAGAAGCAGCAGATCCACGCGATCCGAAGTGCCGCCCGCACGCAGAATGCGCCCTACGTCGACCGGATGCAGGCCCTGCAGCAGCAGATGGTCAGGACCATGCTGTCATCCGGCACGGTGACCGAAGCCCAGTTGCTGCCCCTGGTGCAGCAGCAGGAGAGCTTGCGCCAGCAGCTCGATATCGGCCGCATGCAGAGCGCGGTCGCGATCCGCAACCTGCTGACCAGCGAGCAGCTCGCCCAGGCGACGGTGGCGCAGGGACAGCTTGCCGCGCTGCATCAGCAGGAGCATGCGATCACCTCGCCGTCCAACAGCCAGTAGGGCGGCCAGCCGGCGGAGCGGCGGCCGGGCAGCTTCATCAATCAGGCGGAGCATGACCGGATCGATCATGCTCCAGACGATCAGTCCTTCTGCATCAGCGCGCGGTAGGCGAGCTGGTCCTCGGTCATGCGCAGGAACACCGCATACTTGCGGTCATGGAAGGCGCGCGCCTCCGGGTCCGGCTCGATGACGCGCCCGGCGCGGGTCATCCCGGCCATTCCCTCCTGGATCGTGTCATAGGCGCCGCCGGCGACGGCACCCAGGATGGCCGCTCCCAGCAGCACCGCCTCCGGCTCCTCCGGCAGCACGATGCGGCAGCCGGTGGCGTCGGCATGCTCGCGCAGGAACACCGGGTTCTTGGTGAAGCCGCCCGAGGCCAGGATGGTGTCGATGCGGTAGCCGGTCTGGTTCAGCGTCTCGATGATGTGCCGGGTGCCGTAGGCCAGTGCCTGCAGGGTCGCGAGATAGAGCCGGGCCAGATCGTCCGGGCCGGCCGACAGGCTCAGCCCGGAGACCATGCCGCGCAGGCTGGAGTCCGCGCGCGGCGAGCGGTTCCCGTGGAAGTCGGGATCGACATGCAGGCCCGCGGTCAGCATCGAAGGGTGCGGCAGCTTCTGCGTCTCGCGGGCCGCCTCGGCCAGGCTCGCCAGGCGGCTGTTCAGCACCTCGAAGATGGAGGAGCCGGACGGCTTCGACTCCACCTCCTTCGACCCCATCTCCTTCAGCAGCGCCGGGTAGGCCGCGTGCGTCTGCACGACGTGATCGACCAGGCTGCCGACCGCCGATTGGCCGGCCTCGTTGAGCCAGAGGTCCGGTATCATGGCCGAGAAGTACGGGCCCCAGATGCCGGGCACGAAGCGCGGCTCCGGCGACACCGTCATGTGACAGCTCGAGGTGCCCCCGACCAGGGCGAGCCGATGGTCGAACAGCGCGTCTTCGCCCGCGCCGCCAGGCGTGTCCTCTGCCAGCGTGACGCCGATCGTGCCGATACCGCCGGCGTGGGCGTCGATCGCGGAGGTCCCGACTGGGATGCCCGCCTCCAGGCCGAAATCGGCCGCCGCGCGGGCGTCGAGCCCGGCGCCCTGGGGCGTGCCGATCGGCAGCACCTCGCGGCCGATCCGCGAGAAGCCCTCGTCGGCCAGTACATCAAGCCCGATGCCGCGGAAATAGCCCTCGTCCCAGCGCTGCTCGTGGCCGAGATAGGTCCACTTGCACACGGTCGAACAGAGCGAACGTGCCACGGAGCCGGTGGCGCGCCAGGTCAGGAAGTCCGGCAGGTCGAAGAACAGCGCGGCGCGGTCCCAGCTCTGCGGCAGGTTCTCGCGCAGCCAAAGCAGCTTCGGGGTCTCCATCTCCAGCGACACCCGGCCGCCGACATAGCGCAGCACGTCGTAGCCGCCGGCGTTGATGCGCTCGGCCTGCAGCTCGGCGCGATGGTCCATCCAGACGATGACGTTCTGCGCGTCGTCCCTGCTCGTGCTCACGCTGACCGGAGCACCCTGCGCGTCGACCGCGACCAGCGAGCAGGTCGCATCGAAGCCGATGCCGGCGATACGCACGTCGCCGGCCATCTCGCGGCTCTGCGCGACCGCCTCGCGCACGCAGGCGCAGACCGCGCGCCAGATGTCCTCGCTCGACTGCTCGACGTGATCCAGCCCCTGCTCGGCCTGCGGCCGCCAGGTCTGGATCGGCATCACGTGACGCCCGAGCGCACGTCCCTGGGCGGTGAATACCCCGGCCCGTGCGCTGGTGCTGCCGACATCGACACCGATGAAGGCGGTAGTTTTGGCCTGGCTCACTGGCTCACTCCCGGAGACGAACAGGTTGTCGGACGATCCATCGGGTGGGCGTGCGCCCGGCCTGATGGGATGCGCCGTGCGAGAATGCGCTGGAGCAGGACGCCCGGCAACCGTCCGGAACCGCCTCGCCAAGGCTTCGACGGGCGGCGGCCGGCGCGCCGACGCGACCTTGACCTGCATCACCGGCTCTGATGTCGTACCCGGACAACGACGATAAGCAGATGGAGGAAAATCTCGTGTACCTGGAGAAGTACAAGCTGGATGGACGTGTCGCGGTGATCACCGGCGGCGGCCAGGGGATCGGCTACGCGTGTGCCCAGGCGCTGGGCGAAGCGGGAGCGACGGTGGTGATCGCCGAGATCGACGCCGCGCGCGCGTCGCAGGCGGTCGAGACGTTGAAGGGCCTGGGACTGCAGGCACATGCGGAGACCGTCGACGTGACCCGGTCCGCCGACGTCGCGGCCCTGGCCTCGCGCATCCGCGACACGCTCGGGGTGCCGCATATCCTGGTCAACAACGCCGGCATCGCCAAGAGCGACGTGCGTGCAGAGGACACCAGCGACGCGCACTGGCGGCTGCACATGGACGTCAACCTCGACGGGGTGTTCTGGTGCTGCCGGGAGTTCGGCCGCCTGATGCTGGAGGCCGGGCGCGGGGCGATCGTGAACATGGGCTCGATGTCGGGCGAGATCGTCAACAAGCCGCAGCCGCAGAGCTTCTACAACGCCTCGAAGGCGGGGGTGCACCACCTGACGAAGTCGCTGGCGGCGGAATGGGCCAGCCGGGGGGTGCGGGTGAACGCGGTCGCGCCGACCTATATCGCGACGCCGCTGACCCTGTTCGGCAAGGAGAACAAGGAGATGTTCCAGACCTGGCTGGACATGACCCCGATGGGGCGTCTCGGTGAGCCCGACGAGATCGCCTCGACGGTGTTGTTCCTGGCTTCGGACGCCTCCAGCCTGCTCACCGGCAGCATCGTTCTGGCCGATGGCGGCTATACCAGCTGGTAGCGAGCAGGCCACTGGCCCGGCGCGGGGGGATGCTCCCGTGCCGGGCCGCCGGTGCTAGCGGCTCTTCTGGTAGAGCTTGCTGGCGATCTCGAAGATCTCCTGCGGGGCGTAGTCGGGTGCGAAGGCACCGTAGTTGCCGTCGAGTTCCGGGATCTTGCCGCCGTCGGGATGACCGTCGACCAGCTCCAGGTTGCCCGGCGGATCGCCCGGCAACGCGACCTCGTCGTTGGACCACACGCCTGCCGCTTCCCGGTAGTCGTCCGGGCTGAAGCGATACAGGCGACGATGGCTGCCCTCGTTGAGGTACTTCTGGCACTCCGGGACACGATCCAGGTTTATGTTCGGTGTCGGCAGCATCTTCTCGATCTGGACGCCGGTCAGCTTCTTCAGCGCCAGGGCATAGGCGTGCGCGTGAACGGAACCACGCACCAGCAGGTAGCCGCAGACCTCGCGGCCGGTCGGCTCGGTCATCGTCTCGTAGACGCGCAGCTTGTGGATGCGCGCGCCGCACTCGAGATGGAAGTTGTGCAGCAGGTCGATGATCAGGTTGCCGGTGGTGGTCACCATGTCCATGTTCCAGGACGCGGCATTGCTGTTCATCGGCATCGCGCCGCCGCCGTTGGCGAGAAAGCTGCTGGCGAGGCGGACGTCCTGCATCTCAGCGAACGGCGCCTTGGAGATGTCGACATTCTCTGTCGGGTCACCAGGTCCGCTGTTGAGCATCGACACGCCGGTGCTGACCAGCTCCACGTGGCCGAGCTCCTCGGCGAAGATGCTGGAGACCAGGCTGTAGAACGGCTTCAGCTTGGACTTGTTGCGGAAGTTGAAGCTCTGAAACATGTAGTTGCCCAGCGTGGACATCTCACCGTACTTGCCGCCGAGAAGCTCCTGCAATGCAGCGGCCGCGTTCGGCTCGGGCTTCTTCGGTAGCGGCAACTCTGCCTGCAACCTGTCGATCCTCATGAACATGACGTGCAGCCTTCCTGTCTGTGGTGCGGTCGAGGGGCTTACGGCCCGATCGGCAGCGAGTTCCGTAGACGCGGGAACTCTTCATCTGGCCGCTGCCGCCCAATCCGGACGACGCTCCCGCCGGTCGGGGTGCGTCATTGCGGCTGGCGGGCGTCGACTGCACCGCGCATGCTGCGACCCTCCCGCAGGATCAGCTCCGTCAGGGCAGCGGCGGGTCCATGCAGGTGGGCGCTGCGGCCGATCACGACGAAGTCGACCGGTTCCAGGGCGGGCAGGCGATCGCCGAGGATGGTGAGGCCGTCATGCAGCACGATGGACGACTGCGCCATGATGCCGAGGCCGGCCTGCACGGCTGCGATCGCGGCGGTCAGGCTCGCCGTCGAGCAGGCGATGTGCCAGGCACGGCTGCCGCGCTGCAATGCTTCGATGGCCATTCGTCGCGTGATGGAGGCGGGCGAGCTGTAGAGCACCAGCGGGATCGGGCGATCCGGAGGCAGCGTGGTCTGGGCGATGCCGATCCAGACCAGGCGCTCCCGCCAGACGACGCGGCCGCGAGGATCCCCGGACCGCCGCTTGGCGAAGATGAGGTCGACACGTCCGTTGTCGAGCTGATCGTAGAGCGCGTGGCTGAGCTCGACGACGAGATCGAGGTCGACCAACGGGTTTGCGGCGACGAAGCCGCGCAGGATCTCCGGCAGGGACGAAAGCGCCAGATCCTCCGATATCCCGAAGCGAAGCCGTCCGCGCAGGACCGAGCCGGCGAAATACGACAGCGCCTGGTCCTGCGCGTCCATGATCTGGCGCGCGAACAGCATCATCGCCTCGCCGTCGGCGGTAAGCGACACGCTGTGGGTGTCCCGCAGCAGCAGGCGGCAGCCGGCATCGGCCTCGAGACGGCCGACATGTTGGCTGACGGTCGATTGGCTGAGGCCGAGCCGACGCGCGGCCGCGGTGAAGTGGCCGCCCCCCGCGACGGCGAGGAAGCTGCGCAGCAGCGTGGGCGAGAAGAAGCGGTGATCGGTTTTCATGATGACTGAAATAGATACTATCGAGTTTCCCGGCCTGCCAAGTATGTCCGGGTGCAATCAAGCGCAGTCTGACGGGGCAACCGATGAGCATTCTTTCGAGGCGGAGCATCCTGGCCGGAGCCGCCGCCGGTGGCGTTGCCACCATCGCCGCCACCGCGAACGCGGCTGCCGTGTTCGGCAATCCGGACGAGCCGCCGCAGGGCCTGCTGAACACGAAGGCCAATCCGGCCAGCGCCCTGAACCCGGGGCCGCAGAACCAGACGCTCGCCGGGCAGTTCCCGGCGGTCATCAGTCCGTTTCCCACCGACGTCGGCGACATGCCGTTATTCTGGGCATCTTTCAACAACGCGCCCAGGCGTATCCAGAACGGCGGCTGGGCGCGTCAGGTCACCGAAGCCGACTTCGAGATCGCGACCGAGGTGTCCGGCGTGAACATGCGGCTGGACGCGGGCGGCCTGCGTGAGCTGCACTGGCACCAGGCCGCCGAATGGGGCTTCGTGACCAACGGCGGCTGCCGGATCACCGTGCTCGACACCCAGGGCCGCGCCTACGTCGCCGACACCAGGGAGGGCGACCTCTGGTATTTCCCGGCTGGATACCCGCACTCGCTCCAGGGCCTGGGACCGGACGGCTGCGAGTTCCTGCTCGCCTTCGACAACGGCAAGCAGTCCGAATACAACACCCTGCTGGTGACCGACTGGATGATTCATACGCCGCCGGATGTCCTGGCGGCGAATTTCGGCGTGCCCGCCGAGACGTTCAGCAAGATGGCGATGCACGACCTGTGGATCTTCCAGGGTCCGACGCCCGGTCCGCTCGCCGCCGACCAGGAAGCGGTCAAGGGCTCGAAAGGAGCGCCGCCGAACCCTTTCACCTACTCGCTCGGCGGCGGTCCGTTCGTCAGGCAGAACAAGGGCGGCACCGTCCAGATCGCCGACAGCAGCAACTTCAAGGCCTCCACCACGATCGCGGCGGCGCTCGTCACCCTGCATCCAGGAGCCTTGCGCGAGATGCACTGGCACCCGAACGCCGATGAGTGGCAGTACTACGTCAAGGGCACGGCGCAGATGACCGTGTTCAACACCGGACCGGCAGCGGTGACCAACAACTTCAATCCGGGCGACATCGGCTACGTCAAGCGCAACTTCGGACACTACATCAAGAACGTGGGCAACACCGACCTCGTGTTCCTAGAGATCTTCAAGGCCGACGCCTACCAGGACGTATCGCTCTCCGACTGGCTCACCCACACGCCGCTTGAGATGGTCGCGGCGACGTTCAACATCGATCCTTCGGTGATCGCCAAGTTCCCGCAGTCGGGGCCGGACGTGATGCCGGTGTAAGCCGGGCTGCGGCGCCGGGCCGCCGGGGCGGCGCTACAGTTGCAATGCCTGGGTGCGCACCAGCCGGGCATAGAGGCCGTCCAGCTCCAGCAGCTCCGCGTGGGTGCCGGCCTCCGCGACGCGTCCCTCGCTGAGCGCGATCACCAGGTCCGCCGAACGCACCGTCGAGAGGCGGTGCGCGACCACGATGGTGGTGCGGCCCTGCCGCAGCCGGGCGAGCGCCTCCTGCACGGTGGCCTCGCTCTCGGTGTCGAGCGCGCTGGTCGCCTCGTCCAGCAACAGCAGGCGCGGATCGCGCAGCAGCGCGCGCGCGAGGGCGACGCGCTGGCGCTGGCCACCGGACAGGCGCTGGCCGCCGGTGCCGACACGGGTCTCGAAACCCTCCGGCAACTGCTCGATGAACTCCTGCGCGGCGGCGGCGCGGGCCGCCTCGCGCACCGCCTGGTCCGTCGCCTGCGGACGGCCCATGCGGATATTGGCGGCGATCGAGGTGTCGAACAGCAGCGTGTCCTGGCTGACATAGGCGATCGCGCCGCGCAGTTCGGCAATGCGCAGGTCGCGTAGGTCGACGCCGTCGAGCAGGATGCGTCCGCCGCTGACGTCGTGCAGGCGAGGGATCAGCGAGAGCGCGGTCGATTTGCCGGCGCCGGACGGCCCGACCAGGGCCACGGTCAGTCCCGGCTCGGCATCGAAGTCCAGCCCGCGCAGCCCCGGGCGGCCGTCGGGATAGACGAACGACACGTTCTCGAAACGCAGGTGGCCGCGGCCGCGCGGCAACGGACCCGCGTTCGGCGCGTCCGACACGTCCGGCGGCTCGTCGATGACGCCGAAGATACGGACCAGTCCGGCCAGCCCCTCCTGGATCGCGGCGTTCAGCGAACCCAGCGCGCGCAGCGGCCGCGAGGCCAGCAGCAACGCCGCGACGAAGCCGGAAAAGTTGCCGAGCGTCGCGCCGCCCGTCGCCGCCCGCCAGCCCGCGAAGCCGAGCACGGCGGCGACCGCGGCACCGCCCAGCACCTCCAGCACCGGATCGACGCGGGCGCGGCCGCGGGTGATGCGCATCAGCGAGTGGTGCAGCAGGTCGAACGAACGGCGGGCGCGAGCCTCCTCGGCCTGCTCCAGCCGATAGACGCGCACGGTGCGGGCCTGCACGAAGCTCTCATGGAGGAGGGTCGCGGTGTCGCCGATCTGCTCCTGCATGCCGCCCGAGGCGCGGCGTATGCGCTTGCCGATACGCTGGATCGGCACCGCCGCGACCGGATAGAGCAGGGCCGCGATCAGGCTCAGCTCCCAGTCCATGTAGAACATCGAGACCACCAGGCCGACCACGGTGACGCTGTCCCCCAGCGCATTGACCGCGCGTATCATCGCCTCGCGGATCGTCACCGCGTCGGTGGTGAAGCGGGCGGCGAGCTGGGCCGGCGCCTCGCGCTCGATCCGCGCGACGTCGGTGCGGATCAGGTGGGCGAACATCCGGCTCTGCAGGTTGCGTATGACGATCAGCACCAGGTTCTGCACGGTGACGGTCTGGCCGTATTGCGACGCCGCCTTCGCAGCCGTGATCAGCGCCACCAGCGTCGGCACCTGGTACAGGATGCGCGGGTCATGGGCTGCGAACATGTCCAGGGCGCGGCTGATCACCAGCGGATACAGCCCGGTCAGGCTCGCCATCAGCGCGGTCAGCACCAGCACCGCCGCCAGCCGGCTGCGATGCCGCCTCACCTCCTCGCGCCAGAGGCGGCGAAGCAGCGTCATGCTCGTGGGCTGAGGGGCAGCCTGTCCCCGGTCCGCCTGCGTGGCCATCAGGGGCGTGGCATCCATGCGCGGCGTCTAGCAGGCGGAACGGTTCGGGGGAAGAATGCGCGGGCTCCATCCAGGCAGGCCCCTAGGGCCGACCCGACGGCGCTCAGGCCGGGGAATACGCCTCAGGTTGGGGAACGCATCAGGGCGCGCAGATGATCCAGGCAGGCGACGCGACCGGCCACGCAGCCGTCGGCCCGCCACCAGTCGCGCACGCGGGCCAGCAGGCGGCCGACCTCGGGACCCGCCGGGACGCCGCAGGCGAGCACATCGCGTCCGGCCAGCGGGAACACCGGCGCCGGCATATCCGCCAGCCGCCGCCGCAGCGCTGCCCACCGCGGCGTGTCGCCGCCGCCGGCTGCCTCGGCGAGCCAGGCGCGCCCGTCCAGCACTTCCACCGCCTCATCCGCCAGCAGGCGCCGCAGCTCGGCATCGTCCATCTCCGGCACCGGCACCGGCGGCCTGCCCAGCGTCTCCAGCCGGACCGCCTCGGCACCGGACAGGCGTAGCGCCTGCGCCACCGGTGCGGCGGGGCCGTCGAGCAGGCTCGCGAGGCGCAGGACCGGGTCGGCTGGCAGTCCTGCCGGCAGCAGGCGAGCGAGCGCCGCCGATGTCGTGCCACCCGGCAGCAGGCGGTCGAGCACGCCGAGCCCGCGCATCAGCTCGATGGTCCGCGCCGGCCCGGGACCGACCAGGATGCGCCGCAGCTCCGACCAGACGCGCTCCGCCGAGAGCCGATCCAGCGCCGGCACCGCGTCCTCGATCGCCGCCGTCGCCGCGGCGTCCGGCGCACCGCAGCCGAAGCGCGCCTCGAAGCGGAAGAAGCGCAGGATGCGCAGCGCGTCCTCCGCGATGCGCAACGCCGCCTCGCCGACGAAGCGGACCCGGCCGGCCGCGAGATCGTCGGCGCCGCCGAAATAGTCGAACAGCGTGCGGTCGCGGGCCAGCGACATCGCATTGATGGTGAAATCGCGGCGCTGCGCATCCTCGCGCCAGTCCGCGGTCCACGCGACCACGGCGTGGCGGCCATCGGTTTCCTGATCGCGGCGCAGCGTGGTGATCTCGATCGGACTGCCGCGCGGCAGCGCCGTCACGGTGCCGTGGGCGAGGCCGGTGGCGATGGTCCGGATGCCGGCGTCGGCGAGGCGTCGCATCACGGTTAGCGGCGGTTCCGGCGTGGCGAGGTCGATGTCCGACATGGTGTGGCCGGCGATCAGGTCGCGCACCACCCCACCGACCAGGCGCGCCTCCGGCAGCACCGACCACACCTGCCGCAACCCCTCGCCGACCGCCTGTCCATGGACCAGATGCCGGTCCAGCGGGGACAGGTCGACGGGTGTCATTCCTCGTCCGGCGGCAACGGTCCGATCGGGAAGAACGTCGCCTGGCTCCAGACGCCGAGGCATTCCTGGCCCTGGCAGATACCTTTGACGGCCAGGGCGGCCAGCTCATAATAGACCGCGCGCGCGACCCGGGCCTGGATCGCCTGTCGGCCCTCGCCGCATACGTGCAGGTAGGGCACGGCACCGCCCATGTCCGCGCTGCCGGGACGGCGCCAGTCCACCAGCAGCGGGTGCTCGGGACCGGCACAGATGATCTGGTCGACGTTGGTGCGGAAGGCCAGCACCTGGTCGCGCCCGTTGCCGCGCCAGTCCAGCTCGACGGCCACGAAGGGTACGTCCTCCACCTCGATGGAACCGCGCTCGGCGGGCGTCTCCAGCCAGTAGACGCCGGCGTCGTCGCGCTTGAGCACGCTGGCGAACAGGCAGACCAGCGGCTTGCGGCGGATCGGCGAGCCGCGATACAGCCAGGTGCCGTCGCGCTGGATCAGGAACGGCAACGCGCCGCACTGCTGCGGATGGGCATGGTGAGCGCTCGGCCTCGCAGGCGGCGCGTCGCCCGGCATGCACCCTGCCTCGAGGCCGGTGAAGCCGCGCATCGTGCCCGAAGAGTTGCCGGACAGGTCTGAACGCTCAGAACTCAATGCGATCCCCATGCGGTCAGGCGCTTGCACAACAGCGATATAGGGAGGGTCACCGGCTTGATGAAACCCCTGGACGTGTCAGATTGAGGGTCGGATGCGAGGAACGATGATAATCAGCAACACCGCCGGCACCGCCGGCCCGGCCGATGCCGAGATCGCTGCCGGCGATGCCGTGGCCGCCGCCGACCGGCTCACCGGACGGCTGGGCGAGGTGCGGGCACAGATCGGTCAGGTGATCTTCGGGCAGGAGCAGGTGGTGGCCGAGGTGCTGGTATGCCTGCTCTCCGGCGGACATGCGCTCCTCGTCGGCGCGCCGGGCCTTGGCAAGACGCTGCTGGTGCAGACCCTCGGCACCGTGCTCGGCCTGTCGCCGAAGCGGGTGCAGTTCACCCCGGACCTGATGCCCGCCGACATCACCGGCAGCGAGATCCTGGAGGAGACCCAGGACGGCCGGCGCGGCTTCCGCTTCGTGCCCGGCCCGGTATTCTGCCAGCTCCTGATGGCCGACGAGATCAACCGTGCCAGCCCGCGCACGCAATCGGCGCTGCTGCAGGCGATGCAGGAGCACCGCGTCGCGGTCGCCGGCGTCGACCACCCGCTGCCGCACCCCTTCCACGTGCTGGCCACGCAGAATCCGATCGAGCAGGAGGGCACCTATCCGCTGCCGGAAGCCCAGCTCGACCGCTTCATGCTGCAGATCGACCTCTCCTACCCCGGCGAGGGCGAGGAGCGCGCCATGCTGCTGGCCACCACCGGAGCCCGGTCCGCCGTCGCCGAAGCGGTGCTGGAGGCGGGCGAACTGATCGCGGCACAGGCGCTGGTGCGCCGGCTTCCGGTCGGCGAGAGCGTCGTGGACGCGATCCTGCGCCTGGTGCGCGGTGCCCGGCCGGAAAGCAGCGACGACATCCGGCTGGCGCGCAACATCGCCTGGGGTCCCGGACCGCGTGCCGCCCAGGCCCTGATGCTGGCGTGCCGGGCGCGTGCGCTCCTGCAGGGACGGCTGTCGCCCAGCATCGACGACGTCGTGGCCCTGGCCCAACCCGTGCTGCGCCATCGCATGGCGCTGACCTTCGCGGCCCGTGCGGAGGGCGTGACCCTGTCGGGCCTGATCGGGGGCCTGGTGCATCGCCTGGGGTGAAATTCTCTCGTTCCGCATGGAGCGCTTCGTGGCGCAGCCGGCGCCCGCGGCCGTCCGCGTCCGGGCCCGCCATGGAGGCCTCGCGCCATCCTGGCCTGCCGGAGGCGCAGGCGCTCGGCGCCCGGCTGCCGGCGCTGCTGGTCGCGGCCGATCGCGTCGCCGCGACGGTCGCGCAAGGCGTGCACGGCCGCAGGCGCGCCGGCATGGGCGACAGCTTCTGGCAGTACCGCCAGGCGCTGCCCGGCGAGCCCGCGTCCCGTATCGACTGGCGGCAGTCGGCACGTTCCAGCCGAGCCTTCGTGCGCGAGACCGAGTGGGAGGCAGCGCAGAGCGTCTATCTCTGGCACGACCCCTCCGCCAGCATGCGCTGGCGCTCGCGGGCGACGCTGCCGCTCAAGGGCGAGCGCGCGGAACTGCTGCTGCTCGCGCTCGCCTCGCTGTTGCTGCGCGGCGGCGAGCATGTGCGGCTGCTGTCGGGCGCCGGCCGCGGCGCGCGGGTCTCCGGCCAGGGCGGCCTGCAGCGCCTCGCCGCCGAACTGGTCCTGCGCGCGGACCGGGAGCCCGGCGAGACCGGCCTGCCGTCCGCCGCGACCGAACTGCCGCGGCACGCGCGGCTGGTGCTGTTCAGCGACATGCTGACCGAACCTGCGGCGATCGAGACCCTGTTCGGCCGGCTGTCCGCGATCCCGGTCGGCTGCACGGTGCTGCAGATCCTGGATCCGGCGGAGTTGTCGCTGCCCTACGAGGGCCGCGTGCGCTTCGAGGGGATGGAGGGCGAGGCCTCGATCCTCACCCCCCGGGCGCAGGATCTCGGAGCGGCCTACGAGGCGGCGATCACCGGTCATCAGGAGCGCCTCGCGACCCTCTGCGCCGGCGCCGGTTTCGGGCTGACCCGGCATCGCACCGACGAGACGCCGCAGAGCGCGCTGCTGACGCTGCACCAGGTCCGCAACCCGCTCGGAAGCGCCGCGCGATGATCGTGCCGCGATGATCCTGGCCGCTCCCCTGATGCTGCTGGGGCTGCTGGTGCTGCCGCTGCTCTGGTGGCTGCTGCGCGCGGTGCCGCCGGCGCCGCGGCCGCAGCCTTTCCCGGCGATCCGCCTGCTCGCCGGCCTGAAGGCGACGCGCCAGGAAGCGCTGCGCGCGCCGCCCTGGCTGCTGCTGCTTCGCCTGCTGGCCGGCGCGCTGCTGGTGCTCGGGCTGGCGCAGCCGGTGCTGGTGCAGCAGGGGTCGATCACGCCCGCTTCCCGCAACCTGCTGATCGTGCTCGATGACGGCTGGGCCGCCGCCGTCGACTGGCCGTTGCGTGTCGCGGCACTCGATGCGCTGCTCGATCGTGCCGGCCGGGCCGGGCAGCTCGTCCGCCTGCTGAGCACGGCTGCCGATGAGAGCGGGACGGTCCGGCCGCCCGGCGCGCCGATGCGGCCCGGACGGCTGCGCGCCGAGATCGACGCCAGGCGTCCGCGGTCCTGGAACACCGATCGCGCCGCCGCCGCCCGCGTGCTGGACCAGGTGGACGCGGATGCCGGCGGCCCGGTCGGGAGCATCGTCTACCTGTCCGACGACCTCGCGACCGCCGGCGACGCGGCATTGGCGGCCGCACTGCATCGCCTCGGCCCGGTCAGCGAATGGCACGCCGACCCGCAGCGCCTGCGGCTGCTGCTGCCGCCGGTATCGACGGCGGACGGGCTCACCGCGCGCGTCGGCGCCCTGCCGCAGGCCGCCGCACGACCCTTCACCGTGCAGGCAGAGGATGCCGACGGTGGCACCCTGGCGCGCATCGACGGCACTATTCCCGCCGGCATGCAGCAGGGTCAGGCCCGGATCGTCCTGCCGGTCGAGCTGCGCAACCGCATCGCCCGCCTGGTCCTGGACGGTGCGGTCGGGCCGGCGGGGCTGCGTCTGCTCGACGAGGGCGACCGCCGCCGTCCGGTCGGGCTGATCGCGACCGGCAGCTTCAACGACGCGCCCCTGCTGGGGCCGCTATTCTATCTCCGGCGCGCCCTGGCGCTCGATACCGAGTTGCGTACCGGCGAGGTCGCAGGCCTGCTCTCGCGCCAGCTATCGGTGCTGATCGCACCCGACGGCACCCTCGATGACGCCCAGGTGCGGCAACGGGTCGCCGACTGGGTACGGGGCGGCGGCATGCTGATCCGCTTCGCGGGGCCGGTCCTCGCCGCCGCGGAACAGGCCGGTCCGACATCGCCGGCTGACCAGACGCCGGAGCCGGCCGCCGATGCGGTGGCGCGGACGCTGCTGCCGGTACCGCTGCTGGAAGGCGCCCGCACCCTCGGCGGCGCCATGTCGTGGAGCCGACCGGCCCCGCTCGCCCGCTTCGGCGCCGATACGCCGTTCGCCGGGCTGGATGCCCCATCCGACGTCACGGTCTCGCGCCAGGTGCTGGCTAGGCCATCGATCGACCTGGACGCGCGCAGCTGGGCGCGCCTGTCCGACGGCACGCCGCTGGTCACCCATGCCGCCCTCGGCGCCGGGCAGGTCGTGCTGTTCCACGTGACCAGCACCTCGGACTGGTCGACGCTGCCCTTCTCCGGCCTGTTCGTGCAGATGCTGCACCGGCTCGTGCAGCGTTCGGCCGGGCTGAGCACGCAGGGCGGCGACGCGGTGCTGGCGCCGGTCTCCACGCTCGACGGCGATGGCGTGACCGGCGCGCCGCCGCCTTCCGCACGCGGGCTGGCGGCACGGGAGTTCGGCCGGACGGCGGCTTCCGCGCAGCATCCGCCGGGCCTGTACGGTCCATCGTCGGATCGTCGCGCGCTCAACGCCGGCGACGCGCTGCCGCCGCTGGCCGCGTCCGCACCGTTCGGCACCGCCTCCGACCTTGCCGGGCGGGTGCCCGACCGGCCGCTCGGTCCGCCGCTGCTGGCCGCCGCCCTGGTCCTGCTGGCCATCGAGCTGGTCGCGACCCTGTGGCTGCGTGGCCTGCTGCGGCCCATCCCCGGCAAGGCGGTTCGCCGGCGGGCGGCACGGTCGGCATCGGTGCTCCTGCTCGCGGCCGGAGCCTTGGCGGCGAGCGCTTCGGCGCGGGCGGAGGATGGTCCGCCCGCTGCCCTGCAGACCCGGCTCGGCTACGTGGTGACCGGCGACGCGCAGACCGACAACATCTCCCGCGCCGGCCTGGAGGGGCTGTCGAACTACGTCAACGCACGCACCTCCGCATCGCTGGGCCATCCGGACGCGGTGCGCCCCGGCCAGGACGACCTGGCTTTCTATCCTCTGCTGTACTGGCCGATCACGCAGGGTGCCGCCGCCGACCCGGGCAAGATCTCGGCGCTGAACGCCTACATGAACCACGGCGGCATGCTGCTGATCGACACCAGGGGCAGCGATACCGGCAGCGGCAGCTTCACCGGCCTGGCCACCATGGGTCCGCAGGCGCTACGGCAGGCGACCGCCGGGCTCGACATCCCGCCGCTGGCGCCGGTGGACAGCAGCAACGTGCTGTCGCACAGCTTCTACCTGCTGCATGCCTTTCCGGGCCGCTACGTCGGCGCGCCGGTCTGGGTGGCGGCCACCGGCGAGCCGGGCCGCGACAATGTTAGCCCGCTGATCATCGGGGCCAACGACTGGGCCTCGGCCTGGGCGGTCGATGCGGCCGGCGACACGCCCTATGCGGTGATCCCCGGCGGCGAGAGGCAGCGCACGCTCGCCTACCGGTTCGGGGTGAACGCGGTGATCTACGCGCTGACCGGCAACTACAAGTCCGATCAGGTGCATGTCCCGGCGCTGCTGCAGCGGCTCGGCGAATGAACCCGTCCGCCACGCTGTCGCATGTCGCCTCCCTCGGCTGGACGCCGCTGCTGCCGGTCTGGCTGCTGGCGGCCATCGGCATCCTGTGCGCCCTGACGCTGGCACTGGCGTTCATCCGGCGCGCCAGCGGCACACCTTCGCGCCTGCTCGCATCCGCCGTCCTGCTGCTCTGGCTGTGCGGACCGCACCTGGTGCGCGCGAGCTGGCAGGACCTGCCGGAGACCGCCCTCCTGGTGGTCGACCAGACCGCCTCGATGAAGGTCGGCCGGCGCGGCGAGGTCGCGGCGCATGCGGCGGCGGCACTGCGCGCGGCGGCACAGCATCTCGGCGGGATCGCCCTGCGCACCGTGGTGGTGCCGCCGGGATCGTCCGGGGGCACCCGGCTGTTCGAGGCCATCGCGCACGCGACCTCCGACATCCCGGCCGGCCAGCTCGCGGGCATCCTCGCGGTGACCGACGGCCAGGTGCACGACGTGCCGGCGACGCTGCCGGACCGTCTCGCCGGCAGTCCCCGCAGCCGAGGCGCGGGGCGCTCCGGGGCCTCGGAGGGCGGCGGCGTGGTGCCGTTCCAGGCGCTGATCACGGCCGCCGGCGAGCAGACCGACCGCCGGCTGCGCATCCTGCAGGCGCCGCCGTACGCGATCATCGGCCACGACGCGACCATGCGCGTAGAGGTGGAGGATCTCGGACCCCAGGGCGCGGCCTCACAGGGCGCGGCGCTGGCCGCGGGTGCGCAGGCGCATGCCACGCTTCGCCTGCGACGGGACGGCGAGCCGGCGATCAGCCGGGAAGTGCCGGTCGGCGTGCCGCAGGACATCACCCTGCCGATCAGCCATTCCGGCCCGACGCTGATCGAGCTGGAGGCGCAGACGCTGCCCGGCGAGGTCTCGACGCTGAACAACCGGGCGGTGGTGCAGATCAATGGGGTGCGCGACCGGCTGCGTGTGCTGCTGGTGTCCGGCGCGCCCAACCAGGGCGAGCGGGTGTGGCGTCGGCTGCTCAAGGCCGATCCCGCAGTCGATCTGGTGCATTTCACCATCCTGCGTCCACCCGACAAGGACGACACGACGCCGCTGAACGAGCTCGCGCTGATCGCCTTTCCGACACGGGAGCTGTTCCAGGAGAAGATCGACAGCTTCGACCTGATCATCCTCGACGGCTTCGAGAACCGCGGCATCCTGCCGCTCGCCTACCTGCAGAACATCGCCGACTTCGTGCGCGGCGGCGGCGGACTGCTGCTCACCGCCGGTCCCGAGTTCATCGGCCGCAGCAGCCTGCAGGACACGCCGCTCGGCGATATATTGCCGGTGCACGTTCCGGCCGAAGGCGGCCTGGTCGAGCAGCGCTTCCAGCCGATGCCGACCACCCTGGGCAGGCGCCATCCGGTGACGGCGGATCTGCCGCAGATGCCGCCCGAGACGGTCGGCGCCGATCCTGCCGCCCATGGCGATGTCGGATGGGGTCCCTGGTTCCGCGCCTTGCGCGCCGACCAGTCGCACGGACAGGTGCTGCTGACCGCGCCCGACGGGCATGGCGCCACCTCGCCGCTGCTGGTGCTCGACCATGTCGATCGCGGGCGCACGGCGATGCTGCTGTCCGACCAGATCTGGCTGTGGTCGCGCGGCGAGGGCGGCGGCGGTCCGCAGGCGGAGCTGCTGCGGCGGGTCGCGCACTGGCTGATGAAGGAGCCCGAGCTGGAAGAGGAACAGCTCAGCGCCGGCATCGAGCATGGACGCCTGACGGTCACCCGCCGCTCGATCGACGAGAGCCGCTCGAGCCGCGTCTCGGTGATCGCGCCCGATGGCGCCAGGTCGGCGCTGACCCTGCTCGCGAACCCGGAGCACGGTCCGGCCGGTGCGCTGTCCGGCACCGTCGCCGCGGTCGCGCCGGGGATCTGGGACGTCACCGACGGCACCCGGCACGCCTACGCGGCCGGTCAGCCGGAGGATCCCGAGGAGATCGCCGACCTGCGCGCGACCGCCACCAGGCTGGCGCCGATCGTCGAGCAGAGCGGCGGCGCGGCAACCTGGCTGGGCGACGATCCGGCCTCGATCCGGGTGCCGCAGCTCCGGCTGGTCGCGGCAGGCGCCCCCGCGACGGGCGACGGCTGGATCGGACTGCGGCGGACCGGCGCGCACGTCGTGACCGGGACGGATACGCAGGCCCTGCTGCCAGCCTGGCTGGTGCTGCCGGTCGCGCTGCTTCTGCTATTGATGGGTTGGTGGCGCGAGGGACGGCGCTAGAGCATGATCACTTCGATCATGCTCTGCTTGACTGGAAAGAGCAGCTTGATCAGCTGCCTGGGATCGCGAAGCGACGCCAGTCGGACTGACGCGGCTCTGGGGCAGCATGCTCCAGCGAACGCCGAACCGGAGAGCAAGAAGCCCGATGCAGTCAGGCTCGTCTGCCAGGATCAGGAGGATACTGAACGCGGTCGTCCGGCGCGGGTCCACGGCGGCGGCGCGGGTGCCCATGCTGCAGCGTCCCCTGTTCGCCCTCTATTCGCGGCTGTTTCCGGATGCGCCCTGGATGCGGACCCATCCGTTCGACCGGCAGTTCGGCACCGACACCAGCGGCTTTCTTCCCAACTGGCTGCTCCGGTCGGGCCTTTCCGCGAACCGGCACGGCGTCTGCTACGCCGGGTGCCATCCCACCGGCGTCCGGGCGGCCCTGGACAGCATCCCCGATCCAGCCGGCTACAGCTTCCTGGACCTGGGTTGCGGCAAGGTGCGCGCGATGATCGTGGCCTCGGAGTATCCCTTCAGGGGGATCATCGGCGTCGAGCTGTCCGCCGAGCTGGCCAGGGTCGCGAACCGCAACGCGAAGGTCATCCGGGCGGCCTTCCCGCGACGCGTGCCGATCAAGGCGAGGAACGGCGACGCCGCCCAGGCTGACCTGCCGGCCGGCAGCCTGGTGGTGTTCAACTATCACGCATTCGGTCGCGAACTCGTCGACCGCATCGTCCGCCGCCTCGACGAGGAGGTGGTCGCCGCCGGCAGTGAGGTGTTCTTCATCTACGAGAACCCGGTGCATTCCGACGCGCTCGACAGCATCCCCGGCTTCACGCGCTGGTTCGCGGGCAACGTGCCGTGCGATCCCGCCGAGCGCGGCTTCTCGGCCGACGACGACGACAGAGTCGTCGTCTGGCGCGGCGGCGGCCCGCCCCGGCAGGCGCACGACAGGGCTGACACGTCCATCGTCGTCACGAAATCCGGCCTGCGTGCGGAAGTCCCCGCACGCCCCTGACCGGCGCCGCGATCAGGCAGCGCACCGACGCCGGAGGGTCAGAAGCCGGCCACCGCGTGCGGCACGTAGTGCGCCTCCAGCCGTTTGCTCTCCTCGGCATCGAGATCGATCGTCAGCGCGTCGAGTGCATCCTTGAGGTGGTTCGGCTTCGAGGCGCCGATGATCGGCGAGGTGATGCCGGGCTTGGCCAGCAGCCAGGCCAGCGCCACCGCCGCGCGCGAGGCGCCACGCGCCTCGGCCACCTCGCCGACGGCGTCGATCACCTGGCGGTCGGCGTCCGCGGTGCGGTCGTAGAGCGTGCGGGAGAACTTGTCGGTGCGCTCGCGATCGGTGGTCTCCGCGCCGGAGGACGGCCGCGCCAGCTTGCCGCGTGCCAGCGGGCTCCAGGGGATCACGCCGATGCCCTCCTCCCGGCACAGGCCGAGCATCTCGCGCTCCTCCTCGCGGTAGAGCAGGTTGACGTGGTTCTGCATCGAGACGAAACGCGTCCAGCCATGCCGGTCGGCGAGGTAGAGCGCCTTGCAGAACTGCCAGGCATGCATCGACGAGGCGCCGATGTAGCGCGCCTTGCCCGCCTTCACGACATCATGCAGCGCCTCCAGCGTCTCCTCGATCGGGGTGTGCGGATCGAACCGGTGGATCTGGTAGAGATCGACGTGATCCATGCCGAGGCGACGCAGGCTGTTGTCGATCTCGTTCATGATCGCGCGACGCGACAGGCCGCCGCCGTTCGGGTGGTCGGCCATCTTGCCGTGCACCTTGGTGGCGACCACGACCTCGTCGCGCCTGGCGAAGTCGCGCAGCGCGCGTCCGAGGATCTCCTCGCTGGAGCCGGCGGAGTAGACGTTGGCGGTGTCGAAGAAGTTGATCCCCGCCTCCAGCGCCTCGCGGATGAACGGACGGCTCGCCTCCTCGCCGAGGGTCCACTCGTGCGGCCCACGGTCCGGCTCGCCGTAGGTCATGCAGCCGAGGCACAGGCGCGAGACCTGCAGCCCAGTATGGCCCAGTCTGGTGATCTTCATGGCATTCTCTCCAGTCAGGTGCGGGATGCGGCGATCAGCGTCTTCATGTGGCGGACAACGTGGGGCAGCCCGTGCAGGATCGCCTCGCCGATCAGGAAATGGCCGATATTGAGTTCCGCGACCTGCGGGATCGCAGCCACCGGGCCGACATTGGCGAAGGTGAGCCCGTGCCCGGCATGCACCTCCAGTCCACGTGCAGCCGCCAGGGCGGCACCGTCGCGCAGCCGCTGCAGCTCCGACGGCACGCCTTCGGCATAGCGCCCGGTATGCAGCTCGACCACCCTGGCGCCGAGCCCGGCCGCGGCCTCGATCTGCGCCGGATCGGGATCGATGAACAGCGAGACGCGTATCCCGCGCGCGCCCAGCCGGGCGACGATCGCGCCCAGCGTCCGGACCTGGCCGGCGGCATCCAGGCCACCCTCGGTGGTCACTTCCGCCCGGCGCTCCGGCACGATGCAGCAGGCATGCGGCGCCAGCGCCGCCGCGATCGCCGTCATTTCCTCTGTGGCGGCCATCTCCAGGTTGAGCGGCGCCGCGATGCCGGCGGCGATGCGCCGCACGTCGTCGTCGCGGATATGGCGCCGGTCCTCGCGCAGATGCAGCGTGATGCCGTCGGCGCCGGCCTCGATCGCGGCGCGGGCGGCATCGAGCGGATCGGGGTGCGAGCCGCCGCGCGCGTTGCGCACGGTCGCGACGTGATCGATGTTGACGCCCAGGCGGGGGTGACGGGGAATCATGCGGCGCTCCTATTGCGGGCGATCCGGTCGGCGAGGCGGATCGCCTCGATCAGGCTGGTCGGGTCCGCCTCGCCGCGACCGGCGATGTCGAAGGCGGTGCCGTGGTCGGGCGAGGTACGCACGATCGGCAGCCCCAGCGTGACGTTGACGCCGTGTTCCATGTCGAGCGTCTTCAGCGGGATCAGCGCCTGGTCGTGGTAAATGCAGATGGCCGCATCGTAGCGCTCGCGCGCCCGCGGCGTGAACATCGTGTCGGGCGGCATCGGGCCGATCGCGTCGATGCCCTCGCCGCGCAGGATCTCGACCGCCGGGCCGATCAGGCCGATCTCCTCGTCGCCCATGTGGCCGCTCTCGCCGGCATGCGGGTTGAGGCCGGCGATGGCGAGCCGCGGGCGTGGGATGGCGAAATCTCGCCGCAGCGCGTCGCGCGTGGTGCGCGCCACCCGGACGATGGCCTCCGTGCTCAGCGTCGCCAGGGCGCGCCGGAGCGAGACATGCACCGTCACCGGCACCACGCGCAGCGACGGGCCGGCCAGCATCATCACCTCCGCGCCGGGCACGCCGGCCAGGGCGCCGAGATATTCAGTGTGACCGGGATGCGGGAAGCCGGCGTCCTGCAGCACCGCCTTGCTGATCGGGTTGGTGACCAGGCCGTGCACCTCGCCGGCCAGGGCGAGACGGACGGCGCGCGCGATGCTGGCGGTGATGCACGGCGCGTTGGCGGTGTCCGGACGCCCGGGGACGGCCTGTCTGGCGAGGTCGAGCCGCAGCAGCGGCAGGGCTTGGGTGAACATCGCGGCGGCGGCGGCGGCATCCTGGGCGATGCCGATCGGAAGCCCGGCTCCACCCGGCTGGCGGCGGAGCCAGTCCGGATCGGCGAGCAGCACGAAGGCGAGGCCGGCATCACGCAGGGCGTGCCATGCCTTGATCGTGATCTCCCCGCCGATCCCGGCCGGATCGCCCATCGTCAGCGCCAGCATCGCGCCCTCCATCCAGCCGTGCGTGCAGCGTGATCGCCAGCCCGGCCACGGCATAGCACCAGAGCGCCAGGGCTGCGAAACTGTCGCCCAGCGCCGGAGGAAGGTTCGGATACACATGCGGGAAGGCAAGCGCGATCCCGACATCGCCAAGCATGCCGGGGAGGATCAGGCCGAGGGCGATCGTGTCCGCAGCGGCGGGATCGCGGCTGAGGCGCAGGCGCAGGATCGGTCCGAGCACCGCCATCAGCACGCCTGCGATCAGGAAGGCCCCGAGCAGCGAAGCCGGATCGGGATGCAGCACGCCCTGCCCGACCAGGCGAAGTGCTACGGCGGCCACGAGCCAGAGCAGCGCACCGAGCAGGGCGGAGCGCGGAAAGAGCTTGTTCATGCGGTCTCCTCGATGTCTGTAATATGCATTACATAGAGGCGTAACGATCATTACATGTCAAGCGAACAGATACCCGACGCGCGGTCGCGCGCCCTGGCCGCGTGCATCGACGCGACGCTGGCGGCCGGAGGCCGGCCGATGAGCCTGCAGGACCTGGCACGGTCTACCGGCGTGTCGGCGCGCATGCTGGTGCATCACTTCGGCTCGAAGGCGAAGCTCGATCGCGCCATCGTCGCGGCGGTCGAGGCGCGAATGCGCGAGAACGCCGTCAGCATGCTCGCGCGAGGTGGCGGCGTGCTCGATGCCGACGTGATCATGCGGAGCTTCCGCGAGCCTGCGCAACTCGCCACGCGCACCCTGTTCCGCACCATGCTGGCCCGTGCGCTGAGCGGCGACGTGGAGGCGGTCGCGGCGATGCAGGTCGAACGCGAGCACTGGCTGGCGCTGTTCGGCCGGGTTCTGGGGGACACCGCGGCGGCGGAGCGGATGCTCGCCCTGGTACTGGGCGCGACACTCGATGCGATCTTCGCCGATATCGGCCGGGAGCGAGGCGAGGGAACCGTCGCCTCGGCCTGATCGCGGGGTCCGAGGTAACGCCCCGGACCCTGCCTGGAGCATGAGCAGCTAGATGTGCAGGGCGCGTCCGTCCGCGGCCAGGGCGGCTTCCTTGACCGCCTCGCTCAGCGTGGGGTGGGCATGGCAGATACGCGCCACGTCCTCCGCGCTGGCGCCGAACTCCATCGCGGTGACCAGTTCGGCGATCAGCGTGCCGGCATCCGGACCCAGGATGTGCGCGCCCAGGATGCGGTCGGTCTTGCGGTCGGTGAGGATCTTGACGAAGCCGTCAGTGTTGCCGATCGCGCGCGCCCGGGCGTTGGCGGTGAACGGGAACTTGCCGACGGTGTACTCGACGCCGTCCGACTTGAGTTCCTCCTCGTTGCGTCCGACAGCCGCCACCTCCGGCCACGTATAGACCACGGACGGGATCGCGCCGTAGTTCACGTGGCCCGCCTGCCCGGCCAGGATCTCGGCCAGCGCCACGCCCTCCTCCTCCGCCTTGTGCGCGAGCATCGGTCCCGCGATCACGTCGCCGATGGCGTAGATCGAGGGGATGCTGGTGGCATAGTGCGCGTCGGTCCTGACCCGGCCGCGATCATCGACCTCGACACCCGCCTCCTGCAGGCCGATGCCCTCGCTCATCGAGCGCCGCCCGATCGCGACCAGCACGATGTCGGCCTGGATGGTCTCGGCCTTGCCGCCCTTGGCCGGCTCGACCGTCAGGTTGACGCCCTTGTTGGTGGTCTCCGCCGCGGTCACCTTGGAACCGAGCTTGAACTGCAGACCCTGCTTGCCGAGCACGCGCTGAAAAGCCTTCGCGATCTCGGCGTCGATGCCGGGCACGATGCGGTCGAGATACTCGATCACGGTGACGTTGGCGCCCAGGCGCTTCCAGACCGAGCCCAGCTCGAGCCCGATCGCGCCGGCGCCGATCACCACCAGGTGCTCCGGCACGCTGGACAGTTCGAGCGCCCCGGTCGAGGTCACGATGGTCTTCTCGTCGATGGCGATGCCGGGGAGTGCGATGCTGTCGCTGCCGGTGGCGACCACGATCGACTTCGCCGAGAACGACTTGCCGTCGACCTCGACCTGGTTCGCGCCGGCGACACGGCCGAAGCCCTTGAGCCAGGTGACGCCGTTCTTCTTGAACAGAAACTCGATGCCCTTGACGTTGGCCTCGACCACGCCGGCCTTGCGCTTGTGCATGCGGTCCAGGTCGAGCCGGACAGACTCGATCATGACGCCGTGGTCCGCGAAGCCGGTCTGCGCCTCGTGGAAGTTCTCCGACGACTGCAGCAGCGCCTTGGACGGGATGCAGCCGATGTTGAGGCAGGTGCCGCCGAGGGTGGCCCGGCTCTCGACGCAGGCGACCTTCATGCCGAGCTGGGCGGCGCGGATCGCGCAGACATAGCCGCCGGGACCGGCGCCGATCACGATCAGGTCGTAGTCGGTCTTTTCCACGGTCGCGGCCGGTGCCGCGGGCGCCGCGGTGGGCGGTGGCGGCGGCGGCTTGGCGACGTTGCCGGACGACGCCGGCACGGGCTCCGGTGCGGCGGGCGCGACCGGCTTTGGCGCCGACCCGGACGCCTCGATCGTGGTCAGGATCGCGCCGACCTCGACCTCGTCGCCCTCCGCCGCGGCGAGTGCGCCGAGCACGCCGGCCTCTGGAGCTGCGACCTCGACGCTCACCTTGTCGGTCTCCAGCTCGACGATGGCCTCGTCCGCGGCGACCGTGTCGCCCTGCTGCCTGAGCCATCGCGACACGGTCGCAGTGGTGATGCTTTCGCCCAGCGTGGGCACCTTGATCTCGGTCGCCATGGTCTTTGTGTCTTGTCCTAGGATCTCAGAGGTCGAGCAGCAGCCGGCGCGGATCCTCGACGCCTTCCTTGACCCGCACCAGGAAGCTGACCGCTTCCTTGCCGTCCACGATGCGGTGGTCGTACGACAGCGCCAGGTACATCATCGGGCGGATGACGACCTGACCCTTCACCGCGATCGGACGGTCCTGGATCTTGTGCATGCCCAGGATCGCGGACTGTGGCGGGTTGAGGATCGGCGTCGACATCAGCGAGCCGTAGATGCCGCCGTTGGTGATCGAGAAGGTGCCGCCGGTCAGCTCGTCCAGCTTCAACGAACCGTCCCGGGCGCGCTTGCCGTAGCCGGCGATGCCGCGCTCGATGTCCGCGAAGCCCATCCTGTCCGCGTTGCGCAGCACCGGCACCACCAGGCCGTTCGCGCCGCCGACGGCGATGCCCATGTGGACGAACTCGCGGTAGATCACGTCGTCGCCGTTGATCTCCGCGTTGACCGCCGGGAACTCCTTCAGCCCCGCCACGCAGGCGCGCACGAAGATCGACATGAAGCCGAGGCGGGCGCCGTTGTGCTTCTTCTCGAACGCCTCGCGATACTCCGCGCGCATCGCCATCGCCGCCGTCATGTCCACCTCGTTGAAGGTGGTGAGGATCGCAGCGGTGTTCTGCGCATCCTTCAGGCGGTTGGCGATGGTCTTGCGCAGGCGGGTCATCTTGACCCGCTCCTCGCGCGGATCGTCCGTGCGCGGGGCGGAAGGTGTTGGCGCCGGCTTGGCGGCCGGTGCGGCGGGACGCTCCAGGAAGGCCAGCACGTCGCCCTTGGTGATGCGCCCGTCCTTGCCGCTGCCGGCGCCGACGTCCCCCGCGTCGAGCTCCCGCTCCATCATCATCTTGCCCGCCGCCGGCAGCGGCGCGTGCGCCGCGATATCGGCCGGCGGCGTTGCCGGGCGGGACACCGGACCGCTGGTGCGCGGCGGCGGATTGATGCCGCCGCTCGGATTGGCCGCCTCACGGGGCAGCCTGACCGCGGCCAGGGCGGCCGGTGCGGGGGCGGCCGGTGCGGGGGCCGGCGGCGGAGCTGCCGGTTCCGGCGAGGGAGCGGCGGCCTTCGGGGCAGGTGCGCCGGCACCGATCTCGACCGTGGTGAGCAGCGCGCCGACCTCGACCTCGCCGCCCTCATCGACGGCATGGCTGCCGAGCACGCCGGTCTCGGGAGCCGCGACCTCGACGCTGACCTTGTCGGTCTCCAGCTCGACGACCGCCTCATCGACGGACACCGCCTCGCCCGGCTGCTTCAGCCAGCGCGCGACCGTGGCGCTGGTGACGCTCTCGCCCAGCGTCGGAACCTTGATCTCGGCAGACATGCGCTTCCTTCAGTCTCGCCCCTGCAGCCAATACGGCCGGAGGGGTGCCGCACTCGCGAGGCAACGCTCACATTCGGCATGGATAACCGCTTCGTCCGCGTCGGCCAGCCGCGCTGGCCGGCCGCACCGACGCTAATTGCGCTCAGCTTCCGGTCGCATCAACCCCCTGGGCGACCGGCGCATCCAGCCCCGGTGCATCCAGCCCCAGCGCCGTGCGCACCAGCGCCGCCTGCTCGGCCGCGTGCGTGCGTGCCAGCCCTGTGGCCGGACTTGCCGCCGCCGCCCGGCCGGCATAGACCGGCCGCGCCGCCTTGTGCCCGATCGCAGTCAGCACGCGCTCGATGCGGCGGTCGACGAACGACCACGAGCCCATGTTCTCGGGCTCCTCCTGGCACCAGATGATCTTCGCCTCCGCGTATGGCGCCAGCGCCTGGCCGAGCTCCTCCTCGCTGAACGGGTAGATCTGCTCGAGGCGCAGGATGGCGACGTCGGACAGCTTCTGCTCGCGGCGCTCGGCGAGCAGGTCGTAATAGACCTTGCCGGAGCAGAGCACGACGCGCCTGACCGCCTCGGGCGGCGCGATCTCGTCGATCTCGCCGATGATCGGCAGGAAGTGGGTGCCGGCCTGCATTTCCGACACCGCACTCACCGCCAGCTTGTGCCGAAGCAGCGATTTCGGGGTCATCATGATCAGCGGCTTGCGGTAGTTGCGCTTGAGCTGCCGGCGCAGCGCGTGGAAGTAGTTCGCCGGCGTGGTGACGTTGCAGACCTGCAGGTTGTTCTCGGCGCAGAGCTGCAGGTAGCGCTCCAGGCGGGCGGAGGAATGCTCCGGACCCTGGCCCTCGTAGCCGTGCGGCAGCAGCATCACCAGGCCGGACATGCGCAGCCACTTGGTCTCGCCGCTGGCGATGAACTGGTCGATGATCACCTGCGCGCCGTTGGCGAAGTCGCCGAACTGCGCCTCCCACAGCACCAGGGTGCGCGGGTCGGCCAGCGAGTAGCCGTACTCGAAGCCGAGCACGCCGAACTCGGACAGCAGCGAGTTGTAGATCTCGATCCCGGCCTGGTCGTCGGCGATGTTGTTGAGCGGGACATACTCGTTCTGGTTGGACTGGTCGATCAGCACCGCGTGGCGGTGGCTGAAGGTGCCGCGCTGGCAGTCCTCGCCGGACAGGCGGACCCGGTGGCCCTCGACCATCAGCGAGCCGAACGCCAGCGCCTCGCCGGTGGCCCAGTCGATGCCCTGCCCGCTCTCGAACATCGCGCGCTTGGCCTCGAGCTGACGCACGATCTTGGGGTGCGCGTCGAAGTCGGACGGCACCGTGCAGAGCGCGCGGCCGACCTGGTTCAGCACGTCCGTCGAGATGCCGGTGCGGTCGTCCGCGGCGTGGCCGTTCAGCCCCGGCTGCTTCATGCCGGACCACGTGCCCTCGAGCCAGTCCGCCTTGTTGGGGCGGTAGCCCTTCGATGCCTTGAAGGCGTCGTCGAGCCTGGCCTGGAAGGCGTCCCAGATCCCGGCCGAGCGCTCGGCGGAGACGCTGCCCTCTCGGGCCAGCCGCTCGGCATAAAGCGTGCGGCTGGTCGGACGCGCCCGGATCGCCTTGTACATGGTCGGCTGGGTGAAGGCCGGCTCGTCGCTCTCGTTATGGCCGTGCCGGCGGTAGCAGACGATGTCGAGCACGATGTCGGTGGCGAACTGCTGGCGGAACTGCGCGCAGAGCTGGGCGCAGAACATCACCGCCTCGGGCTCGTCGCCGTTGACGTGCAGGATCGGCGACTGCACCGCCTTGGCGATGTCAGTGCAGTACATGCCGGAGTAGGCGTGCGCTGAGACGGTGGTGAAGCCGATCTGGTTGTTGACCACGACGTGCACGGTGCCGCCGGTGCGGTAGCCGATGAGCTGGCTCATCGCCATCGTCTCGTAGACCAAGCCCTGCCCGGCGAAGGCGGCGTCGCCATGCATCAGCAGCGCCATCGCCGTGTGGCGGGTCTGGGTGTCGCCGGCCATGTCCTGGCCCGCGCGCACCTTGCCGACCACCACCGGATCGACCGCCTCGAGATGCGACGGGTTCGGCTGCAGCGACAGATGCACCATGTGGCCGGCGATCTCGACATCGGTCGAGGTGCCGAGATGGTACTTCACGTCGCCCGAACCCTGCACGTCGTCGGGCTTGAAGGAGGCGCCGTTGAACTCGCTGAAGATCGCGGTGTACGGCTTGCGCACGATGTTGACGAGCGTGTTGAGGCGCCCGCGATGCGGCATGCCGATGTTGATCGAACGCACGCCGTCCTCGGCGGCCTGGTCGATGATCGCGTGCAGTGCTGCGATCGCCACCTCGCCGCCCTCCAGGCCGAAGCGCTTGGTGCCGACATAGCGCTTCTGGCAGAACGCCTCGAACCCCTCGGCCTCGGTCAGATGCTGCAGGATGGCGGTCTTGTCCTCGACGGAATAACGGTCGCGCCAGCCGCTGCGCTCGATGCGGTCCTGAATCCACTTGCGCTGCGCGGGGTCCTGGACATGCATCGACTCGACGCCGACCGGGCCGCAATAGATGAAGCGGATCGCGGTCAGGATCTCGCGCACCGAGGCCGTCTCGGAGCCGAGCATGTTGGACATGGCGCGGCCGAGATAGATCGGCCGGTCGAGGTCGCCGGCGCCGAACCCGTATGAGGCCGGGTCCAGGTCGCCGTGCGACTTCGGGACCTGCAGGCCGAGCGGATCGAGACGCGCCTCCAGGTGGCCGCGCACGCGGTAGGCGCGGATCAGCTGCATCGCGCGCAGGCTGTCGTCGGCGGCGGCACGGACGGCGTCGACCGAGGGCGCGACCGGCGCGATCTCGGCCGCGGACCGGGCCGGCGTCGGCAACGGCTGCAGCTCGGGCTGGCGTGGCGCCCAGGATGCTCCGGAAGCATCCTGCATGACCGCTGCCGCCTCCTCGTCGAGGGCCGCGAACAGGGTGACGAAACTCGCGTCCACGCTGCCGGGATCATCGACCCAGCGCGCGTAAAGGTCTGCCAGGTAAGCGGCGTTAGCGCCGCTGAAGGCCGTCGCGAGGATATCGACGCCCGCCATTGAGCTTCTCCTAGAAACGCGTCCGTGGCACGCAAAGCCCCGGACCGGGCTGCATGGCGGCACTCATGCCGTCATGACATAGGACCCGTCATGAGATAGGACCCATCATGAGATAAGGCCGGGCCGCCACCGCCGTCGCGTGTATTCGACCGTGGCAGCAATGCCGCCCGCGCATGGAACATGCCCGATTTTCGCCACGCAGCCGGTGAACGGATCAGGCGGCCAGGGCGCGGAAGTCGGCCAGCAGCTTCTTGACGGCGGCACAGGAGGCATCGAAGGCCTTCTGCTCGTCGGGCGTGAACGACACCTCGATGATGCGCTCGACCCCCGCGCTTCCGATCACCACCGGCACGCCGACATAGAAGTCGGACTGGCCATATTCGCCGCTCAGCTTCACCGCGCAGGGCAGCACGCGCTTCTTGTCGCGCAGGTAGCTCTCGGCCATCGCCACCGCCGAGGCGGCGGGCGCGTAGAAGGCGGACCCCTTCTCCAGCAGCTTGACGATCTCGCCGCCGCCGTTGGCGGTGCGCTTGACGATCGCGTCGATGCGCTCCTGCGTGGTCCAGCCCATCTTGATCAGATCCGGCACCGGGATGCCGGCGACAGTCGAGTAGCGGGTCAGCGGCACCATGGTGTCGCCGTGGCCGCCGAGCACGAAGGCGGTGACGTCCTCCACCGAGACACCGAACTCCTGCGCCAGGAACAGGCGGAATCGCGCGCCGTCGAGCACGCCGGCCATCCCGACCACCTTCTGCGCCGGCAGCCCGGACTTCTCCTGCATCACCGCCACCATCACGTCGAGCGGGTTGGTGATGACGATGACGAAGGCGTCCGGGGCGTAGGTCCTGATCCCCTCGGCGACCTGGCCGATCACCTCGGCGTTCTTGGCCAACAGGTCGTCGCGCGACATCCCCGGCATGCGCGGGAAGCCGGCGGTCACGATGACCACGTCGGCGCCCTCGATCACGGCGTAGTCGGAGCCGCCGGAAAGGTCGGCATCGAAACCGTCGACCGGCGAGGACTGCGCGATGTCGAGCGCTTTGCCCGCGGCGACGCCGCCGAACACGTCGAACAGGACGACGTCGCCGAGTTCCTTGAGGCCGATGAGGTGGGCGAGCGTGCCGCCGATGTTGCCGGCGCCGACGAGGGCGATCTTGCTGCGAGCCATGAAACTCCCCGAGATGCGGTTCAAGCCGTGGCGAGCATGAACACGGCCATGCCCGTGGAAGGGCTGTTTGCTAGTCCCTCAAGGCGTTGACGACAAGACTGGAACGGCAAGCCGACCCGATGCGGACGCGGCAAGCCGACCCGACGCGGATGCGGCAAACCGACACGACGCGGGCGTGGCGCCTCATGCGAGATGCGGCAGGTCCAGGTAGGCTTGGCCCTGCATCTCCTCGAGCCGCGAGGCGGTCCGCTCGAAGGCCGTGGCCCCTTCCCCGCGCATGTAGATGCGGTCCGGCTCGTCGGCCGCGGAGGCGACCAGCTTGACCTTCTGTTCGTACAGATTGTCGACCAGGACGATGAACCGCCGCGCCACGTCGAAGTTCTCCGGCCCCAGCCGAGGCACGTGATCGAGGACCAAAGCTGCGAAGCGGGTCGCCAGCGCCAGGTAGTCCCCGGCGCCCAGCGGCTGGCCGCACAGCCAATCGAAGTCGAAGCGAGCCACCGGTCCGGCCGCCAGCTGCACGACCCAGGACCGGCCCATGACCGTGAGCGTCACCGGCTCCGGCGCGTGGCCGGCGGACAGGCGCTGGAACGCGGAGTCCAGGCGGTAGTCCGCCCGCGTGTCCGCCGGCACGTGCCAGGTGTCGATGCCGCGCAGGCCGCCACGGCGGTAGTCGCGCGGGCTGTCCAGCGTCTGGGTGTCCATCTCGCGCTTGATGACGGCGATGAACGGCTTGAAGGCGTCGCGCCCGGGCCGGTCCTGGAACAGGTCGTCCGGCCGCGTGTTGGAAGTGGCGACCATGACCACGCCGCGTGCGAACAGCGCCTCGAACAGCCTGCCCAGGATCATCGCGTCGGCGATGTCGTTCACCTGCAGTTCGTCGAAGCAGAGCAGCTTCACCTCGTCCGCGATCGAGCGGGCCAGCGGCGGGATCGGGTCGGCCAGGCCGGGATCGGCGCGTTTCATCGCGTGCAGCTTGCCGTGCACCTCCTGCATGAAGCGATGGAAGTGGATGCGACGCTTGAGCGCCACCGGCGCCAGTTCGAAGAACAGGTCCATCAGCATCGACTTGCCGCGTCCGACCCGGCCGACGAGATACACGCCTCGCGGCCGGGCGGGACTGCCGGCGCGCATGAACAGCCGGCTCAGCGGGCCCCGGCCGCCGCGCGCCGGGCTTCGCAGCGCCTCGGACAGCTGTTCCAGCCGGATGGCGGCGCGCTCCTGTTCCGGATCCGGCTGCAGCAGCCCCTGCTGCAGCCGGATCCGATAGCTGGCAAGCGGTCCGAGTTCCGCCGGCATCGCGGCCGACGGGGACGCCGGCGGCGCCGGCTGGCCGGCGGTGGGCTGGATCATCGCGGGCGCTAGTACCCCGAGTCATTCACAACGTCGGGTAGAGACGCTTCAGTTTGACGCGGGCGTCGGCGGTGGTGAACTGCCAGTCG
>JAABUX010001125.1_pt1 | contig 41646 bp, 42 predicted proteins | sample 5561851 | NCBI WGS metagenome assembly JAABUX01 (sample SAMN10711883, study PRJNA513361) | rock metagenome | isolation source: Antarctica rocks | place: Antarctica: Victoria Land, Richard Nunatak red sandstone | collected 2016-01-03 | reverse complement strand
GCGGCAAGCAGGGAAGCGAATGGCACAGGGCGACCTCACAAAGCGGGAAGGTCGCCTCCATACAGCCGTTACGTCAGCCCGCCGCCGATCACGCCCAGGCCGCTACGGCAGAACTGAATGGCCCTGTGCCAGGTGGGAGTTCGCCCATCCCATCCGGCACCTCCCGCGAACCCCTACTCCGACAACGTGCTCCCAACCAGCGAGTTCGGCAAAGCCCGCGCACCGTGCCGCGCCTCGCGGCCCAGCATGCGAAGCTCCCCGACCATCGCCCGCGCCATGCCGCGCCAGGCCAGTTGCGGGTCGTCCGCCCCGGCGCATGACGCCACCTCGCCGGCCAGCAGCCGGGCCAGGCCGCCGGCAAGGCTGGCGGGCGTCGGGTCGCACAGCAACGCCATCGGCTCATCGCGCAACTGCTCCTCCAGGCCGCCCACCCGGGTCGCCACCAGCCAGCGCCGGGCGGCCACGGCGGCGGCGGCGACGCCGCTCTGGCTGGCCTCGCGGTGCGACAGCACCAAGCCGTCGGCCCAGGCCAGCATCGCGCCCACCTCGTCCTCCGGCACCCAGCGGTTCTCGACGGATACGCCGGGCATGGCGCGCAGCTTGTCCAGCACCGCGGTTTCCGGGCCGCTGCCGACCACGCGGACCTCGAAATCCGTCCGCCCGCCCAGCAGCGCCAGGCTGTCCGCCAGCAAGTCCAACCCTTTGTAGGGCAGCAGCCGCCCGAAGGAGAGCAGGCGCAGCCGCCCGCCATGCGAGCGGGGCGGCGGCGGGCGCTCGCCGAAGGCGAAGGGCGGCAGGGAAGCCGTCATCAGCAGCCGCCCCGGCGCGGCCCCTTGCTGCCGCAGCCGGTCGGCCACGTGCGTGCTGAGCGCGAACAGCCGGTCTGCCCGGGCCAGCAGCCGGCGCTGCAGCCGCATCTGCAACGGGAAGGCGTCGCCGGGGTGCAGGTCCGCGTCATGCACCACCACGGCGAACGGCACCCCGGCCCGGCGCAGCGCCGCCGCCATCAGCAGGTCGAGCGGCGCCGGCATCGCGCACAGCGCCACATCGACCCGGTTGTCCCGCAGCCAGGCCGCCAGGCGCGGCACCAGCACCGGGGCGCGCAGGGCGCGGGCGGCGAAGCCGGCCAGGCCGTCGTAGGTGGGAAACGCCAGGTCGCACGGCGGCGGCGCGGCCGTGCCCAGGATCTCCGCCCCGGCCGACAAGGACAGCAGCGGCTCCGTCTGCGGCACGCCGGCGAAGTTGCGCACCAGCTCCGCCGCGAAGCGCGGCCCGGCGCCGAAGCGCCCCCATTGCCAGATCAACACCCTCATCCCGGCAAGCCCAGCCCGCGCACCGCGGCGCCGAGCGGCCCCGGCCCGAGCCGCGCCCGCGCCGCCGCCTGACCGGCCCGGCCCAATGCGCGCCGGGCCGCCGTGTCCTCCGCCAACCGTGTCAGATGCGCCGCCGCGGCGGCCAGGTCCGGCTCCGCCCATAGCGCACCCGGCGCCATGTACACGCCGCGGGGGTCATGCGCCGGAACCAGCCGGGCCGGAACCATCGCAGCGCAGCCGGCATCCATGAAATCCACGTTGCCCGACCAGTCCGTCGCCACCACCGGCACGCCCAGCAGCATGGCCTCCGCCAGGACCAGCCCGAACCCCTCGCTGCGATGCAGGGACAGCACGATGTCGCAGGCCGCCATCAGGGCGAAGTGGTCCGCCGCCGGCCGGGTCAGCGTGTTGATGCGGATGTTGGGCGAGACGGCGGCGGCGGCGCGCAGCCGGGCGAAATCGGCGGGGAAATGGTGCGGATCGCCCACGCGCAGCAGCAGCACGCGGTCCGCCCGTCCGCCGAACGCCAGGCGGTGCGCGGCAATGGCGCCGAGCGGGTTCTTGCGCTCGAAGGAGGATGCCAGGCTGAACGCCGCGAGCGTGATGACGGCGTCCTCCGGCAGGCCCAGCGCCGCCCGGTTCAGCGCGGAGGGCTGCGGCGGGTGCGCGGCCACCGGGTGCGGCACCACGCGGACTTGCCCGGGCAGCAGCGGCTCCAGCGCCGCGGCGGCGAAGCGCGACGGCGCCCAGGCCTCGTGCACGAACGCCGTGCCGGCCCGCCAGCTTTCCGGCGCGACCGGCAGCTCCCACGCCCAGTAGCCCACGACCCGGCGCCCGCGCAGCGCCGCCCGGCCCAGCCGCAGCAATGCCAACGGCACCTGCGGCGCGCTCACGTGCAGCACCAGCGGCGCCCCCGCCGGCGGCAGCTTCCCGCCGCGGCGCATGGCCCAGGCCGGCACGCCCAGCGTATCCAGCCCATGCAGCATGAGCCGGGCGCCCTCGCCCAGGCCCGAAGCGCGGTCAAGCTCGCCCGCGACCGCGATCCCGGCTTGGGCGGGCGGCGCGGGCTGGTCGGGGTGCGGGGCCAGCCAGGCCGACGCCTGGACCAGCCAACGGCGCCGCGCGTCGCGCGGCAGGCCGCGCCAGAGGCGGTGCAGCGGGTGCAGGGACGGGCCTGGCCCTTCGGTCGCATCCAGCATGGGCCTGCGCCGCCGGCTCAACGGCCCGGCGCATGGGCGCCGCGCCCCGCCGTCCGCCTTGGCGCCCGCCCTGCTGCCCGCAGCGTTGGCGCAAGCCTCGGAGCCATTGCCAGGACCGCCCTTCTCACCTCAAGACGCATGCACCGGCCTTCACTTGCGGAAAGCCGTTATAGCCACGCCCTCCGGTTGCCGCCAGCATGCGCGGGACCGCTGCGTACTGCTGCGTACTGGGGGGGGCGGCAGGTTGCCGCCGGCGGCGGGCCGTATAGGATGCATGGATGGCCCCGCCGCGCATCCGCCCCCGCCCGACCGCCCCTCCTCATGCAGCATGGCGGGCGGCCTGAACGCACCGATGGAGCCGGCCCAGCACGCGATCCCGCATTTCGCAGTGGATCTGGCAGCGCCCGACATCTCGTGGTGGCTGCCGGGCAACACCGGCGTGCGCGGGTTCACGACGTTCGACGCCGGGCGGCCCGGCCCGCACGTCGCGCTGACCGCCGTGCTGCATGGCAACGAGATCGCCGGCGCTGTCGTGCTCGACCGGCTGATGCGCCGCGGCATCGTGCCGGCGCGGGGCAAGCTGACCCTCGGCTTCGCCAACATCGCCGCCTTTTCCCGCTTCGACCCGGCGCAGCCCACGGCGTCGCGCTTCCTGGACGAGGACATGAACCGCCTGTGGGACCCGGCCGTGCTGGACGGCCCGCGGCGCAGCGCCGAGCTGGACCGCGCCCGCGAGATGCGCCCGCTGATCGACACGGTGGACGTGCTGCTCGACCTGCACTCCATGCTGTGGCCGTCCGAGCCGCTGATCCTCAGCGGGCCGACCCCGCAAGGGCGGCGGCTGGCAACCGCGCTCGGCGTGCCGGGGCTTGTGGTGGCGGACAGCGGCCACGCCACGGGGCCGCGGCTGATCGACTACCCGCACTTCACGGCGCCGGGCCAGGCCGCCGCCGCCTGCCTGGTGGAGGCCGGGCAGCATTGGCAGCCCTCCACGGTGGACACCAGCGCGGCCTGCGTGTCCGCCCTGCTGCGCCTGCTCGGCTGCGTGGACGGGCCGGCCCCGGTGCCCAGCCCGCGCTGCGCCGAGGTCACGATGACCGTCACCGCCGCCACCGCCAGCTTCGCCTTCGTGCAGCCGTATCGCGGCGGCGAGGTGGTCGCGCGGCGCAACACGCTGATCGCCATGGACGGCGCCGCCGAGATCCGCACGCCGCACGACGACTGCCTGCTGGTCATGCCGAGCCTGCGCCCCAGCCGCGGCCATACCGCCGTGCGCCTGGCGCGCTTCGTCTAGCGATCAAGCCGGCCCGTCCTTATGTTGCGATGCAGCGAATGGAGGGACCGATGCCGCTGACCGAACCCGTGGCGCGCGAGCTGCTGCACCTGCGCGATATCGAGCTGCGCGGCTACCGGCGGGCCGATGGCCTGTTCGACATCGAGGCCAGCCTGCGGGACACCAAGACCTACGCGTTCAGCAACGCCGAGCGCGGGCAGATCGACCCCGGCGTGCCGCTGCACCGCATGCTGGCGCGCATGACGCTGACCGAGGACATGGAGATCACCGCGTTCGAAGCCGTGACCGAGTTCGGCCCCTACGCGATCTGCCCATCCGCCGCGCCCAACTTCGCGCGGCTCGCCGGGCTGAAGATTGGTCGCGGCTTCTTGAAGGCGGCGAACGAGCGCATCGGCGGCGTGCACGGCTGCACCCATCTGCGCGAGCTGCTGGGCCAGATGGGTACCGTGGCGTTCCAGACGCTGTATGCGGTTCGCGTCAAGCAGCAGGCGGCGCCGAACGCCGTGGACACGGCGCAAGAGCCAGCAGGGCAGCAGCCAGCGGCGGAGCCGCCGAAACGGCCGATGCTGCTCGGCACCTGCAAGGCCTATGCGCCCGACAGCCCCGTCGTGGCCCGGCAATGGCCGCAGTTCTACACCGGCCCTGCACAGGCTAACTCTTGAAGCGGGTCGCTTAACCGATCAGCTTTTCCATGTGCACCAGGGAGAACACGACGCCGCCGGGCAGGTTGAAGGGGATGGGGTGCCCCGGCCGGTACCCGCGGCGAAGGTAGAACCGTTCTCCGGTCAGGGTCGCGCCGAGTTCCATCTTCCGGAAACCGCAGGCCTTCGCCGCCGCTTCGCTCGTTTCCAGGATCAGCGTCGCGATGCCTTGCCGGGCGCAGTCAGGCTCCACGTAGAAGGCCCGGAGACGCGCCGGGTCAGTGCTTGGATCGGCCCGGGCGTTGTCCCGGTCCTGGACGCCATCCCCGCCGAACAGCGTGCGGCGGAAGCTCCAGCCGCCGCATCCCACCAGCTTGCTGCCCGCTTCGACCGCGTAGTAGGTCCCGTCCTCGATGATCTGCGTATCGACCCCGAACAGGGGGCCGATGGAACGGCGCCTTTGCTCGAAAGAGTAGTCCGGCTCCATCAGCCGCATCACCGACCTTTCGATGAGGGCCTGCATCGCGCCTATGTCCGCCAGGGACGCTGGACGGATCGTGGGGACCGGCAGGCTCATGCGGCACCCGCTGGCGTCATCCGCCTTCGGCCAGGCCCTTGAGCGCGGCGTGCTCCCCCGGCGTGCGGAGCGTGAGCGCCAGGGCATGCAGCCCCCCGGCGAACTCAGGCGCCAGCGCCGCATTGACCAGGCGGTGCCGCGCGACCCGGCCTTGGCCGTCGAACCGGCCGGACACGACCAGGACGCTGTAATGCGTTTCCCCGCCCGGCGCCGCCCCGGCGTGGCCGGCATGCAGGCTGCTGTCGTCCTGCACCTCCAGCAGGGCGGGCGCGAGGGCGCTGGAAAGCAGGGCGCGCATGCGCTCGGCACGGCCGAGCGGCTGGTCGGGAGGGGGCGCTGTCATGGGAAAGGCTTAACCCGGCCCGCCCAGAGAAGGAAGCGCATTGAGGGAAGGACTTGCCGGCACCGCGATTGGCAGCACATAAAGCAGGATGACCCGATCCCCGCGACCACGGGCCTACACGCCCGACCCGGCCGCGCCGGGACGCCCCTGCGACATGCCCGGTTGCCCCGAGGCCGGCGGCTTCCGTGCGCCCAAGTCCCGCAGCACGCTGAACCAATACTGGTGGTTCTGCCTGGAGCACGTGCGCGAATACAACCTGGCGTGGGACTACTACAAAGGCATGACGCCGGGCGAGATCGAGGCCCAGACCCGCTCCGACACCGGCTGGCAGCGCCCGACCTGGCCGCTGGGCCGCCTGGGCGCCCAGGCCTTCGACGAGGCCATGCTGCGCGACCCGCTGCACATCCTGTCGGCCGGACGAATGCGCCGGGGCGCGGCCGCGCCGCCCAAGACCACGGTGCCGCCGGACCTGCGCGATCCCATGCAGGCGCTTGGGCTGGATTGGCCGGTCTCGCTGGACGCGCTCAAGGCGCGCTACAAGGAGTTGGCCAAGCGCCACCATCCCGACGCCAACGGCGGCGACCGCGCGTCGGAGGAACGTCTGAAAACTATCAACCTTGCTTATGCCGCGGTGCGGCAACATCTGACTGCCGAACCCCGGATGGCCGCGACCGGGTAAGCTTTCGCACCGCCCCGAACGGGGCTAGTCTCCTTCGCCCAGCTCGCTGCACCGCGGAGCACTGCACAGGACCCCAAGGCCTATGAATGACATCGCCGCCCATGCCGACGCCCGTTCCACCCCGACCTCGGCCATCAGCGTCCCGGACACGACGGTCAATGCGCGCGAAGCGTTCGGCCTTGATGTCGACATGGACGTGCCCGCCTTCTCGGTGGCGACCGAGCACGTTCCCGAGATCGACGAGGCCTACAAGTTCGACCGGGAAACCACGCTGGCGATCCTGGCCGGCTTCGGCGCCAACCGCCGGGTGCTGATCCAGGGCTACCACGGCACCGGCAAGAGCACGCACATCGAGCAGGTGGCGGCGCGGCTGAACTGGCCCTGCATCCGGGTCAACCTCGACAGCCACATCAGCCGCATCGACCTGATCGGCAAGGACGCCATCGTCCTCAAGGACGGCAAGCAGATCACCGAGTTCCGCGAGGGCATCCTGCCCTGGGCGCTGCAGCACGCCTGCGCGCTGGTGTTCGACGAGTACGACGCCGGACGCCCGGACGTGATGTTCGTGATCCAGCGGGTGCTGGAAGTGGAGGGCCGGCTGACGCTGCTCGATCAGAACCGCGTGATCCGCCCGCACCAGAGCTTCCGGCTGTTCGCCACGGCCAACACCGTGGGCCTGGGCGACACCACTGGGCTGTATCACGGCACGCAGCAGATCAACCAGGGCCAGATGGACCGCTGGAACATCGTCGCCACGCTGAACTACCTCCCGCACGCGCAGGAAACCGGGATCGTGCTGGCCAAGATGGGCATCGACCCCGGCGACAAGCCGGCGAAGAAGCGGATCGAGAGCATGGTGGCGCTCGCGGACCTGACGCGCGCCGGGTTCATCAACGGCGACATCTCGACGGTGATGAGCCCGCGGACGGTGATCACCTGGGCGGAGAACACGCGCATCTTCGATGATGTCGGCTTCGCGTTCCGCCTGACTTTCCTCAACAAATGCGACGAGGCCGAGCGCAGCACGGTGGCGGAGTACTACCAGCGCTGCTTCAACGAGGAGCTGCCGACCGGCCTGCTGGCGCCGCGCAAGGGCCTGTGAGCGGCTCCCCATGAGCGGCAGCAAGGACAACTCGCGCACCGAGGACTTCAAGCGCGCCACCGCCGGCGTGCTGCGGGCCATCGCGCAGGTGCCGGAGGTGCAGGTCGCCTTCCAGCCCGGCCCGAGCGGCCTCGTCGGCAAGCGCGCCCGCCTGCCGCTGCCGACCCGGGCCTTGCCGGCGGCCGAGATGGCCAAGCTGCGTGGCGCCGCGGACAGCGTGGCGCTGCGCCTCCGCCACCACGACGACGCCGTGCACGCCGCGCGCAGCCCCGGCCAGCGCGACGCCAAGGACGTGTACGACGCGCTGGAGCAGGCGCGGGTCGAGGTGGTCGGCACGGCGCACATGGCAGGCGTCGCCGCCAATATCCGCGCCCGGCTCTGCGAGGAGTGCGAGGCCGAAGGCTACGACCGCATGACGCGCAAGGACCAGTTGCCGCTGCCGGCGGCGCTGTCCCTCCTGGCGCGCGAGCGCATGTCGGGGGAGCCGGTGCCCCCCGCCGCCGCCCGCATCCTGGAAAGCTGGCGCGGCACTTTGGGCGACGACGCGGAGGGCGCGCTGGCCGAGATGGCCTCCACGCAGGCCGACCAGGCGCGGTTCACCCGGGCGGCGCGCAAGCTGCTCGCAGCCCTGAACCTGGCGGAAGCCGAGGTCGAGGCCGAACCCGACGACCAGACCGACGAGGGCGAGGACGGCGGCGAGCAGGCCGGGTCGCAGGACAACGCGGAGCAGACCGAGGGCGACACCCAGGCCGACACCGACAGCTCCATGGGCGCGCAGCCCGAGCAGATGCAGGGCGAGGCCACGGAGGACGAGGGCGAGGACGACGCCGAGGAGGACGCCGCGGCAGCCGAGGGCGACGACCGCCCCGGCGGCCCGCAGACCCGGCGCGAGAAGCCCATGCCCGACGACCACATGGCCTACCGCGCCTTTTCCCGCGCCAACGACGAGGAAACGGACGCCGAGGACCTGTGCGACCCCGAGGAGCTGGCCCGGCTGCGCCAGCAGCTCGACCAGCAGTTGCAGCATCTGCAGGGCGTGGTCAGCAAGCTGGCCAACCGTTTGCAGCGCCGCTTGCTGGCGCAGCAGACCCGGGCCTGGGAATTCGACCTGGACGAGGGCATGCTGGACGCCGGGCGCCTGGCGCGCGTGGTGGTGAACCCCATGCTGTCGCTGTCCTACAAGCGGGAGCGGGAGACGGATTTCCGCGACACTGTCGTGACCCTGCTGATCGACAACTCTGGCAGCATGCGCGGGCGGCCGATCACGGTCGCCGCCATGTGCGGGGACATCCTGGCCCGCACCCTGGAACGTTGCGCCGTCAAGGTGGAGGTGCTGGGCTTCACCACCCGCGCCTGGAAGGGCGGGCACAGCCGCGAGCGTTGGGTGTCGGAAGGCAAGCCGCGCAATCCCGGGCGGCTCAACGACCTGCGCCACATCGTCTACAAGTCCGCCGACGCGCCGTGGCGCCGGGCGCGCAAGAATCTGGGCCTGATGCTGCGGGAGGGCCTGCTCAAGGAGAACATCGACGGCGAGGCGCTGCTGTGGGCCTACCGCCGGCTGATGGGGCGTCCGGAGCACCGGCGCATCCTCATGGTCATCAGCGACGGCGCCCCGGTGGACGACAGCACGCTTTCGGTCAACCCCGGCAACTACTTGGAAAAGCACCTGCGCGAGGTGATCCGGGAGATCGAGGGCCGGGAGGCCATCGAGCTGATCGCCATCGGCATTGGCCACGACGTGACGCGCTACTACCGCCGGGCCGTGACCATCGTCGATGCGGAGGAACTGGGCGGCACCGTGATGAAAAAGCTGGCCGAGCTGTTCGACGAGGACGCGGCGCGTTCCTGGGGGCGGGCGATGGCCGAACGGGCGCCGCTGGTCGTCTAATACGAGCGGCTTGGTTGATGGCCGTCGTCCGCCGATGGGTTTCACCCATCCTACAGCATGGGTCGCGTAGGATGGGTGAAACCCATCAGCGACCGCACACAGGTCGATCAATGGTGCCGCCCGTATAAGCCATTTGAATGGCAGCCTGCGGGTTCCCTGTCAGTTGCCGCAGGATGCTGGCCGCATGCCGGATCGCCAGGGAGTAATGGCCCTCCCCCGGCACGACATGCAGGCGCAAGCCCGGCATCGCCTCAAGCGGCGCCAGGGCGTGCAGCGGGATCAGCGAGTCCTCGCTGCCGTACCAGAGATCGACGGGCACGGTGATCTCGCCAAGCGGAACCTGCCAGTCGCGGGCGTAGATCCCGGCATCGGACAGAGCGCCCTGCACGCTCCGCCCGATCCCCTCGCGCCAGACCTGGGCGAGGCCGGATAGGGTTTGGCGGTCAAGGCACTCGCGGTCGGCGGCCGGCAGCGAGCCGCCCACCAGGGTGCGCGGCGTGATGACCCGGCGCCGCAGCAGCGGGCGCATGATGCTGAACAGGCGGTGCGCCAGCACCGGATGGCGCCCAAGGCGGTACAGGTGGCCGACGCCGGGCGCGCGCGGATGGACGCCATGCGCCGGCGGCACCGGGCAGACCAGCGCCGCGCCGCGCACCCGCTGCGGCAGGGCATAGGCGCAGGCCACCGCGTAGGGCGCCCCGCCCGACAGGCCGACGACATGGAACCGCTCCAGGCCGAGCCGGTCCGCCACGTCGGCCACGTCTTGGGGCCAATCCAGCAAGGTCCTGCCTGGACGCGGCGAGGATCGTCCGTAGCCCGGGCGGTCAAGCGCCAGCAGGCGGACCGGCAAATCCGGGATCAGCCCGGCCTCCAGCCGCGACGCCGGCCAGCCATGGAAGTACAGCACCGTGGGTCCGGCCGGGTCGCCGTACTCCTCGGCAGCAATGACCCGGCCATCCGGCAGCCGCACGGTGAACGAGGGCGGCGTAGTCCGACGGTCCTGGCGGGCGGCCTGCCTGCGGCGTACCAGCCGCTTGAGCGCCAGGCTCATCACGGGCAGGCAATCCGATGGGCACGGCACAAAAAAAGCCCGCCGAAGCGGGCCTTCATCGTCGCCATGGACCCGTCAAGCGGCGGGCTGGGCGGCGGCGCGCTTGGCCTGCGACCGGGCGATGCGGCGCTTCAGCACCTGCGCCTCCTCCGGCAGGCTCCGGTTCGGCGTGTTGAGCAAAAAGGCGTCGAGGCCGCCGTTATGCTCGATGGTGCGGATGGCATGGGTCGTCAGGCGCACGCGGATGGTGGTGCCCAGGATGTCCGACAGCAGCGACGTATGCTGCAGGTTGGGCAGGAAGCGGCGGCGGGACTTGTTGTTTGCGTGGCTGACGTTGTTGCCAGACTGCACACCCTTGCCCGTGAACTGGCAGCGACGAGACATCGGAAACCCTCAAATCAAAATGCCGCACAGGGCAAAGCCCCAGCGGCTCAAACGCGGCTTATGCCGTCACCGGGCCGCCGCGTCAACCCGGCAGTGCTTCATGCGCGCCCGGACGTGCCCCCATGCGGGCCATACTCCGCCCGCAACTCGCCCGACCGCACGCTGGACATGGCGTTCTGCAGCACCTGCACGATGGCCTCGTCGCTCATGGTGCGCGCCAGCAGGCCGAGCGAGCCGCCGAGCAGAGCCGACGCGACCGAAAGCGGGCTGAGGTTTTGCCCGGTCATATACTCGATGGCCTTGTCGACGATGGCGCCGGCATGGCTCAGGTCGGCCGGGGTCTCGGGTGAGGCGTGGTCGCCGTCTTGCGGCATGGTATCCTCCTGTTCAGATTGTTTGGCAGCCGGCTTGCGGCTACTGCGCCGCGACCGGCTCCGGCAGCGCCGCTTCCTGCACCGATTGCGCCGCCTCCGGCGCGGGCACCTCGCCCTGCTCGATCTGCAGCGCCCACATCCGAGCATACAGCCCGCCCGCGGCCAGCAGGCTCCCATGGGTGCCCCGCTCCGCCACCCTGCCCTCGTTCAGCACCAGGATCTCGTCGGCGTCCGTCACGGTGGACAGGCGGTGCGCGATCACCAGCGTGGTGCGGTGCGCCGACACGGTGCGGAGCGCCGTCTCGATCTCCCGCTCCGTCCGCGTGTCGAGCGCGCTGGTCGCCTCGTCCAGAATGAGGATACGCGGGTTCTTCAGGATGGTGCGGGCGATGGCGACTCGCTGCTTCTCCCCGCCCGACAGCTTGAGCCCGCGCTCGCCGACGCGGGTGCTGTATCCTTCCGGCAGGCGCATGACGAAGTCGTGCACCTGGGCCAGCCGGGCGGCGTGCTCGACCTCCGCCTGCGACGCGCCGGGGCGGCCGTAGGCGATGTTGTAGCCGATGGTGTCGTTGAACAGCACGGTGTCCTGCGGCACCACGCCGATGGCGGCGCGCAGGCTGGCCTGCGTCATGTCGCGCACGTCGATGCCGTCGATCTCCACGGCACCCTCCGTCACGTCGTAGAAGCGGAACAGCAGGCGGCTGATGGTGGACTTCCCCGCGCCGGTCGGCCCCACGATGGCAAGCTTCGCCCCGGCAGCGGCGGAGAAGCTCACGCCGCGCAGGATCTCCCGGTTGGGGTTGTAGCCGAAATGCACGTCGCGGAACGCCACCGTGCCGGGCTGCCCGCTGCCAGGGCCATGCCTTGGCGCGAGCACGGCGGCGCCGGGCCGGTCCGCGACCTCCTGCCCCACCGCGAGCAGGCGGAACATCTGCTCCATGTCGACCAGGCCCTGCTTGATCTCCCGGTACACGAAGCCCAGGAAGTTGAGCGGCTGGTAAAGCTGCATCAGGTAGGTGTTCACCAGCACGAACTGCCCGACCGTCATGGTGCCGGCCTGCACGCCGTCTGCCGCCATCAGCATGACCCCGCCGAGGCCGGCCGCGATGATCAGCGCCTGGCCCAGGTTCAGCATGTTGAGCGTGACCTGGCTCTTGACCGCCGCGCGCTCGTAGCGGGCGCGGGCCTCGTCGAAGCGCCGCGCCTCGTGCGCCTCGTTGCCGAAATACTTGACGGTCTCGAAGTTCAGCAGGCTGTCGATGGCCTTGTTCTGCGCGTCGTTGTCGGTGTCGTTCATCGCCCGGCGGAACCGCACGCGCCAGTTGGTGAAGCCGAAGGTAAAGCCGATGTAGAGCACGACTGTCACCAGCGTGACCCCGGCGAAACGCCAGTCGAACAGGCGCCACAGGATGCCGACGACCAGCACCACCTCAAGCAAGGTCGGGACGATGTTGAACACCGCCAGGCGCAGCACGTTCTCGACGCCCGCCGTGCCGCGCTCGATGGAGCGGGACAGGCCGCCGGTCATCCGGTCCATGTGGAAGCGCAGCGACAGGCGGTGCAGGTGCTGGAACGTTTGCAGCGCCACCTTGCGCACCGTCCGTTGCGCCACGGCGGCGAACACCGCGTCGCGCAGCTCGGCGAACCCGGCGGAGGCGACGCGCAGCACCGCATAGGCCGCGATCAGCCCCAGCGGGACCGTGAGCAGATGGTTCTTGGGGGACAGCGCATCGACGGCTTGGCTGTAAACGATGGGAATGTAGACCGTCGCAACCTTCGCCAGGACCAGCAGGATGACAGCCGCAACGACGCGCACATGGGCGCCAATGTCCCCGGCGGGCCACAGGTAAGGCAGCAACGAGCGCACGGTTTGGAAGCCGGTCCGCGATGACATGTCGGACGCGGAGGGCGAGGCGGGATCGGCAGGCTTCATGGACCGCATGTGGCGATGGCCCGCGGTGCTGGAAAGGCCGGATGCCTGGGATCACCCGGGATTGTGGCCATATCTCTGGCATGGACGACCTCATGCGCCACATCGCCGCTTGCCGTAACGCCGTGCTGCCGGGGCGGCGGATGCCGTTGCGGCTGGGGGCGGCGCAGGTCGGGTGGGTGCTGCCGGATGCCGCGGCGGCGCTGGCGGGACTTGGCGCTGTCCTGGACCTGGACGGGGTTTCCGTCGCCGCCGACCGGCTCTACGGCCTGGCCCGGCAGCTTGCCGACCGCGGCCTGTTCCGTTTTCGCGACGAGGCGTTCGACGTTCGCGCCGCGCCGGACGGGCCGGTGCTGGCGCAGGTCGACCGCGGGGCGGTGCCGGCGCTTGGCGTGCAGGCGGAAGGCGTGCACCTGAACGGCTTGGTGCGGCGGTCGGACGGTTTATGGGTCTGGGTCGCCCGCCGGGCGGCGCACAAGCTGCTCGACCCCGGCAAGCTCGACCACTTGGTGGGCGGCGGCGTGCCGGCTGGCCTGACGCCCTGGGAAACGCTGGCCAAAGAGGCGGACGAGGAAGCCGCTATCCCCCCGGCCCTGATTGCCGCGGCGGTGCCGGTCGCGCGGCTCGATTACGCCATGGACTACCCTGGAGGGCTGCGGCGCGACCGCCTGCACTGCTACGACCTGCTGCTGCCGGAAGATTTCTTGCCAAGTCCGCGGGACGGCGAGGTCGAGTCGTTTGAACTGCGGCCCTTGCCGGCGGTACTGGAAGCAGTCCGGCAGTCAGACACCTTCAAGTTCAACGTGAACCTAGTGCTGATCGACCTGTTCTTGCGCGCCGGGCTGCTGGACACGGTGGAAGGCCGGCGCCTCCGGGCCGCGCTCGACGCGCCGTCCGGGTAGGCGCCCGGCTCAGGCTTCGGGCGGCACGGCAGCGATGGGGATTTCCCGCGGCTCAGCCGGCGGCTCAGGCGCGGCAGCGGCGGCTTGCGGCATTTGCGCCTCGTCCTCGTCGTCCTGCTCGGCGCCCTGCTGCTCGGCGGCTGGCGTCTCGCTGCCGTCCCGTTCATAGGGCGGGCGGCGCTGCGGCCCGGCGCCGTTGGCCGGGCCGCCGTTGGGCTGGCCCTGAAGCTGGGCCGCCTGGTTCATGGCGTTCAGGATGCGGAAATAATGCTCGGCATGCTGGAAGTAGCTCTCGGCCATCACCCGGTCCGCGGAACTCATCGCGTCGCGGCCAAGCTGCAAATACTTCTCGGACAACTGCTGCGAGGTGCCGCGGATGCGCAGGTCGGGGCCGTTGCTGTCGAAGACGTGGTTGCGATTGAGCGGCACGTTGCCGGATTGATGCCGGATCGGAACGCCACCGCCGCTACCACCCCTATGGTTGCGTCCGCGCATACGTTTTACGTTCATTCGTATGGAGCACTTTCCTGTTTGCGGCCACCCTGGGACGTACGCGGGCGCGGCGGAAGTCGTTTGGTGGCGTTGGGTTGCGCCCGCACACAAGCAGGCGGCACAAGCGGGATCGCGCCTCACGGGCCTCGGTCCTAATCGCGCCCCTACCCTAGCGGTCCGGGGCCGTCCTGCCAAACGTTTTCTCAGGCCCTCATCACCACGGCGCGAGGAATGCCGCCGAGGTCGGCGCGAAACTCGACGGGTTGCCCAGCCAAAGCTGCGACCGCCTCTGCCTGGCCGGCGCCGATTTCCAGCACCGCAACCCCGCCTGGCGTCAGCAGCCGCGGCAGGGCCGCGAGGATGCGGCGGTAGGCGTCCAGCCCATCCGCGCCGCCGTCCAGCGCGCGGCGCGGCTCGTGCCGCGAGACCTCCGGCATCAGCCCGGCGATGTCGCCGCCCGGAATGTAGGGCGGGTTGCTGAGCACGAGGTCGAAGCGGACCGAAAGCGCTGCGTCCCAATCGCCGCACAGGAACGCCGCCCGCCCCGCCAGCCCCAGCGCCGCCGCGTTGCGTGCCGCAACCGCAACCGCTTCCGCCGCCTGGTCCACCCCAACCCCCCAAGCCGCCGGGAACTCCGTGAGCGCCGCCAACAGCAGGCAGCCCGTGCCGGTGCCGAGGTCCAGGATGCGGTCCACCCGGCCCCGGCCCGGCAGCGCCGCGAGCGCCGCCTCGATCACCGCCTCGCTGTCGGCACGCGGGATCAGCGTCGCGGCCGATACCTCGAAATCAAGGCTCCAGAACTCCTGGCGCCCCACGATCAGCGCCAGCGGCTCCCGCGCAGCGCGCCGGGCCAGGAGGGCGTCATACGGCGCGGGATCGACTACCCGCCCCGGCTCCCGCAGCAGCGCTTCCCGCGGCAGCCCGGCGGCATGGCCGAGCAGCAGCCTGGCGTCCAGCCGCGGGTTGTCCACCCCGACCGCCGCCAGCCGCGCTGCGCCGTGGCGCAGCGCCTCCCCCACCGTCATTCCTGAGCCGCCAGCCGGGCGGCCTGGTCCTCGGCGGTCAGCCGGTCCACGATGTCGTCCAGGTCGCCCTGCATGATCCGGTCGATCTTGTGGAGCGTCAGCTCGACCCGGTGGTCCGACACCCGGCCTTGCGGGAAGTTGTAGGTGCGGATGCGCTCGCTGCGGTCGCCGGTGCCGACCTGCGACTTGCGGTCGGCGGCGCGGGTGGAGGCGAGGCTCGAACGCTGCGCCTCGAAGAGCCTCGCCCGCAGGATCTTCATCGCCTTGGCGCGGTTCTTGTGCTGGCTGCGCTCCTCCTGCATCGCCACCACGACGCCAGAGGGGATGTGGGTGATGCGGACGGCGCTTTCCGTCTTGTTGACGTGCTGGCCGCCGGCGCCGGACGCGCGGTACACGTCGATGCGCAAATCGGTCTCGTTCACCTGCACATCGACCTCCTCCGCCTCCGGCAGCACGGCGACGGTCACGGTGGAGGTGTGGATGCGGCCCTGGCTCTCGGTCGCCGGCACGCGCTGCACCCGATGGACGCCGGATTCGTACTTGAGCCGGGCGAACACGTTGCGCCCGGTGATCTCGGCCACACCCTCCTTCAAGCCGCCCAGCCCGGTGTCGGCGTATTCCAGCACCTCGACGCGCCAGCCCTTCGCCTCGGAGTACTTCTGATACATCTGGAACAGCTCGGCGGCGAACAGGCTGGCCTCGTCGCCGCCGGCGGCCGGGCGGATTTCCAGGATGGCGCTGCGGGCGTCCGCCTCGTCCTTGGGCAGCAGCGCCAGGCGGATCTCGTGACGCAGCGCCGGCAGCTTCTCCTTCAGGTCGTAAAGCTCGGCCTCGGCCAGGTCCTTCATCTCGGGATCAGCCAGCAGCGCCTCCGCCTCAGCGTTCGCCCGCTCGGCCTCGCGCAGCTCGTCGATGCGGTCCACGATGGGCGACAGCTCCGACAGTTCCTTGCTGGCGCGGGAGAACCCGTCGCCGCCCAGGCCCTCGCTCAGCATCGACCGCAGCTCGGCCGCGCGGCCCACGATGCGGTCGAGCTTGTAATCCAGGCTGCCGCTCATGCCAGCCTCGCCGGGAGGTCGGCCAAGGAAACCTCCCTTTGCTCGCCGCTGCCCAGGTCCTTCACCTGCGCCACGCCGCGGGCCAGCTCGGCTTCGCCGATGATGACCGCGGCGCGGGCGCCGATGCGGTTGGCCCGCTCCATGCGGCGCTTGAGGTTGCCGCGATATGCCATCTCCGCCCGGATGCCGGCGCCGCGCAGCGCCTGCATGGCGTCGAGCGCCGCCGCTTCCTCCGCCGGGCCGCCCACGGGAACCACGGCCACCGGCGCGGGCGGCGCGGGCGGCGCGTCCAGCAGCATGGCGAGGCGCTCGACCCCCGCCGCCCAGCCGACCGCGGGGACCGCCGGGCCGCCCATCTGCGCCACCAGGCCGTCGTAGCGCCCGCCGCCCATGACCGTGCCCTGCGCGCCGAGCTTGTCCGTCACGAACTCGAACGCCGTGTGGTTGTAGTAGTCGAGGCCGCGCACGATCCGCGGGTTCTCCCGGAACGGCACGCGCAGCCGGGCCAGGTGGGCACGCAAGGCGTCGTAGAAGGCGGCGGCCTCCGGCGTCAGCACGGCGTGGATAGTGGGCGCGTCGGCAACCAGGGCGCGGTCGCCCGGGTCCTTGCTGTCCAGGATGCGCAGCGGGTTGCGCTCCAGCCGGTCTCGGCTGTCCGCCGAAAGCGCGTCCCGGTGCGCGCTGAAATACGCCACCAGCGCCTCGCGGTAGGCAGCCCGGCTGGCCGCGTCGCCCAGCGTGTTCAGCTCCAGCGCCGCGTCCCCGTCCACGCCGAGCGCCTGCAGGATCTGCCAGCCCAGCGCGATGGCCTCCGCGTCCGCCAGCGGTTCCGACGGGCCGATCAGCTCCGCGCCGATCTGGTGGAACTGCCGGTAGCGGCCCTTCTGCGGGCGCTCGTAGCGGAACATCGGCCCGGCGTAGAACACCTTCTGCGGCAAGGACTGCGTCAGCCCGTTGCTGACCAGCGCGCGGCACACCCCGGCGGTGCTCTCCGGACGCAGCGTGATGCTGTCGCCGCCGCGGTCCTCGAAGGTGTACATCTCCTTCGTCACCACGTCCGACGTGTCGCCCAGCGTCCGGGCGAACACGCGGGTGTCCTCGAAGATGGGCGTGGCCCATTCCTCAAGCCCGTACAGCCCGGCGACGCGCCGGGCGGTGTCGATGACGTGGGCGTGGCGGCGCTGCTCCTCGCCGATCAGGTCCCGTGTGCCGCGGACCGGCTGCAGGTCGGCCATGCTACTCCGCTGCGACCTTCGCGGGCGCCGGGGAGGCCGCCGCAAGCTCCGCGGCCCGGCGCTCCACGGTTTCGACGATGTGCTCCACCATGCCGCCACCCTCGATCGTGTGGTCGGTGCGCCCGGCGTGGTACACCATGTGCCGCCCGTTGCCGCCGCCGGTCACGCCGATGTCGGTCATCAGCGCCTCGCCGGGACCGTTCACCACGCAGCCGATGATCGACAGCGTGATCGGCGTCTTGATGTGCGACAGCCGCTGCTCCAGCGTCGCCACCGTCTCGATCACGTTGAAGCCCTGCCGGGCGCAGGACGGGCAACTGACGATCTTCACGCCCCGGTGCCGCACCCCGAGCGACTTCAGGATGTCCCAGCCGACATGCACCTCCTCCTCCGGCTCCGCCGACAGCGAAACGCGCAGCGTGTCGCCGATGCCGGCCCAGATCAGGCTGCCCAGGCCAATCGACGACTTCACGGTGCCCGCGCGCTTGGTGCCGGCCTCGGTGATGCCGATGTGCAACGGGTGGTCGCACACTTCGGCGAGCTGCTGGTACGCCGCGACGGCCATGAACACGTCGGACGCCTTCACGCTGATCTTGAACTCGTGGAAGTCGTGGTCCTGCAGGATCTTGGCGTGTTCCAGGGCGCTTTCCACCAGCGCCTCCGGGTTCGGCTCCCCGTACTTCTCCAGCAGATGCCGCTCCAGCGACCCGGCGTTGACGCCGATCCGCATGGAGCAGCCATGGTCGCGCGCCGCCTTGATGACCTCCCGCACCCGGTCGGCGCTGCCGATGTTGCCGGGGTTGATGCGCAGGCACGCGGCGCCGCTTTCCGCCGCCTCGATGGCCCGGCGGTAGTGGAAATGGATGTCGGCGACGATGGGCACCGAAACCTGGCGCACGATGTCCTTGAGGGCGAGCGCGCTTTCCTGGTCCGGGCAGGAGACGCGGACGATATCGACCCCGGCCTCCTCCGCCCGGCGGATCTGCGCCACCGTGCCGGGCACGTCGGTCGTGAGCGTGTTGGTCATGGTCTGCACGGTGATCGGCGCGTCGCCGCCGACCGGCACGGAGCCTACGTGGATCTGGCGGGACTTCCGGCGCTCGATCTGCTGATACGGGCGATAGCTCATGCTGGCTCCCCGCGCCGGACCTCCGGCGCTTCCGTCTATATATACAGGTGCGCGAGGCTGCTTCCACTGCGCCAGGCGCAGGACCGCTTCTACTGCGCGGAGGGGCGTGCCGTCGAGGCGGCCTTGGTGATTTCGGCGCGCAGGCCGTCCGGCTCCAGCGCGATGTCGCGGCGCACGGCGCCGGGCGGCCCCAAGGAGGGCGTCGTCTCGCCATCGACCAGCAGCTCCGTGCCGCCGGCGTTGCCGGTGGTGAGCAGCAGCGCCGGCCCTTTCGGCACCGCCCACGACTCGCCCCCGCGCAGGACGCGGTTCAGCAGCACGTGGCCTCCGCGCTCCCGGACCTGCATCCAGGCATCGGCGTTGGCCCGCAGCAGGATGCGGCTGTCATCGCCGGGCGGCGGGGCCGGCGGCGGCGGGGGTGGCGCCACGGCCAGCGGCGGGACCACCGGCTCGTTCAACGACGGCGGCGCGCTGGGCGGCGGCAGGACAGACGTTGAAGCGGGGGCGGGCGGCTCCGCAGGGGCGGCGACCGGCGGCGGCTCGGCGGCGGGCGTCGCCCGACTTGCGAGCGGGGCCAAGCGTTCGGGCAGGACCTGGACGACGGGCGGGCGCGGGTCATCGGAGAATTTGTACCAACCGGCATAGGCCGCCACCGCCAACACCCCGCCCAGCAGCACCACAGCGCCTGCGGGAACGCCGCGCTCCGGCGCCGGGGTGGGAAAGTCCAGCGCCGCCTTCTGCGCCGCCGCGTCCGCTTCGGGTCGGAACCGCCGCGCCGCCGCGTCCGCGTCCAGGCCGAGCAAGACCGCATAGGCACGGGCGAAGCCCACGGCGTAAACCGGACCCGGCAGGTCGTCCAAACGGCCATCCTCGACCGCCTCCAAATAGGACAGCTTGATCCGCAGCTTGGCCGCGGCATCCGGCAGCGCCAGGCCCAGCCGCAACCGCGCCGCGCGGAGGTCCGCCCCGGCGCGCGCCGCCTCCGTGGCCGGGGCGCTCCGGTCGGCGTCGGCGGCAAGCCATGCGGTGCCCGCCGGCAGACGCCCGGCGCCGCGGCGCCGGAAGATCACGCCCGCTCTGGTTTGGTTCGGTGTCATTTGACTTACGCGATTACTCTGTGAGCACAACTACTGCAAGTTGTAAATTTGATACTAACCCGCACGGCATGGCGGTCACACCAGATGCCCATGCTCGCGCGCCCAGGACAGCAGCGGGGCGCGCAGGCTGGCCTGGCCGGCGGCGTTCCGCCGGGCCGCCGCCAGCACGGCCCGCAGCTCCGCAAGCTGCACAGACGCGAACGCCGCCTTGAGCCGCAGCAGGCTCGACGCCGGCATCGACAGGGTGGCGATGCCGAGCGCCGCCAGCACCATCGCCTCCAGCGGGCGCCCGGCGTGCTCGCCGCACAGCGACACCTCGACGCCCGCCGCCGCCGCCGCCGCGCACACTTGGTCCAGCGCATCCAGCACCGGCGGCGACAAGAAGTCGTAGCGCCCGGCCAGCCCCGGCGTGCCGCGGTCGGCGGCGAACAGGAACTGCATGAGGTCGTTGGACCCGATGGACACGAAGTCCGCCTCCGCCATCAGGGCAGGCAACTGCCACAGCAGGGCCGGCACCTCGACCATGCTGCCGACCAGCAGGCGCTCCGGCGCCGGGCGCACCCGCGCCGCCTCCGCCATCAGCAGCTCGCGGGCGGCATGGAACTCGGCGACGGTGGCGACCATGGGAAACATGACGGACAGCGTGCGGCCCTGCGCCGCCAGCAGCAGGGCGCGGAGCTGGCGGCGCATCAGCGCCGGGCGGTCCAGCCCGACGCGCAGGCTGCGCCAGCCCATGGCCGGGTTCTCCTCCTCCTGCGGGGCCGCACCCGGCAGCAGCTTGTCGCCGCCGAGGTCCAGGGTGCGGAACCGCACCGGGCGGTCCCCGGCGGCGTCCAGCACGCGGGCATACAGCGCCGCCTGCTCCGGCACATCGGCGACCTCGCCGCCCGCCAGCATCGCGATCTCCGTCCGGAACAGCCCGATGCCGGCGGCGCCCGTGGCGTCAAGCTGCTCGACTTCCCGCGCCAGCCCCACGTTGAGCATCAGGCTCAGGGGCACGCCGTCCGCCGTGCGCGCCGGGCGGTGGCGCTGGGCGGCGAACCCGGCCTCGAGCTGCGACCGCGCCTCCAGCGCGCGGGCGTAGGCGATCCGCACCTCGCTGTCCGGGCGCAGGATCAAGTGTCCTTCCTCCGCGTCCAGCACCGCGCTGTCGCCGTCCTCCACCGCCGCCAGCAGGTTGCGCACGCCCCCCACCGCCGGCAGGCCGAGGGCGCGGGCCAGGATCGCGGCGTGCCCGGCCGTGCTCCCCTCCTCGATGGCGACGCCGCCGATGCCGCGGGCGTGCCATTCCAGGAGCTGCGCCGGGCCGAGACGGCGGGCGATCAGGATGGCGCCCTGCGGGATGGCCGGCAGCGCCTCCGCTTCGCCGTCCAGTGCTGCCAGCAGCCGTCCGGCCAGGTCCTCCATGTCCGCCAGGCGCTCGCGCAGATAGGGGTCGGCGATGCGGCGCATGCGGTCGCGGATGTCGTTAGTGACGCGGTACACCGCCGCTTCCGCCGTGAAGCCGCCCGCCACCGCCTCCCGCACCCGGCGCATCCAGCCGCCGTCGCCGGCCACCAGGCGCGTAGCTTCCAGCACCTCCCGCGGGGCGTCGCCGTCCGGCAGCCGCGTCTCGATCAGGTTGTCCAGCGTTTGCCGCATGGATGCGACGGCGAGGTTCAGGCGCTCCGCCTCCTCCGCGGGGTCCTCGGCCAACAGGCGGCGCAGCGGAGCGCCTACGCCGTGCAGCACCACCGGGCCGACCGCGATGCCCGGCGCCAGCGGCGTCGCCCCGAACCGCTGCGGCACCGTGGCGCCCAAGCCCTGCTGCGCCCCGTCCCGGACGCCCGCCGCGGCCAGCACCTCCGCCAGCAGCATGGCGACGGTTTCCAGCAGCTCCACCTCGTCGTCCCCGTAGCGGCGCGGCGCCCGGTTCTGCACGGCCAGCACGCCGACGAGCTTGCCGCCGCGCCGCACCGGCACGGCCAGCAGGGATGCGAACGGGTCCTCCCCGGTTTCCGGGCGGTAGGCGAAGGCCGGGTGGTTCTGCGCGTCCGGCAGGTTCTGCGCCGTCCCCGTGGCCGCCACCATGCCGACGATGCCCTCCCCCACCCGCAGCCGGGTGCGTCCCACCGCCTCCGGGTTGAGGCCGTGGGTGGCGGCGAGTTCCAAGAGGTCGCCGGGCCGCATGGCGTAGATGGTGCAGACCTCCGCCACCAGCTCGCCAGCCACCAGCGCCGCCAAGTCGCCGAGCGGCACGCCGCCCGCGTCGGCGGAGCCGATCATGGAGAAGCCGAGCGCCATCATGTCGCGCAGCCGGGACAGCAGGCGGCGCGTCTGCGGCATCTACAGATGACCCAAGCCATGCCTGCCGGCGGCGGCCGGATCGTGCCGGGCGGCAAGCGCCCCGCAGGCTTGGCCGACCAGCTCCGCGATGATTTCCGCAATCGGCTGCTCCGCTGTCACCATGCCCACGGACTGCCCGGCCATCACCGAGCCGTGCTCCACGTCGCCGTCGATCACCGCGCGGCGCAGCGCGCCGGCCCAGAAATGCTCGACGGACAACTGCGCCTGTTCCCGCGTCAGCTCGCCCGCGTCGACGCGCGCCATCGCCGCCGCCTGGTGGCGCACAAAGGCCTCCGTGCCGGCGTTGGCCAGGCCGCGCACGGGGATCACCGGGAGGCGCGGGTCGAGCTGCACGCTCGGCAGCGCGTCGCGGGCGCGGGCGCGGATGAAGGCCTGCTTGAAGCGCGGATGGGCGATGCTTTCGCGCGCCGCCGCGAACCGGGTTCCGAGCTGCGCGCCGGCTGCGCCCATCTCCAGGAAGGCCAGGATCGCCTCGCCCCGGCCGATGCCGCCGGCGACGAACACCGGGACTGCCGAAACATGCGGCAGGATCTCCTGCGCCAGCACGGCGAGCGACACCGGGCCGATATGGCCGCCGGCCTCCGACCCTTCGATCACCAGCGCGTCGGCGCCCAGCCGCACCATGCGCTGCGCCAGCACGAGCGCCGGGGCGAAGCAGATCAGGCGGCTGCGCTGCTTGACCGCGCGCACCGCCGCCCCGCCCGGCACGCCGCCGGCCAGCACGACGTGGCTGACCCCGGCCTCTTGGCAGACCGCGATCAGGTCCAGGAGGCGCGGATGCATGGTGAGGAGGTTGACGCCGAACGGGCGGGCGGTCAGCGCCTGGGTGCCGGCGATCTCGTCCGCCAGCGCGTCCGGCCCCATGGAACCGCCGGCCAGCACGCCGAAACCGCCGGCGTTGCTGATGGCGGAGACCAGGTTGCGCTCGCTGACCCAGCTCATCGCGCCGCCCATGACCGCGGTCCGGCTGCCGAGGAAGCGCCGCCCGCGCTCCGACAGCCGGTCGAACTCGGCTCGCGCGAGCAGGCTGCCGGAGCCGGGAGCGACGATGTCAGGCGGCATCAAGGCCGTAGGCGGTGTGCAGCGCGCGCACCGCAAGCTCGGTGTACTCCGCCGCGATCAGCACGCTGACCTTGATCTCACTGGTGGAGATGACCTGGATGTTGATCCCCTTGCCCGCCAGCGTCCCGAACATGATGTTGGCGACGCCCGCATGGCTCCTCATGCCGACGCCGACCACGCTGATCTTCGCCACGTCCGGGTCGGTCAGCACGATGTCGGAGCCGATGGCCGCCTTGTGCGCCGCCAGCACGGAATGCGCGCGCGGCAGGTCGGTGCGGCCCACGGTGAAGGTCAGGTCCGTGGTCCCGTCCGCCGCGACGTTCTGCACGATCATGTCGACGTTCACCTGCGCCTCCGACAGCGGGCCGAAGATCGCCGCGGCGACGCCGGGGCGGTCGGGCACGTGGCGCAGCGTGATCTTGGCCTCGTCGCGCGAGTAGGCGATGCCGGATACCATTGCTTGTTCCACGATCTCGTCCTCATCCACCACCAGGGTTCCAGGCACGTCGGCGAAGCTCGATAAGACCTGGACCCGCACCCGCTCCTTCATCGCGAGTTCTACGCTACGAGTCTGCAGCACCTTTGCCCCCACGGAAGCGAGCTCCAGCATCTCCTCGTAGGCAATTTTGTCCAATTTGCGGGCGCGGGCGGTGATTCTCGGATCCGTCGTGTAAACGCCGTCCACGTCCGTGTAGATGTCGCAACGGTCGGCGCGCAGCGCAGCCGCCAGCGCCACGGCAGACGTGTCGGACCCGCCGCGCCCCAAGGTGGTCACGCGCCCTTCCGGCCCCAGCCCCTGGAACCCGGCCACCACCGGGACCTGCCCGCCCGCCATCGCCGCCAGCAGCGCGGCCCCGTCCACGGAGGCGATCCGCGCCTTGCCGTGCGCGTCGTCCGTCATGATCCCGGCCTGCCAGCCCGTCCAGGACCGCGCCGGCACGCCGAGCGTCTGCAGCGCGATGGCCATCAGGCCGGACGTCACCTGCTCCCCCGTGGCCACCACGGCGTCATACTCGCGGGCGTCGTGCAGCGGGGACAGCGACCCGCACCAGGCGACGAGCTGGTTGGTGACGCCGGACATGGCGGACACGACGACGGCGACCTCGTGCCCGGCCGCGACCTCGGCCTGCACCCGGCTGGCGGCGCTGCGTATGCGGTCCAGGTCGGCCACCGAGGTCCCGCCGAACTTCATCACGATCCGCGCCATGCCTGCTTCTCGCCTTTTCGGTGCCGGCCCAACCATTGCGTTGGTGCCGTTGCGTTGGTGCCGTTACGTTGGTACCCGGGCCAATCACATACTTATCGAAGCACCACCGGGGCAACAGGGGCGAAGCAGCATGGCAGACGCGCGACCCGGCAGACGGGCGGCCCCCTCGGTCGTGACGAACGAAATCGCCCGGTTCGATGCGCTGGCGACACAGTGGTGGGACCCGTCCGGCCCCATGGCGCCGCTGCACGCGATGAACCCGCTCCGAGTCGGGTGGATCGACCGGCGCATCCGGGCGCGCGGCGACGGCGGAGTGCGGCTGCTGGACCTCGGTTGCGGCGCCGGGCTGGCGGCGGAGGCGCTGGCGGGCTTGGGGCACGACGTGCTCGGCCTCGACGCCGCGGCGGACACGGTGGCGGCGGCGCAGGCCCATGCGGAGGGCCGGGGCCTGCCGCTCGCCTACCGCGCCGGCGCGGCCGAGGACTTGGTGGCGGAAGGCGCGCGGTTCCCCGTCGTGACGGCGCTGGAGGTGATCGAGCATGTGGCCGACCCGGCGGCCTTCCTGCGCCTGCTCGCCCGGCTGGTCGAACCTGGCGGCCTGCTGTTCGTATCGACGTTGAACCGCACGCTGCGCTCGCTCGCGGTCGCCAAGCTGGGGGCGGAGTACGTGCTGCGCCTGCTGCCGGTCGGCACGCATGCTTGGCAACGCTTCGTCACCCCGGCGGAGTTGGGGACCTACGGCAAGGCCGCCGGGTTCCATGTGGCGGACATCAGCGGCATGGTGTTCGACCTGCGCGCCCGGCAGTGGCGGGCGGGCACGGACTTGGCCGTGAACTACATCGCGATGCTGGAACGCCGCCCGGCGGATTAGCTCTCAACCGTCCGCCCGGGGCACCCAGGGGATGCGCGCGACCTCGATGCCTTCGTCGGCCAGCGCCTCTGCCTGCTCGGGCGTGCTTTCGCCGTAGATGCCGCGCCCCCCTTCGCGCGGTCCGCTTTCGCCGCGATGGATGCGCCGGGCTTCCTCGGCAAAACCGGGGCCGACGTAATCGCAGTTGCGCTCGACTTCGGCGCGCAGCTTCTGCAGCATGGCCCGGACGTGGTCGGGCACCACGACCCCGGCCTTTTCCGGGGCAGCCGGCGCGGGCACGACGTCCGGGGCGCCGGACGCGTCCACCACGGCGGCGCCCTTCTTGATCCGCGGCGCCATCAGCGCCCGGTTCACCACCGTGTCGCCGCAGGCCGGGCAGGACACCAAACCGCGCTCCGCCTGCGCGTCGAAGGCGGCGCTGTCCCGGAACCAGCCGTCGAAATGGTGGTCGGCGCTGCAACGCAACTGGTAATGGATCATCCTCGGCCCACTTCAACGGAACCCACTGTCCCGCCGCCCTGACATGGCAAGGCCCGGGCGCACCGCAAGCTCACGCCTCGGCCAGCATCGGGTCGAGCTTGCCGGCGCGCTCCAGCGCCATCAGGTCGTCGCAGCCGCCGACGTGGCGGCCGTCGATGAACACCTGCGGCATGGTGGCCTGGCCGGAGCGGGCTTGGGCGTCCTGCCGCTGCGCCGTGCCGTGCGGCGCGTCGATCTCCTGGAACGGCACGCCCTTCTTCTTCAAAAGCGACACGGCACGCACGCAGTAGGGGCACCAAGGCTGGGTGTAGATCTCGATGTTCGGCATCGCTTTCTCCATACGTGCCACAAGGATTGGTGTGCAACCGGGCGGCGTGCAAGCTATTCCAGGCGCGCATCCGCCACACGCGCCGCCACCAGCACGTCCACCCGGGCCACCCCCGCCGCCAGCAGCGCGCGGGCGCACGCATCCGCCGTGGCGCCGGACGTCATCACGTCGTCGATCAGCAGCACCCGGGAGTCCGCGAGCCGCCCCTGGCGCGAGGGCCACACGGCAAAGGCGTCCGCGACCTCCGCCCGGCGCTCCGTGCCCGTCTTGTGCCCGAGGGACGGCGTGGCGCGGGTCCGGCGCAGCCCGTCCAGCACCGCCGGGCAGCCGGACAGCCGCGAAAGGTGCTGGGCCAGCAGCGCCGACTGGTTGTAACGGCGGGACAGCAGGCGCCGGCGATGCAGCGGCACCGGCACCAGCCAGTCCGCCGCGCCCAGCAACGCCGCCCCGGCCCGCGCCATGTGCGGCGCCAGCGCTCGGGCGGTTTCGATCCGGTCGCCGTGCTTGAACGGCAGCAGGATGCGCCGGGCCTGGTCGTCGTAGCGCAGCGCCGCCCGCGCCGCCGTCCACGCCGGCGGATGCTCCCGGCAATCCGTGCACAGGCCCGACGCCCCGCCCTGCATCGCCGAGCCGAACGGCCGGCCGCAGCACGCGCAGCACGGGTCGGTGACGAACCCCGTGCGCCGGAAGCAGGCGGCGCAGAACTGCCCCGGCGCCCCCACCGGCGCGTCGCAGGTCAGGCATTGCGGCGGCAGCAGCACATCCAGCAGCAGCCCGACGCCCCGGCGCCCTGAACTCAGCAGCCAAGCGGGGGCCAGCAGACGTTCAGACGCCAAAGCTCACCGTGCCGTCGCGCCCGATCCCCTGCGGCAGGCCGATTTCCCAATGGAGGTACGCCTGCATCGCCGCTTCCACCCCCGAGTTGCGGTCGTAGGGGCGCAGGTGAACGTCGGCGCAGGCCTCGTCCGGCGGGTCGGCACGGTCGGCGGCCAGGGTGTTGCCCGCGGCGGTCCACGCGGCCGTGCCGCCGTCCAGCGCCTGCACTGGTGCTGCGGTCAGGCCCTGCAGCTCCGCCGCCGCAAGCCGGGCCAGCACGCCGTCGGGAGAAGTCGCGACGACGCGCTCCGCACGGGCCAGCCGGTCCCTGAGCGCATCGAGCCGGGTGCGGATGCCCCAGACGGCGCCGGGGATGTGGCCCGCGCGGAACGCCACGCTGCTGGCGAGATCGACGACCAGCGCGCCGTCGAGGCCGTCCGGCGCGGCCAGGGGCACGTCCGGCAGGGGCGGCGGCGCAGCGGCGACGGGACCGGCGGCGTCCAGCCCGCCCTCCACGGCGAACACGTCGCGGTGGCCCATCTGCCGCAGCCAGGCCCCGGCCATGCGGGCGCGCACGCCGTCGTCGTCCAGCAGGGCGATGCGCGCGCCGCGGACGGCGATCCAGCCATCCGTCGCCTGGACCAACTGGCCGCCCGGCGCGTTGCGGCTGCCCGGGCGGCGGCAAAGCGCGAACTCGCCGGGGTCGCGCACGTCCAGCACGTACAGCGTGCGGTCCGGGTCGTCGGCGAACCGCTCCAAATCCAGCGGCCCGATCACGCCGACGCCCGACGCCTCGGCAAATGCGCGGGCGCGGCCGAGCGCGACGCCTGCGGTCGCCGGAACGCCGGGGGCGTAGCGCCGGGCTTCCCCGCGCTTGCACTGGAAGCCGGCCAGTTCCCAGCCCATCGTGCCGTTGCGCAACGCCACCACCGGGTTCGGCACCCCGGCGCGGCGCAGGCTTTCGGCGCCCAGGATGCTGCGGGTGCGCCCGGCGCAGTTCACCACCACCAGCGTCGCCGGGTCCGGCGCCAGGTCGCCGATGCGGTAGGCCAGCTCGCCGCCGGGCACGTTGATGCCGGTCGGGATCGACATGGCGCGGAACTCGTCCAGCGGACGGCTGTCGAGCACCACCATGTCGCGGCCCGCGTCGATCCAGCGTTTCAGCTCGGCGGCGTCGACGCTCTCGGTGCCATAATGGTGCTCGACCCATTCGCCGAACGCCTTGCTCGGCACGTTCACGCCGCTGAACAGCACGAAGCCGGCGGCGTCCCACGCCGGCGTGCCGCCCGCCAGCACGTGCAGGTCGGCGGCGCCCTGCCCGGCCAAATACTCGGCCAGCCGCTCCGCCAGGCCCCGCCCGTCGTCGACGCAGACGACCCGCGTGCCGAGGCGTGGCAGCAGCACGGGCACGCGCAGCTCGGCGCGGGACAGCGGGCAGGGCACCGCCCAGAACAGGTGGCCGGCGCCGAACTCCCCTTCCTCCCGCGCGTCCAGGATGGCCAGCTCGCGCCCGTCCGTGATCCAGGCGCGGAGCGTCGCGGGGTCGATCCGGTTCATCGGTTCGCAGTGGGCTTCATGAAGGCCTTGTTGTACGGCTGCACCGTGCCCTGTTCGAGGTCGAAGCCCTGGCGTGCGTCCAGCTTCTCCAGCGCCAGGCCGTAGACGTGCAGGTGCCGGGTCGGCGCGGCGCCGAAGGTGTGGATGCTGTGGATGTCCTCCGGCATCAGCGCGATGCCGCGGCCCGGCTCCACCATCACCTCGCGCGCCAGTTCCAGGCTGGCGCGGCCGGGCACCGAGCCGTCGTCCGTGCGGCGGTACACCCGGTTCAGCTCCTGGCCCTCGACCGCCGACACCACGGCCCAGGTCGTGTGGTCGTGCGGCTTGGTGGAGTTGCCGGGGTTCAGCGCCAAGAGGTAGATGGCGAAGCGGCCGTCCGGGTCCTCCTGCAGCAGGTAGCGCCGGGACCCTTTCTCCCCCTCGGGCGGCGGGGGGAACTCGGCTTGCGGGAACAACGCCTCCTGCCCCGCGAGGTCCAGCATCGCGGCCAGGATGGCGTCGAGCGCCGGACGGGTCACGCCTTGCCCGCGCTCGATGGCCTTGACGCGGTCCATGGCGGCGGCGACGGCGGCGGTGCGGGCGGCGGAGGCTGCGGGTGCGTTCATGGGTTGTCCCCTTGGCTGTCGTCCGCGCAGCTTACCGGGCGAGGGGCGGCCCGGTCAAAACGCTTGGCATCGGGCCGGGCATCCGCACATGAACGGCATGAGCGATCCCACCGTTTTCGACCGCCGGGCCGTGCGCCTGCACCGCGACCGCGCCGCCGCCACGGTGGGCCAGGTCGCCGACCTGCTGCAGGACTGCGCCGAGCGCCTGCTGGACCGGCTCGACGACACCACGCACAGGTTCACCCGCGCGCTGGACGTGGGCGGGCGCGGCGTGGTGGCGCCGCTGCTGCGCGCCCGAGGGATCGAGGTGGTCAGTTGCGACCTGTCGGCGCGGATGGCGGCGATGAACGGCGGCCCGTGCGTGGCGGCGGACGAGGAATGGCTGCCCTTCGCGCCGGGCAGCTTCGACCTGGTGGTGGCGAGCCTGTCGCTGCATTGGATCAACGACCTGCCCGGCGCGCTGATCCAGTTGCGCCAGGCGCTGCGGCCGGACGGCCTGCTGCTCGCCAGCCTGCCGTCGCTGGGCACGCTGGGCGAACTCCGCACCGCGCTGACGCAGGCGGAGGCCGAGCTTATGGGCGGCGCGTCCCCGCGCGTCTCGCCGTTCCCGGAGCTGCGCGACCTCGCCGCCCTGCTGCAGCGCGCCGGCTTCGCGCTGCCGGTGGCGGACGTGGAGGAGATCTCGCTGCGCTACGCCGACCCGCTCGCCTTGCTGCGCGACCTGCGCACCGCGGGGGAAGGCAACGCGGTGGCGCTGCGCGACCGCCGCACCCCGCCGCGCGCCCTGTTCCCCACGGCGCTGTCCGCCTCGCCGCAGCGCGACGGGCGCATGGCGGCGACCCTGCGCTTCGCCAGCATCACCGGCTGGGCGCCCGGCCCGCAGCAGCCGCAGCCGTTGAAGCCCGGCGCGGGCCGGACCAGCCTGTCGGATGCCTTGAAGTAGCCGGTTCGGCCTGCGCCTAGCCTCCGGTCAGGCTCATGTGCCGCGCAACCGCAGGCGCCGGGTTGCGGCGGTCGATGACGAAATCGTGCCCCTTCGGCTTGCGGGTGATCGCGAGGCGGATGGCCGCGTCCAGCTCCGGGTCCGTCGCCCCGTCGCGCAGCACCCGGCGCAGGTCGGCGGCGTCGTCCTGGCCCAGGCACATATACAGCGTCCCCGTGCAGGTCAGCCGCACGCGGTTGCAGCTTTCGCAGAAGTTGTGCGTCATCGGCGTGATGAAGCCGACCCGGGCGCCGGTCTCCGCCACGTCGTAGTACCGGGCGGGTCCGCCGGTCTGGTAGTCGGTGCCGTGCAGCGTCCAGCGCTGCCGCAGCCGGGCGCGGACCAGGGACAGCGGCAGGTACTGGTCCGTGCGGTCGCCGCCGATGTCGCCCATCGGCATGGTCTCGATCAGGCACAGGTCATGGCCCTGCGCGCCGCACCAGGCCAGCATGGCGTCGATCTCGTCCTCGTTCACGCCCTTCAGCGCGACGGCGTTGATCTTCACATGCAGCCCGGCCGCCTTGGCCGCCGCGATGCCGTCCAGCACTTTCCCGATCTTGCCCCAGCGGGTGATGGCGGCAAACCGCGCCGGGTCCAGCGTGTCGAGGCTCACGTTCACCCGGCGGACCCCGGCGGCGTACAAAGCTTCCGCGTGCTTCGCAAGCTGCGTCCCGTTGGTCGTCAGCGTCAGCTCACGGAGGCCCTGGCCCAGACGCTGCCCCAGCCGCCCGAACAGGAGCTGCACGTCCCGGCGCACCAGCGGCTCGCCGCCGGTGATGCGGATCTTGTCCGTGCCGAGCCGGATGAAGGCGCTGCACACCCGCTCCAGCTCCTCCAGGGACAGCACGTCGGCCTTGGGCAAGAAGGTCATGTCCTCCGCCATGCAGTACACGCAGCGGAGATCGCAGCGGTCGGTGACGGACACCCGCAGGTAGGTGATGGCGCGGCCAAACGGATCGATCATTCCCATAGAGTCGGACCGAAGGGCCGCGGGTTCAACTGTCATCCTCATCGAGGATGTCGAGCGTCACGACGGCGGCGTTCACCAGCACCTTGCCCGCGTGCTCGAAGTTTACCGTGACGCGGTCGCCGACCGCCGACTGCACCTGGCCCACGCCCCAATCCGGCCGCCCGGGATGCAGCACGCGCTGGCCCGGCTCAATAAGGGAGCCGAGCGGGCGGTGCGCGCCGCTCACGCCAGCCCGCCGCGTGCCGCGATGGGCCACAGGCACTCCACCCGCCCGCCGCGCACGCCGACATACCAGTCGTGGCGGTCCACCGTCGGGTCGCAATGGCCCGGCACCAGGCGCAGCTTCTCGCCCAGCCGCGGCCCGCTCGTCTCCGCGCCCCATTCCAGCTTGCCGTGCTCGTCGGACGCGCCGACGTAGCGCACGTCCTCCCGCTGCCATACCAAGGGCAGGCCGCTATCGACCGCCACCGCCTTGTGCCCGGCGTCCAGCACCGCGAGGCCGGGGCGCGCGGCGCTCATCACGCCCGACAGCACGAACAGCGCCTGCTGGAACCCGTCGGACACGCCGTCGTGGTTGCGGCGGTAATCCGCGTCCATGAAGCAGTAGCTGCCGGCCTGGATTTCGTTGTACACGCCGCTCGCCGCCTCCATCTCGAACGTGCCGGTGCCGGCGCCGCCGACGATGGGGCAAGGAAGGCCGCGCTGGCGCAACTGCTCCACCGTACGGCGCGTGTCGTCCACCGCGCGGCCCACTGCTTCCCGGCGTCCCTCGGCGGTGCGGATGTGCTGCGCGCTGCCGTGGTAGGCCTGCAGGCCGCCGAACGCCAGGTGCGGCGACCCGGCGATGCGCTCCGCCAGCGCCACCGCGTCCGGGCCGGGCGCGACGCCGGCGCGGGCCATGCCCACGTCGATCTCCACCAGCACCGTCATGCGATGCCCCGCCGCCTCCGCCGCCGCCTCGATGCGGGACACGTTGGCCGGGTCGTCGGCGCAGACCGCCACCCGGGCGATGCGGGACAGCGCCAGCAGGCGCGCGAGCTTGGCGTCGCCTACGACCTCGTTGGTCACGAGGATGTCGGGCACCCCGCCCCAGGCCAGCGCCTCCGCCTCCGCGACCTTCTGCACGCATTGCCCGGCGGCGCCGCGGGCGATCTGCAGATGGGCGACGACCGGCGACTTGTGCGTCTTGGCATGGGCGCGCAGCCGGGCGCCGGTGGGGCGCAGCAGGGCGGCCATGCGGTCCAGGTTGTGCTCGAAGGCGTCGAGGTCGATCAGCAGCGCCGGGGTGTCAATCTCGTTCTCGCGCATGCCGGGCTGGGCGGGGGGTGGTTGCAGCATGGCTCTCTCCTACTCGTCCAGGGCAAAACCGGGATCGTCCAGCGCCGCCGCGAGCTGGTCGAGGCCGAGCGACCAGGCGCGGGAATGCACCCACCCGTCGCCAGGCTCCGTACGGGGTTCCGCACACCCGATCACGCAGCCATAGCGCACCTCCATCGTCGCGGCGAGGCGGCGGAAGCACCAGTTCACGTAGCGGTCCATCTGCAATTCCAGCAGCTTCGTGCCCGGACGGCAGAACAGCAGGTTGCCCAGCCCTCCCCCATGCGGCGCCACGATCCGCCGCGCGCCCCCGAACAGCGCGGCCTGCTCTGCCACCGGAAGCATCGCCAGGCGCACGATGTGGAAGCCCCGGTCCGCGCAAAGCCGCATGACCGCGGCCTCGTTCCGCAGCGGGCGGTTGGCGGTGTCGTCGCGGCACACGTAGAGCGCGGGCCGGTCGGTCGTCGGGGCAGATGACCGCATGGCCTCCCCCAAGCGGCGCAGCGCCGGGTGGAACTGCGTGCCGACGCCGGTCAGGCTCGTGGTCCAATGCAGCCGGCGGACCTCGATGGCCTGGCCAGGGCCGAGCGTCACCCCCCGCGCCGCCAAGCCGGGCACCAGCGCCGGGCCGGCCTGCTGGAACGGCTCGCCGGACCAGGGCAGCAGGCACGGGAAGGAGGCCGTGGGGCAGACGCTCCAGCGCCCAAGCCCGTCGAGCAGCCAATGGTAGTAGTTCCGGCAGTTGCCATGCAGCAGGTGCTCGGCCTCGGCGACGCGGAACGCGGTGAACTGGGCGCAGGCCAGCCACAGCGCGCCGTCCCGCCAGGCCGCGGCCCGGGGCGGCCAAACGTGGTCCAGCGTCGGCTCGACCACGTAGCGCCCCACCGTGACGACGCCCTCCGGCCCGTGCACGGTGGCATCGTCGAACGTGTAGCGGATGGCCGGGCTGACCGGGATGCCGCCGGGCCGTGCGCGCCAGTCGGTGCCGCCAGGCTGCTGATCCATCGGCACGTCCGCAAGGTCGGTCTGGCCGAACGCAAGCGGAGGATCGGCTATCACGCAGCCCGCCGCCGCCGCCTCCGCGCGGGCCAGCCCGCGTTCCGTCAGCGCGGCCAGCGAGGCGACTTGGTAGAACCGCGGCGCGAGCGCCACGCTGCGCTTTAGTGCCCTGCGTTCTCCCCCGAGAAGTCCGGCGCCGACAGGCCCGATGCCTCCAACTGCTCCACCAGCGCCGCCTTGAGGCGTTCCAGCCCAGCCTCGTCCCGCGCCTCCGCCCGCGCCACCAGCACGGCCTGCGTGTTGGAGGGACGCAGCAGCCACCAGCCGTCCGGGGTCAGCACACGCACGCCGTCGATGTCGTTGAGATCCGCGCGGGCGGCGCGCAGCCGGGCCGCGACCTCCTGCACCACGGCGAACTTGCGCGTGTCGTCGCAGTCGAAGCGCAGCTCCGGCGTGTTGACCACCTGGGGCAAGGCCTTGCGCACCGCCTCCAACGTTCCATCCATGCGCGCGACGATGCCCATCAGGCGCACCGCGACGTACAGCGCGTCGTCGAAGCCGTACCAGCGGTCGGCGTAGAAGATGTGGCCCGACATCTCGCCGGCGAACGGCGCCCCGGTCTCCGCCATCTTCGCTTTGATCAGGCTGTGCCCGGTCTTGAACATCAGCGGCTGGCCGCCGGCGCGGGCGATCTCGTCGTACAGCACCTGGCTCGCCTTCACGTCGGCGATGATGGTGGCGCCGGGGTGGGTGCGGAGCACGTCGCGGGCCAGCACGACCATGAGCTGGTCGCCCACCAGGATGCCGCCGCCGCCGTCCACCGCGCCCAGCCGGTCCGCGTCGCCGTCGAAGCCGATGCCGAGGTCCGCGCCCTGCTCCCGCACCGCGGCGATCAACTGCTCCTGGTTGCGGGCGATGGTCGGGTCCGGGTGGTGCGCGGGGAAGCGCCCGTCGATCTCCGGGTTGAGCACGGTGTGCTCGCCCGGCAACACTTTCAGCAGCCGGGCCAGCACCTCGCCCGCAGCGCCGTTCGCGTTGTCCCACACGACTTTGAGCTTGCGGTCGCCGCCGTCCCAGTCCTTGACCAGCCGCGCCACGTAGTCGTCGGCCACGTCCACGGCGCGGTCGCTGCCGGCGGCCTCTTCCACCACGTCGCCCGCCGCCGCGATCCGGCCCAGCGTCTGGATGTCCGCGCCGAAGAAGGCGCGCTTGCCCAGCATCATCTTGAAGCCGTTGTAGTCCGGCGGGTTGTGGCTGCCCGTCACCATCACCGCGCCGTCCGTGTTCAGCGTGGTCGCCGCGAAGTACAGCATGGGCGTCGGCCCGCGGCCCACCCGCAGCACCTCCATGCCGCTCGCCTTCAAGCCGTCCACCAGGGAGGCGGCAAGCTCGGGGGAGGACAGCCGCCCGTCATAGCCGACCGCGACCCGATGGCCGCCCCCGCGCGACACCACCGTGCCGAACGAGCGGCCGATGGCGAAGGCGTCGGCCGGGTGGAGCGTCCGGCCGACGACGCCGCGGATGTCGTACTCGCGCAGGCTGGTCGGGTCGAAATCGTGCTTGAATGCCATCACGCCACGTCCTGGTAATGCTTCATGAACTCGCGCACTTCCGCCGCCAGCTCGGGCCGTTTCAGCGCGAAGGCGATCTGCGCCTCAAGGAAGCCGATCTTGTCGCCGCAGTCGAACCGCCGGCCCTCGTAGCGCAGCCCGTGGAACGGGGTGTTGCCGATCATCTTGGCCATGGCGTCGGTCAACTGCACCTCGTTGCCGGCGCCGCGCTCCATCTGCGACAGGTGGCCGATCACCTCCGGCAGCAGGACGTAGCGCCCGATCACCGACAGGTTGCTCGGCGCGTCCGCGGGCTTCGGCTTCTCGACGAGGCCGAGCACCTCCACCATGCGCCCGTCATCCTGGCCGACCTTGAGGATGCCGTACTTGTTGGTCTGGTCCTGCGGCACCTCCGCCACGGCGACCACGTTGCCGCCGGTCTGCGCGTAGGCGTCGGCCAACTGCTTCAGGCACGGCGACTCGCTGAGCACCAGGTCGTCCGGCAGCAGGATGGCGAAGGGGTCGTCGCCGATGAACGCCCGCGCGCACCAGATGGCGTGGCCCAGGCCCAGCGGCACCTGCTGGCGCACGGTCGCGATGGAGCCGGGCTGCACCTTCATCGCGTCCAGCATGGCGAGCATGTCGGTCTTGCCGCGCTCCCGCAGCGTCGCTTCCAGCTCGTAGGCCACGTCGAAATGGTCGATCAGCGCGGTCTTGCCGCGCCCGCTGACCAGGCAGAACTGCTCGATTCCCGCCGCCTGCGCCTCTTCGATCGCGTACTGGATCAGCGGCTTGTCCACGATCGGCAGCATTTCCTTGGCCATGGCCTTGGTCGCCGGCAGGAAGCGGGTGCCGAGGCCGGCAACCGGCAGTACAGCTTTACGCAGCTTTTTCATGACGTGGTTGCGATCCGTTATGGTTGTGCTTGCGCCGCGACTAGACGATTTCTCCCCGAATTGGAACGGTGCCATGGCCGATCAAAGGCGGCAAGGCGGGCATATTGTCGAAAATCAACAAATGAGCGGCCCCGAAGTCAGCGCCCCTTGAGCAGGACGTCCCGCGCCTGGTTCACCCGCGCTGCCAGCCCGTGCGAGCCGCCGCCGTCCGGATGCGCCACCCGCATGAGCCGCACCCAGGCCGCGCGCACGTCCGCGTCCGACACCGGGTCGGACAGGCCCAGCACATCGAGCGCCTCCGCCCGGTCCATCTTGCCCCGCCGCGCCTGGCCCGGCCCGCCCGGCTGCTGCGCGCGCGGCTTGCCTTGCGCCTCCTGCCACCAGCTCCAGGCGAGCGGCCCGAGGAACACCCCGGCCGCGATGGCCGACGCCCCTCTCCCGGTCAGCAGCAGCATCGCGCCCAGCGCCAGCCCGCCCAGCGCCACGACCCAGGCCAGCAGCGCCTTGAGCGAGGCGACGCTGGCACGGGAAAAGGCGTTCGCCGCCCACAGCAGCAGCCCGAGCGCGCCGAGGCCCAGGCCGAGCAGGATCACCGCGTCACCCGGCGCCGTGCCCGGCCGCGTCTCCGGACGCGCGCTTTGCGGCGTCCTCGGACACTCGCCTCGCAGCGTCCATCGCCACCACCGCGCTCACGTTCACGATGCCGCGCGCCGTCACCGTGGGCACCAGGACGTTCACCGGGCGCGACATGCCGAGCAGCAGCGGCCCGACCGGCAGGCCGTCGGCGGCGGCTTTCAGCAGGGTGACGCCGATGTTGGCCGCGTCCAGGCTCGGCATCACCAAGAGGTTCGCAATGCCTGACAGCCGGCTGTCCGGCACCGCCCGGTCGCGCAGGCTCTCGATCAGCGCGGCGTCGGCGTGCATCTCCCCGTCCACCTCAAGCTCCGGCGCCTGCTCGCGGATCAGCGCCAGCGCGTGCCGCATCTTGCGGGCGGTGTCGGAGTTGCTGGAGCCGAAGCTCGAATGCGACAGCAGCGCCGCCTTGGGCACCACGCCGAACGACCGGACGGCATCGGCGGCCAGCAGCGTCATCTCGGCGACCTGCGCCGCCGTGGGGTCGAGGTTCATGTGGGTGTCGCATATGAACAGCGCCCCGGTCTGCAAAATCAGGCAGGACAGCGCGAAAACGCGGGACACCTCCGGACGCCGCGGCACGATGGGCAGCAGGTACTGCATGTGTCGCCACCAGTCGCCGGTGCCGCCGCAGATCGCCGCGTCCGCCTGCCCAGCCTGCAGCAGCATCGCCGCCGCGACCGTGGGCCGCCGGTCGAGCCGCCGCGACGCCGCGTCCGGCGGCATGCCGCGCCGCCCCACCATGCACTGGTAGGCCTCGACCAGCGGGTCGAACACCGCCCGGTCCTCCGCCGGGTCGATCACGCGCACGGCGTCGTCGAGCGTCATGCGCAGTCCCATGTCGCGCACCCGGGCGGCGATCACCTTGCGGCGTCCGAGCAGGATCGGCTGGGCGATGCCGTCATCCACCAGCGTCTGCACGGCGCGCAGCACCCGCTCGTCCTCGCCCTCCGCATAGACGATGCGCTGCGGCGCCTGGCGCGCGGCCTCGAACACCGGGCGCATGAATTGGCCGGAGCGGAACACGAATTTCTCCAGCTCGCGGCGGTAGGCGGCGAAGTCGCCGATGGGACGCCGGGCCACGCCGCTGGCCATCGCCGCGGCGGCGACGGCGGGGGCGATCTGCAGGATCAGGCGCGGGTCGAACGGCTTGGGGATGATGTACTCCGGCCCGAACACCGGGGCCGCGCCGCCATAGGCCGCCGCGACCACCTCGCTCGCCTCCACCCGGGCGAGCGAGGCGATGGCCTCCACGCAGGCGACCTTCATCGCCTCGTTGATCGTGCTCGCCCCCACGTCCAGCGCGCCGCGGAAGATGAAGGGGAAGCACAGCACGTTGTTGACCTGGTTCGGGTAGTCGCTGCGCCCGGTGGCGACGATGGCGTCCGGCCGGGCGTCGCGCACCAGCTCGGGCATGATCTCCGGGTCGGGGTTGGCGAGCGCCAGGATCAGCGGCCTGTCGGCCAGCAGCGGCAGCCAGTCGGGGTTGAGCACGCGGGGCGCGGACAGGCCCAGGAACACGTCGGCGCCCCCCAGCACGTCCGGCAGGCGGCGCGCGTCGGTGTCGCGGGCATAGTTCGCCATGTTGGGCGGCATGTCGCGGTCGCGGCCCGCATACACCACGCCCTTCACGTCGGTCAGCGTCACGTTCTCCGCCGGCAGGCCCATCGCCACCAGCAGGTCCACGCAGGCCAGCGCCGCCGCCCCGGCGCCGCTGGTCACCAGCCGCACCTCCTCCAGCCGCTTGCCCTGCAGCAGCAGGCCGTTGCGCACCGCGGCGGCGACGATGATCGCCGTGCCGTGCTGGTCGTCGTGGAACACCGGGATGCCCATGCGGGCGCGCAGCCGGCGCTCGATCTCGAAGCACTCGGGCGCCTTGATGTCTTCCAGGTTGACGGCGCCGAAGGTCGGCTCCAGCGCTGCGACCACGTTGACGAACAGGTCGGGGTCGGCGGCGTCCACCTCGATGTCGAACACGTCGATGCCGGCGAACTTCTTGAACAGGACGGCCTTGCCCTCCATCACCGGCTTGCCCGCGAGCGCGCCGATGTTGCCGAGGCCCAGGACCGCCGTGCCGTTGGAGATCACCGCGACCAGGTTGCCGCGCGCCGTGAGGTCCCGGGCGGCGTCGGGATCGGCGGCGATGGCCTCGCACGCGGCGGCAACGCCGGGCGAGTAGGCGAGCGCGAGGTCTCGCTGGGTCGCCATGCGCTTGGTCGCCTCGATCGCCAGCTTGCCGGGCCTTGGCAAGCGATGGTAGTCCAGCGCCGCCTTCCGGAAGTCCTCGTCCATCGCCATTTGTTCCTTAGCCGCTGGCCGCCAGGTTTAGCGGGACGCGGCGGGAAGGCAATGCGAAGGCAGGCGAGTTAAGAATGCGGTCGAGAAGACTCGAACTTCCACAGGGTTTCCCCCACAAGCACCTCAAGCTTGCGCGTCTACCATTTCGCCACGACCGCATCGTGCCGGGGACGGCACGCCATCCCTGGTGCCGGGCGTATAGCGGATGACGCCGCTCGATTCAACTGCGCCCGACTTCACTGAACCCGGCTTGCCGGGCACCGTGGAGTGGCGGGTCGAGAACGGGCTGCTGCCCTACCCGCAGGCGTTGGCGGCGATGCGGAACCGGGCGGACGCGATCCGCGCGGGCGGGGCGGGCGAGCAGGTGTGGCTGGTGGAGCACCCGCCGCTCTACACCGCGGGCACGTCGGCCAAGCCCGGCGACCTCGCCGACCCCGGGCGCTTCCCGGTGTTCGACGCCGGGCGCGGCGGGCAATGGACCTACCACGGCCCTGGCCAGCGCACCGCATATGTCATGCTGGACCTGACCCGGGCGCACGGCCATGTCCGCCCGCGCGACGTGCGCGCCTTCGTGCACGGGCTGGAGGACTGGCTGATCCGCGCGCTGGACCGGTTCAACGTCCGGGGGGAGCGCCGGGACGGGCGGGTCGGCATCTGGGTCGCGGACCCCGCCGCCGGCACGGAGGCCAAAATCGCCGCCATCGGCGTCCGCGTGACCCGTTGGGTAAGCTGGCACGGGGTGGCGCTGAACGTGGAGCCGGACCTCAGCCACTTCGCCGGCATCGTGCCCTGCGGGATCGCGGAACACGGGGTGACCAGTTTGCATGCGCTCGGGTTGCCGGTGACGATGGCCGACGCGGATTCGGCGCTGCGGGGGGCTTGGGGGGAGGTGTTTGGGTAGGGCCTCGCATCACGGAGGAACAGACGGCGTTCCGTTTTCATGCGAGACTGTGCGTGGAGAAAGGAGGAGTCATGCCGGACGGGCTTTATGAACACGATGCCCTGGCTTGGGCCGAACGCCAGGCCGATCTGTTGCGGCGGCTGGCGGCGGGCGAGCGCGTGAATGAAGAAGTCGATTGGCCTAACGTGATCGAGGAGGTGCAGGACGTGGGGCGGTCTGAATTGCGGTCCTGTCAAAGCCTGCTGCGGCACGCCATGGCGCATCTGCTCAAGCTGCATGCCTGGCCCGGAAGCCAGGCCGTCTCGCACTGGCGGGAAGAAACAGGAAACTTCATCGACGATGCGGAACGAAATTTTGCCCCATCCATGCGACAGCATATCGACCTTGATGACCTTTACAGACGGGCCTTGAAGCAGCTTCGGCTTGCGGCGGACGACAGCGGAGAGCCGTGTCCAGTGCCTGCAACCTGCCCCTTTGCGCTGGATGATTTCCTTTCCTTGGACGCGGATGTCCAGGCTTTGGTTCAAAAGATCGGCACTCGCTAAGCCGCTGCCCTCACTCAGGCCGCAGCGCCTCGCACAGCGCCACCGTGCCGAGCAGGATGGCAACGGCCGGGATCAGGCACGTGGCCACGCGAATGTATCGAGGGCAAAGGAAGGATCATGCCGGACGGGCTTTACGAACGCGATGCCCTGACCTGGGCCGAGCGCCAAGCCGACCTGCTGCGCCGGCTGGCGGCGGGCGAGCGCCTGAACGAGCCGGTGGATTGGCCCAACGTGATCGATGAGGTGCAGGACGTGGGCCTGTCGGAACTGCGCGCCTGCAAAAGCTTGCTGCGCCAAGCACTGGTGCATCTTCTGAAACTCCATGCGTGGCCGGACAGCATGGCCGTGGCTCACTGGCGCAGCGAGGTGATCGGCCTCAGGGCGGACATGCGGGACCGCTTCGCTCCTTCGATGCGGCAACGGATCAGTTTTGACGAGATTTACAGGGTCGCCCTGGAGCAGGTGCAGGCCGGAACCGACGACACTGGCGAGCCGCGTCCGGTGCCGGTGGCCTGCCCCTTTGCGCTGGACGATTTCCTTGCCTTTGACGCCGATGTCCAAACCCTGGTGCGGAAGATTGGCACCCTCTAAGCCGCTGTCCTGACCCGGCGCAGCAGCATCCGCGGCAAACGCCCGTCCAGGAACGCCAAGCCCGCCCCGATCAGCGCCATGCCCGCGAATTGGCGCGGCAGCAGCGCCTCACCCAGCGCCAGCGCGCCGAGCAGGATGGCGACGGCCGGAATCAGGAACGTGACCAACAGCAGGTTGGTCGCGCCGGCCAAGGCGAGGATGCGGAAATACAGCACATAGGCCAGCGCCGTGGACAACAGCCCGACCCCGAGCATCGCAAGCCAGGTTTCGGCGTGCAGCGGCGCCAAGTCCCAAGGATGGTCCACCAGCAGCATGACCGGCAGCAGCATCAGCGTGGAGGCGCTGACCTGGCCAGCCGCGGTGGCGAGCGGCGGGATGCCCATGCGCCTGAACCGGCGTCCGAAAATGCCGGCCAAGGCGTAGGAAAGGGCCGCAGCCAGGCAGGCAAGCTGCGCCAAGACTTCCGCGCCCGAACCGCCCGGCGCGTCGGCGCCGACCAGCACCGCGACGCCGGCAAACCCAACAGCGACGCCGGCCGCCTTCAGCCAGGTCAGCTTCTCGTCGGCCGTGCAGACGTGCGCGACCAGCACGGTGAACAGCGGCGTGGCGGCGTTGAGGATCGAGGCCAGCCCGCTCGCGATGCGGTGCTGGCCCCAGACGATCAGCGCGAAGGGCAGCACGTTGTTGAGCAGGCCCATGCCGAAGAACGCCGCCCAAACCCCGGCCTGCCCCGGCATCCGCTGCCCGAGCAGGCACACCGCCGAAAGCAGCGCCACGGCCGCCACGGCGACCCGGAGCCAGACCAGCGTGAATGACGGCAGCTCGCGCACCGCGACGCCGTTGAAGAAAAAAGGTAACTGCCCAGGTAGGGAGGCTGAGATAATTGTTGACCGGTCACGGGCGAGCATGAGTCAAGGTGTCGGTGACAGCATCCGTGGACATCCAGACATCGGACGACGACGCGGCCGGGCTTCAAGTG
>JAABUX010001124.1_pt1 | contig 41646 bp, 6 predicted proteins | sample 5561851 | NCBI WGS metagenome assembly JAABUX01 (sample SAMN10711883, study PRJNA513361) | rock metagenome | isolation source: Antarctica rocks | place: Antarctica: Victoria Land, Richard Nunatak red sandstone | collected 2016-01-03 | reverse complement strand
TAGATTACTAAGCCGTATCTATATTATCTAGAAATTCTCTAGTAGTAGTAAGGAATAAAGCCTTAGTAATACTTATAACTTGAAATTTTACTATCTATTTTCTATAAAATTTATATCTATTAATAGCCCTAAGTTTACTCTATATATTATTATATTTTATATAAAATTATAGTACTAAGATCTTATAAGGAATTATTAAGAAGTATTAAGCTTATACTAGTCGCGGATCTCCCGTTAGGGGCGGAATATTAAAAAAAACCTTAAGTTAGAAAAATTCTCTACTTATAAGACTAGGCCTAAATAGGCTAGGAAATAGATTATTTTAAAGCGCTGACTAAGCTCTATTTAATAATATTTTTTTTATAAAAATCGGTTAAGGTTTAACCTTAAGTTTATTTAATTCTAAAAAATTAAATAAATCTTAACTAAATCCTTAGTAGTAAATAAATACACTTAACCTTAGATTTATTTATCTCTAGATAATAGGCGAGGTAGACCGGTAAATATATCCTACTATTCTATCCTAACTATTATACTAGTAGGAGTTAGATATTACTAGAGGCTAGGTTAGAAGATTATAGTACTATTCTCTTATTACTAATAGGGATAAGGGCGGCGGCGAGGTAGTTAACTAGGTTAGGCGCCCTCTACTAGTTTATACTAGTAAAAGAGATATTAACGAGAACTAATAGAGAGGAAGGGCTCCGCCCTAATTAAAGAGAAGAGAATATAGTCGACGAAACCTTAGTATTATAGACGGTAGACCCGACCCCTTAATATACCGCCCTAATAGCAGGCCTATTAAAGGGGGGAGGGAAGGAGCTAAATAATAGTATAACTTATAGATAGTAGATAGAGTTTTTATCCCTTAGCTAGGTTTCTCCCTAAATAATAGGTACGCTAGGCGTACCTCTTAAAAAGTCTACCCTTATTAGCTTTAACTAGTATAGGAGTATAAATAAATAAATAAATAATTATTAAATTAGTTAATACTATTTATATACTAGTTTTAAGTTAATAGGATAGCTATTCCCTTATAATATATAAGAGGTAGAAACTTTCTTTATAATAATATATATAGATCTCTTTTAATTCCTAGTATTATATTAATTCCTAACCTTCTCTTATTATAAAACCCTAGATAGGGTATTTTAACCTCTTACTAACCTTAATAATTTATATAAACTCTATTATACTACTATCTAAGATCTTATCTAAGCCTTATAACTTAAATCTTAGATTAAGATATTAGATATATCTACTAAGTATCTCTAAATAATAGAGATACTAGGAAAGGATCTCTTTATTATAAAGGATAGAGAGAGGGTAAAGGTAACTAATCTAATTAAATTATAAATATAATTCTTTAAAAAGCTAGGGCTAGTCCTTTAAATATAAGAGGGTTAGAAGCCTTAATACCTAAGATTATAATAAGGGTCTTTATTTTAATAGAAAAGACTACTACTTATTATTAAAGTAGAGATAGCTTAGTAGATAAAAAGATAAAGCCCTTATTATATAAATAGAATAATATTTATATCTCTAACTTAAGATAACTAATAAATAGATACCTTTATATAAGGTAGAAATATATCTACTTTTTTTTATAATATATAAGTATAATATTAACTTATTATTCTTTCTAGATATAACCTTATATATTCTTTTATAATCCTCTACTAGGTAAAGGGTAGCTAGATATAACTTAAATAATAATCTTCTTTAAAAATAAAGTAATATTATAAAATAGTATCTCTAAGTTATAATAAAGACTTCTTATATAAGAATAATAATAAGGGTAGTTAAAGATACTATATTAAAAGATATCTAGTTTAAAGTATAAGTCTTATCTAATAAAAGGACTATTTATAAAATCTTTAAAGTATAAATAAGAGTATTATTTAATATTAAAAGAAGAATTAAAGTAGCTAAGTAAGAGGAATAGGTAAAGTTAATTTATAAACGCGGATAAGAAAATAAAAGGAGGAAGATAAGATTAAGAAGGGTCTTATTAAGATCTTAAATACTTAATAATATCTTAAAGCCCTTTAATAAGAAAGTAGATACTTAAAAGCTCTTTAAGCTTATTAATTATTATATTAATATTTTTAACTAGTAGGGAGTATATAAGATAGTAACCTTCTTAAAATATATAAAGGCTATTAGCCTTATACTAAGAGGTATAATTAAAGGGGAGATTAATAGTATAATTAAGAAAGGTAGTAAAGATATTAAAAAGATATTAAGTAATATAATAATATTAATTTTACTATCTAAGATAATAGAGATAAAATAATTATACTAATTATTAGATTAATATTAATATTAAAAGAATAGTTAATAAAAGGTTCTTTTATAACTATTAGAATTATATAATAATCTTATAAAGTTCTTCTATAAATAGAAGTAGAGTTATAAGGATTATAATTAAAATATAAATAATATTAAGAAAGAATATATTAAGATTAGACTTAATATAAGGCCTAGTTAAGATAGGAGAATATTAATATATATATAAATATTATAATATTATAAAGACTTCCCTATTAATATTTTAAATTAGCCCTTAAATTAATAGACTAATAATATAGTTAAAGTAAAGGTAGAAATAAAAAGGAAAAAAACTTAAGTAGTATCTATACTATCTAGGAAGATATATAAGGTCTAGGTATCTTTCTTCCCTTACTAGACTTTAATTTAAATAGGTAGGCTAATCTTATATATATAAAGTCTAGGATATATTAATATAATTAAGTAAAAATAGTATAAATAAGGCTATTTAAAGTATATTATAACCGCGCTTTTAAAAGTTTTACTTACTATTAAGGACTTTTACTATCTATTATATATATTTATAATAAATCTAATTAAGAGAAGGTTATACCTAGAGGTAATAAGAGGAGATAAGATATTATTAAAAGAATATATACCTTTAACTAATTTATTATAATTAGAGGGTATTAATAAAGATAATAATCTTATAAGTAGGTTCTAGTTAAAACTAGATAACTAGAAAGCTAGAGAGGAGGAGAGTATTAATAAAGGGAATAATAATAAAGATAGCTATTAATTAAAGAAGGGGGAGAAAAGGGGAGAAGAGTATATAAAGATAATATAATAAAGGATTTAAAAAGAGTTATAAATAAAATAGATTAGGAATAAAGTATATTATAAGAGTTAGGCTTATTTCCTCTAAATTTAAGGTATAATAGGATTAAGTATTATAAGAGTAATTATTAAGAATAAAGTTTAGGCTTTAATATATTCTTATAATATTACAAATAGATATTACTTATACTAGAAAGAGTAATAACTTAGGCTTTATATATTTATAAGCTTAGACTTATAATATTATCTATTAATATCCTTTAAAGTAATTAAGGTTTTTAGATTTCTATTTATTAATACTTTTTATAGAGATATTAATACTTATAAACTAGTTAGGCTTTATAAATTATCTTATAAATATTATTAACTAACTTAATATATTCCTTAATAAGAGTAATATACTACTAGTAATTAATATTAATAGACTAGTAAAGATTATAAGTAGTAAATATTACTATATTAAAGAGCTCTTAGTAAGATAGAGTATAAGGTAGTAAGTTTAAAGACCTCTTTAATTTACTTATTACTAAGGTAGTTTATTACTACTAAACTTATTATATATAAATTCCTTAAAGTATTAGACTCTAATAGGAGAGCTAATAAAGTTTAAAGATAGCCTTAATTATATATAAAGCTAGTATAATAGAATATAATTAATACTTTAATTAAATCTATATATATAATAAAGGCTTTTATACTAATAATTACGGGATTTAAGCGAGAATCCTAGTATTATAACTAGGGAAGTATATATCTATAATATCTATAATCTAAGCCTAGTTATAATTATAACTAATAACCCGTCCCGCCTTAACTAAGCTAGGGGCCTATTACAGGCCCCTAGTAAATATATCCTAGTAGGCGACTTTAACTTATACTACTTAAACTAGAATAATCTAGGTAGGTTTATATATTATAATAAAGCGGATGAATTAATTAAGGTAATAATATCCGTAGGGATAGAGCTCCTCCTCCTAGAAGGCGCGGTTATATAGTACTCTAGAGGGTATAAAAGCGTAATCGATCTAGTTTTTATAACGCTAGAGCTAGCGGACTACGTACTAGGGTATAGAGTACGCGAAGACTTATAATATAGGTCCGATTATACCTTAATAGTTACCGAGCTAGACCTTAGTACGGAGGAATAGGCTAAGCCTTAGAGGTACGCCTAGAAGATAGCTAATAGTAAGGAGGTAAGAAAGGGAGCCTAGGCGCTAAACGGCGCCCTTCTAGCGACCCCTTTAATAATAACGTTATAAGTAGACGACTTTCTACTACGCCTCTAAGAGGGTATAATAGAGATACGGGATCTCACTATCTTATAAGCGAAGCTACTAGGGAAGGGAAAGTTATACTAGACCCCGGAATATACGAAGGCTATATAATAAGTAAAGGATACTATTATAAAGATAAAGGGAAGCTAGGGTATAGCTTTAAAATAGTAATAGATAACGGCTATTAGGGATAGGAATAGAGTTATTACTAAAGCGAAGGCGCTAGCCTTTTATCGTATAGTATATAAAGCTAGGGAGTCCTTTAAAGGAGTATAGTAACTAGTTAAATAGGTAAGAGAGAATAGTATAGAGGTGAAACCGCTACTAAAGTTTCCGGCCCTAAAGCAGGCTACTAATAAGTAGATAGCGATTATATTTAAGGAAAAAGTCTCGGTCCTACGCGAGACCTTCTTCCCTCCGCTACTATAGGCGGACCTAGCGGATATCTAGGACGCTAACTACCCTAATCCCCTCTTAACAGCTAATATAATTAGTAAGGAGGAAGTCTAGAAGGCTATTTTCCGCTTAAAGGAGGATAAGGCTCTAGGAGTTAATAGGTTCCCTAATAGATTCCTGCGTATTATTACCGAGAAACTTATTAGAAAGATTACCTACCTCTTCTAAGTATATCTACGACTTAGGTACTACCCGCGGGAGTTTAAGAAGGCTAATACGGTCGTCCTAAAGAAGTTAAGGAAAGTAGACTACTCGGAGCCGAAAGTATACCGGCTAATAGCCCTACTTAGTACTCTAGGTAAGGCGTTAGAAGCGGTTATAACGAAATATCTCAGCGATTATATAGAGCGTTACGGCCTCTTTCCTATAGAATAGATAGGGGTAAGGAGAAGAAGATCTACTAAAATAGTATTAGAAATAATAGTTAACGTAGTATATACGGTATAAGACTACGGGAAGGATAAGGTAGCTAGCTTACTATTACTTAACGTAGCTAGGGCCTTTAATAATATCTCTTATAAAAGGCTTATTTATAACCTTAAGATAAAGGGAGTCCTACGGTTAATAGTAGCTTGAACTAAAAGTTTCCTAAGGGAAAGGGCTATATTAATTACGCTAGGAAGACGAATAAGTAGTATAAAAGAGGTTGAGACTAGGATCCCTTAAGGGTTACTAGTCTTACCTATCCTCTTTCTATTCTTTAACTCCCCCCTTATTAAGGGGTATTTAAGGTTAAGGTTATAAGTCTAGACGGGTAGATTTATTAACGATATATACCTACTAGCCTACGGGACTAGTACTAAAGCTATATATAAGACGCTAGTATTAGCGTACTAGGAGTACCTTAAGTAGGTAAGTACTTATAAGGCCTCGTTTATACTAGCGAAATATAAACTAGTACACCTAACTTAGTACTTAAGGAGGTTTAATATAACCGCTTTAATAGACCTAGGATTAATAATAACTAGGCTATAAACGAGTATCCGTATTCTAGGACTATATATTAATAGGAAGCTCTAGTAGGGCCCTTATATCTAGAAGGTTAAGGCGAAGATAGTAATATAAGAGCTATTACTCTCGATCGTAGCGGTATTAATATAGGGAGCGACTTTAAATAAGATAAGATAGGTATATAACGCTATAATACGGCCGGTAATAACTTATACTACCGCCGTATAATACTCTCTAAGGGCTCTTAAGGGGGTTATAAGGGTATATATTAAGTCTCTTAATATTATCTAGAATCGATATATTTACTAAGTACTAGGGGCTTATAAAGTTATAAGCGTACGGGAACTTAAGGTTAAGAGTAGAATCGCTCTAATATAAGTAACCTTAGATTAAATAGTCCTCCGCTACTAGGCGCTCTAAGGTATCTACCCCGCTATTAAGGCCGGGAATATAAGGATTTAAAGGAAGCTTTATAAGCGGTAAGGCCGACCGCGAACTATTACGGAGTCCCTAGTAGAGGGGAAAAGGGAGTAGGCCCTACGAGCCCTCCGAATAAATAACTAGGACGAATTAAGAAAGGAGGACGATACCCCTAAGAAGTAGTAAGTCTAGAAGGAGGTTCGGGTATAGTAGGGGTTATTATAGAGAGTAGTATAGGAGGAATACTAGTCTAGTATTCTAGAGTAGTAATAGATAGTAGCCTAGGAAGGCGATATATAAGCTAATAGGTATACGCTTTATATAAATCTCCTTAAGGCGGCTAGCTTAGTACTAACGTAGTTATATACTAAGAAGATAGGGTTAGCCTACTTCTTATATAAGTAGAGGGTCCCTAGGGTTAACTCGCCTAGATACGAGGATTACGGGTAGAGGAAGTAGGACGTAAAGCACGTCTTTATATTCTACCCTAGGTACTAAGAAAGGCGCTAGCTCCTTATTAATAGGATAGGTACTAATAACCTCTATAAAATACTTATAATATAGAAGGGAGTAGAGGCTATTACCTAATAGTTCCTAGAATATAGTCCTCTCTAGTAGTTTTCCCTAGCTAGGGAATAACTCTTTAGGACCGGATCTAACTTAGACCTAACCTAGATCTTACCTAGGTCTAACTTAGAAGCGCCTCTAGCGCTAATAAGGGCTAGTAGGCTAGGCCTACCTACTTTAAAGGTACTCTATATAAATTAATAATAAAGGGAAGTATAATATAGTATTTAAATATAATACTAAAGATAATAAGAAGGCTATAAGAAGCGTTTATAATAGGTAGAGGTTTTTTACTTATAAGGCTTATAGAGGTCGTAGTACTACAGCTTTAAGGGTTTCCTTTAACTAAGGATCGCGGTTAACGCGATTACTTAATATATTAAAGAAACCCGCTATTATCTAGCTACTAGATAAGTACGTATATAACTAATTAAATTAAATTAAATTAATACTAATAATTAGTTTAAAATATAAGTCTTTCTATATATATTAATTATTAGTAATAATAGTTAAAAGTAGATCTTATTATATATAAGTATATATAAGATAATATAATTCTTTATATAAGTCTTAATTAATAATATAAAGAGTAGGTATAAATATAAAAGTTATTTTAAAAGAGTATATAAACTTAATAATAGGTTTAGTATTAATAGCTAGCTTTAAATATTTATTAAGGTAGATTAGGCTTAAAGTTATATAGATTCTATTAATTATAATAATTATACTTATATTATTATAATCTCTAACTATCTAGATATAGAACCTATTATAATTATTTACTACTTAATAAAACTTAATATAATTATTAAAGATTATAATAGATTATATAACTTAAGAGTTCTATTTAACTATTAAAAAGGTAGGAAGGTTAGTAGAGTAATAGATAGTATTTACTTAAGTCTAAGTCTATTAAATTAGGTAAGAGGAGTTAACTAGACTAAGAGCTACTTTAATAGTAGTATAAATACTCTTAGAAGGTAACCTATTTAATCTTAGTAGTAGTTAGTAATATATTAAAAGATTATTAGACTAGGTAGACTTTAAACCTAATATAAATAGTTATATAAGCTTTAGTCTTATTAAGCTAAGTAATAGGATTTATAAAAAGTTAGGTATTTATTAAGTAGATATACTATTTAAGGACTTTCTTAGTAGATATTCTCTACCTACTATCTAGAGATATATACTAACTTTAAAGACATTAGTAAGTTTAACTCTAATAAAGTTATTAAAGGAGGGATAACTCTTATAATATTTCTTATTATTAAAGAAGAAGGGATTATAAAGGTACTAATATATCCCTTTAATTAAGTAGATCTTATAAGGCCTTATTTATACTTTATAAAAATATATCCTAGATTTAATAATTTTATATTAGATCCTAGCCTATATATTATTATACTATAAAGATTAAAGATAGTATAAGGGTTAAAGTATTATAATAGGTATAAAAAGGGTAGAGATACCTCCTTTATTAAGATTAGGTAGATATAAAAGTTCTAATTTAAGGAAGGTTCCCTTAAGAAGTAGGATCTAAATAATAGTAATATTATAATTAGAAATAGTACCTTTATTAAGGTAGATATAATAATTATTATTAAATTCTACTAGATCTACCTAGTTAATTAATAGAAAAGTAAGGTACTATACTTAATACTTAAGGGATTACTCTTTATATAAGTTTATTTATAATATATTAGGTATATCTATTAAAGCTAATATATTATTAATAGCTAAGGTTAAAGGTATTATAATATTAATATAAGAGTATATAAATACTATTAAGGTAATAAAAATAAAGTAGAAGGCTAGAGTACTTAAGAGCCTAGCTTATAAGGTAAAAAAGGTAAAAATTTAAGCTAACTAGTTATAATAAGTAATAGGGGGAGGGGAAGTAGATAAGCTTATAAGGTATAATATTTTATAAAGGTAGAGGTAAATATTATAATATAATAGGTAGCTTAAATATAAGTATAAAAGTAGTAATTAGGTATAATACTAATTTATTATTTCTATTATACTCCTTTAAGTTACGCGCCTATCCCCTTAATATACTAATAATAGCTACTTATATTTTATATAATTTATAATATAAATACTTATAAGTAGTAATAAGATATAATATAAGAATTATAATAAGGTATTAATAATTAAAGGTAGAGTATTTATAAATAGCTTATAATTATTATACCCTCTACTTAGATTACTTATATAATACTAATTAGTAGATAAGTATAAACTATTCTTATAAGCCTCTATAATTTAAAAATAATAAAGGGTTAAAGTTATAGTATTAAAGGGCTTTAAGGGATACTTATATATAAGATATTTAAGTAGAGGTTTAAAGGTATAAGATAAAGGGTATATTAGTTATAAAGTATTAATTATTAACTACTTTAATAGATATCTAATAGATAATACCTAAATATAATCTAAGTTAATTAGAAGAGAGTATTAATAGGAAGTATATAATAGATATAAAAGTAATTAGAAAGGTAGTAGTATTATAAAAAGAGTTAAACCTTAGATAGATTAATAAGTATAACTCTAAGATATAAATAGTTAATATAGATTATAATAGTTAATTATATCCTCTTAATATACTTAATAAGATAGATAATAAGAGATATTTAAATAAGCTTAATTCTAATAGTATTAAGTATTTATAAGACTAATAAAGCTTTAATTATAATAGCTCTCTAATAGAGACTAGGGAGCTTAGATTTAAACTAGTAAAAACCCTAATAATAGATTTAATTATAAGAACTACTAATAAAGATAGTAAGAAGCTAAGTATTTATTAACCTAAGATAATAATAGTAGGACCTCTAAGTATATAAATTAAAGAGGAATTAAAAGAGGATAGTAATAAGAGGGGTATAAAGGATTAAGTATCTATTTTTATAACTAAGGATATACCTAGATAGCTAATTATTAAGTCCTATTTTAAAGAAGATAATCCTAAAAATAAAATTATAAATTATAAAATAATAAGTTATAATACTACTTCTCTACTTAAAAAATAAATATTAATTATTATAATAATAATATAATAGGATTACTAGTTAAAGAATAAGATCTCTAATAAGATATAAATAACTTAGGAGTCTAAGGTACTTTTTAATATAATTTAAGAGTTAAAGTAATTATAAAGCTCTAATATATATCTAGTAAAAGGAGTAAGAAAAGGTTATAAAGTCTATATATTAATATAATATAATAGGAGTTAAAGAATTTATATACTCTAGAATAATTAAAGAGACCTTAACTATTACTAGAAAAGTTTACTTAAAGAATTAAGGAATAAAAGTAGAATTTTAAGTAAGTAATTATATTAGACCTTAAGGATAATTATTATAATAATATATAATTAAGTATTAGTTAGCTAAAGAATAGGGATAGTATTACTAGTAAAGATAAATTATCTAATAATAAGCTTTAAAGGAAAAAGCTCTAGATTCCCCTAAGAGATTTAATTTTATTAGATAGTAGTTAGATAAATTAGGGGCCTAGGGTAATAATATATAATAATACCTCTTAAGTATTATATTCCTATTATATAAGAAGTTTAAGGAGGGGTAATATATAAAATACTACTAGGTTATTACTTACTTATTAGGAAGGATACTTAAAGGTTAAGGGGTAAGTATAATCTTTATAATAGCTATTTCTTAAAGTTAGGTAGAGTATAATAAATTATTACTCCTTTATAAGTTTTATATATTCTCTTATTAAGCTCTTATTCTCTTTATAAGGAGTACTACTAAACTAATTATTAATTATTAGAAAGAGTTATAAAAGCTAAGTAGTAAGTATAACTATTAGAGTATACTATATTATATAAATAGTTATAGAGGCTAGATAATTATAATAAATTAATACTTTCTTATATATCCTAAAATATATAATAGAATATTAGGATCTATTAAGTATTATTATAACTAGGAAAAAATAAGTTAAATAGTAATATAAGAGTAAGCGTATAAGCGTAGATACGCCTTAGGCGCGTAGAGTATATAGTAGTAGAGAGCCTAGAGCCTAGGGCTATACGCTAACGGAGGGGGTAAGAATAGAGACGGTAACGGCGGCGGTAGAGAGAAGGGTAGTAGAGATAGCGGTAAACGCGAAAAGTCGCGTTAAAATATACTATAAAAGGTAGTTAATAGTAAAGGGATAGCGATAGATAGCCTCTAAGGGAGACTAGTAAGGAGGAGGTATATAGAAAGTATAAAGTAAAGAACTATTAAGGGTATATAAGTAATATAGGAACTAAAATTTAAAGAACTATAACTATAGATATAGCGACTCCTCTAAGTACTACTACGAAATATATAAGACTATATATAAGAGTTAGAAGAAGAAAGACATATAATTAAAGAAGATAAGCGCGGCTTATAAGTAAAGGTTAAAGCCCCCTAATACGCTAGAGATACGAATAGCTAGGCTTAAGTACTAGGCGGAACACCGCCTAACTATAACCTAACTAGAGGAACCGTAGGACCGGATTTATTCTTCTATCCCCTTATAATAATTAATAATATAAAAGTGAAGTAGATAACGCTTAGGTTTAATAATAAGGAAATAAGGAAAGCTTTTATAGGCTTGACTAGTATATAACTAGTCTATATATTTAGGAATAACGCCTACTTAGTAGTAGCGTCGATTATAGCTATAAGGTGAATAATAAGAGGAGATATTATCCTTAATACTATAATAATAGAGGTAAGATAGGAACTAGAAGAAGTTATAAAATAGGTAAAGAGCGTAGACCCGTTTATAAGGATCCTTAGGTAAATATACCTAATTAGAGTATATAGCGTATATAAGGATACGGTCGATAATACGAACTAGGCGAGTACTATTAAGATCCTTAAGAGGGATAATACTAGATTATACCCTAGCCTTAAACTCGTAAGCGTTTAATAGCTAAGATTCGCGTTAGAACTAAACTAATACGGTAGGAAAAAGAGATACTCTTTACTTATAATCGAGGTAGTAGGACTAGATATTATAAATAGGCTAATTATAGAAGGGCTCTTAGAGAGTAGTTAACTCTACTACTACGAAATATAAATACGGTCCGCGGACTTAAAGTAGTACTTTAACTACTAATAATATAGATATATATCCGCGGTATATAAAAATAGAACTAAATATAGTGATTATACGGGCCCCTACTAGACTTATAAGTATAGCGCCTACTACTTAAAAGAGGCGAAATGCGCGGTATACGGGGGTAGGTACGTATTAAGGAGTAAAGAATATAGTATTCGCTAGAAGGAAACACACCGTATATAATAGAAGATATAAGGAAAACCTAGGTAGTACGCGGTACTACCTAAGTCACCGACCTAACTTATAGTAGAAAGGAGCTAGAAGGGTTATATAAATACGGAGGGGTTCTAGATTATAAGCCCGATAAGAGGGAAACTAAAGAGGAAAGTACTCGGTAATACCGTAATAAACGTATAAGGGGTACCTCGAGTACTAAGGAAGGTAGAGAGGCCGAAGAAGATTAGTATTACTAAATAAGGGTAGAAGGCCTTATTACTACTAAGTAGCTAGGTAATACGAGAGCTAATAGCTAATAAAGAGAACTAGGGGCTAGGAGTAGGGTACTAAATAGAAGTCGACCTAGAGACCTCTAATAAATTATAAACTAAACCTTAGGATCTTATAATATAATATTAATAGATAATTAAAGGTTATACTCCCCCTCTTAAAGGATAATAAAGTCAAGGAATTTAATATAATTATAATCTAAGAGCTAAGCTAGAACCTAGTAACCTAGACCTTATATAATAGTAATACTAGTAGGTTCTACCTAGTATATAGAAGCGGATAGGACACGCGTATATACTTTTATATTAATAAAAAGGTTGATATAGATAGCTAGGAGGCTATCTATTATAATAAAGACCTATATTCCTTATAAATCGATATTAAGTTAGGTAAGGGAGCTACGGCTAAGACGGTATAGATTTATAATATATATAACCCCTCCCCTCTTATACTAAAGTCCCTTAAAGGACCGTCGACCCTACTAGACCTAGAACGGTTATTATAGATAGATAAGGAGTAGGTCGTAGTCGGAGACTTTAACCTCTACTACCTATTATAAAATAGCCTAGGAAGGTACTCTTACTATATTATAGCCGATAAATTACTAGACTATACTACTAAGAAAGGAATAAGTCTTAGTACGCCCGAAGGAACTATTATATAAAGGAGCCGAGGACTCTAGAGCGCTATTAACCTAATATTCCTTACGGAAGGGGCCTATTACGCGATAAGCTCGTGTAGGGTTAGGGAGGACCTCTATTATAGATTAGACTATTAGCTAATAGTAACGGAGCTAGAGTAGTCCTAGGAGGAGACGCCTACCCGTATAAGGAGGGTATAGAAGAAACTAGAGGATAAGACGGTTAAAGAAGATATTAGGAAAGGCCTTAGTATACTAAACCGAGCCCTTAAAAAACTAGTACTAATAGTACCTACTAATATCGATTAATACACGGGGAAGCTAATAGTAGGGCTCCTAGAGATTATCGAAATTACCGTCCCGATTACCTAGCTAAGCCTAGAGGCTAAGTCGTACTAGAACTATAGTTATACTAAGACTATAAAGGAAGTAAGGGCCCGTCTTAAAGAATACTACCGCGGAAGGAGTATATATACTAAGGAAGTATTAAAAGAGGCCGAATACGTAAAGGTATAAATAATCTATAAGGCTAAAGTACTTGCGTTCTAAGAAGGCGTCTATAAGGTATCCTTAAAACCTACGGGGGTATAGAGGCTAGCTAGATAGGGTCGGTAAAAGAGTAGGAAGCTAAAAGGGCTTCCTTAGTTCCTAGCGATAAGGGATAGAATAGGGGGAAAGGCTATAGACTTTAATAGTAAGGTAAGAGCGTTAAGGAGGACCCTCTTCCCCCCGCCTCCCTAGGTAGACCTAGGGGATATCGTGACGGTAAGATACCTAGCGTTAATAGAGCTCCTACACGTAGTTATAACACGCGAGGTAAGTAAGGTAATCTAGAACCTAGCCGTAAATAAGGCCCTAGGGAGAATAGGGATCCCGAACCGATTCCTAAAGTTACTAATAGGAGAACCGATTATAAGCGCTATCGTATACTTGTTTCAGGCTTATATAGAGGCGGGCTATTACCCTACCTAGTTTAAAGAGGCGAATACGGTAATTCTAAAGAAACTAGTAAAGAAGGATTACTTAGAACCTAAATCGTATAAGCTAATTATACTCCTCGATACGCTAGGAAAAGCGTTAGAGACGGTAGTCTTAAGGAAGCTTAGTAACCTTACGGAGAAATACTACCTACTCCTACTATAATAGATAGGAGTATAAAGGAAACGCTTAGTTAAGACGGCCCTTAAGGCCCTAACGGATATAGTTTATATAGTATAAAACTATAGTAAAAGAGGTAATAAGAGAAAGGTAGCTAGCCTACTATCTCTTAATATAGTAGGCGCCTTTAATAATATTTCTTATAAGAGGCTCCTTTATAACTTATAAATAAGAAGAACGCCGGCCTTTATTACTAAGTAGGTCGCGAGTTTCCTATTAGATAGGAAGATATCGATTACCTTAGGAGGTAGGACTAGCGAATTAGAAGAGGTTGAAATAGGGATCCCCTAGGGCTTACCGATTTTACTAGTACTATTCCTATTCTTTAACGCACCGCTCCTCGAAGAATATACTAAGACTAGGCTCCCGATATAAGTTAGAGGCTTTATTAATAACGTCTACTTACTAGCGTATAACGAATCTACTAAGGCTAACTATAAGTACCTAGAGAAGGTACACGAAATATACCTATACTAGGCGCGTACTTATAAGGCGACGTTTACCCCCTAGAAATACGAGCTAATACACCTATTATAGACCCCGAAGAAATTTAATATAAAGATAGTAATTAACTTTAATAACGTAGTAATTAAACTAGGATTAAGCTTACGAGTCTTAGGTCTTTATATTAACTTAAAACTACGCTAGGGCCCCTATATCGCCTAGCTAAAAGCGAGGGCGGCTACCTAGACTAGAGCTATCAGCTATATAGCGGGGTCGACGTAGGGAGTAACTCTAGAGAAGTATAGACTAGTATATAGTATAGTAGTAAGACCGATACTAACGTTTACCGCCCCGATCTAGTACTAGCTTAAAGGCACGAGTAAAGCGTTAAAAACGCCCGCGAGAATACTAGCGGTAATTTAGAACTAGTACCTTAGAACGGTACTAGGGGCCTATAAGGCTACCCTAGTTTAAGTTCTTAAGGCGGAGGTAGTAATTATACTAATATACTAGTACCTTAATAGGCTAGTTATACGATACTAAGTATTAAGAGGGGCTAACTCTATAATAATAAATGGAAATAGGATAATTTAGAATAGGCTCTACCGGCGGAGGAGGCGTAACCTACTACCTACTCTAACCTAGGAGAAGGAGAGGTAGGCCCTTAACTCCTTAGGCTACGACTATTAGGATAAGGCGGCTACGGCTACTAGGAAGAAATAGGGCTATACCTCGAGTACTAAAACCGAGGAATACTAGAGTACTAGGGTAATTAACGAGAACGTGAAGTACTAGGTACAGCGACGTTAGATCGATAGGTAGGAGAAGTATAAGGTAGGCCTTTAGGGCTAGCTAATATCCCCCGCTTAGTAAGGGGGCCTATTTAATAATCGGCTCGATTACTACTATATACTACGGAAAGTAGAAAGCTTAATAGCGACCTAGCTTTAAAGCGGAAAGATTAGCTTAAACTACTTCTTCTACTATATATATATCCTAATAGTAGATAGCGGCGAATACTTATATAGGTAGAGGAAGTAAGATATAAAATATATTCTCTTTTTCTACTCTAAATTTAGGGAAGCCTAGCGGCGGCTTTTTACGGAGGCTAGTACGACTAATACTTAGAGGATACTAACCGAAGTAATAGGTATTAGAGTAGCGGTATAATAGATAGTAGAGACTAGAGTAATCGTATCCTTCTCGCTAGTAGGGGAGTAACTAGTAAGGTCGAGGCTCCTACGGGGTATCGAGCAGGAAATCCCCGTAAGGAAAAAGAGGAAGAAGAAGAAGAAGAAGAAAAACGCGGGGGCTAAAGGGGTAATAACCGCCCTAAGACTAGCCGCGTAAATCTAACTATCTTACTTACTCTACTAGTTATAAAGCGGTAGTTTAGACTATAATATACTAATACGTAAGACTAGGAGTACGTATAAGTTCCTACCGTAGTATTAGGAGCCTAGCGGTACTACTATAAGGCTAATAATTAGTGGAAGGGTACGGATAAGAGGGAGTTTTTAACTAGTAACGGTTTCTCTAGTAGCTAACGAGTATATTTAGTACTCGGGGGTAAAATTATAAGGAATACCCTTATAAGTAATATAGTAGTAGCTTAAGTAGGCGTATAAATTAATTAATTAATTAAAGTATTATTATTTAAGTTATCTATTATATATAAGACTTAAGATTATTATAAAGACTATTAATAGATAATTACTATCCTTCTAAATCCCTAATATTATAATAAAGCTAGACGCTATTATTTAATATAAGAGAGGAGTTAATAGGTAATACTACTAGATATTATATTTAATATATTAATCTATTAGAATCCCTAAAACCTATACTATTAACTCTAAACTATTCTTTATTTATAATTAGTAATAAAACCGCGGATACTAGTACTTTACTTTTAAAACTATAAATATTAGTAACTACGTCTTTAAGATCTTTTAATTTCCTAGAGATTACCTTTTACTTACTAAGGCCTATATTAAATACTTTCTTAATACTTCTAATTAATTAATTAAGTATAAAGAAGGGGTCTAGGTATAATAATAAGTAATTATATCTTAATTATATTTATCTAGATAAATAGGTTTTATAATTTTACTACTAATTCTCTATCTTATTTATTTAAGTAGAGTATAATAGTTTATTATATCTAGAAGTAATAGATTAGAGTCTTAAAGTATTAAGATAGCTTAGAAATATCCTTAGTATATAAAGAGATATTTAGAGAGTATATAAATATCCTAGATCCTTTTATACTAATAGTCCCTAGTATAAGATTTCCTAGCTTATAAAACTACTATTACTACTTTTTTTATTATTAGTAGTCTAGTAGAATAGATCTTATTACTATATTAATTAAATAGTTATTCTTAAATATATATATCTTTAACTATTAAATATTTAAAGGATATAATAATCCTATTTATACTAATTTAATAGCTATTAAAATAGTTATATTAGAGGTATTTTATAAAAATTTCTATTATTATATTATAAAGAGCTTAGATAGGTAGGAAAGTATACTCTTTAATCTCCTTAAGATTATTATCTTAGTTAGTATATTCTTTTATCTACTCTTTATAATCTTATACTAATTATACTATTACTTATTAGGGTATAAAGTAATTTAAACGCGTTAGATATAAACTTATAATAAAGATAAAGCTATTAGTTTAAAGGATTAGAAGTAACTTATAATCCCCTAGCCTAATATTATATTATACTTTCTAGGTTAAGCTAACTAGTTATAATAGGATAGGGCGTATTATATATTAATACTATAAGTTATATATAATCTATATAATAGTTAAATTAAAGGTAAAATTCTCTACCTTAAATCTAAAATTACCCTCTTATACTAAGTTAATATTAATAATTTCTACGACTAAGGGATAAGAGTAGAAAGTTATATTATTAAATATCTTTTCTAAACTATTATAAGTAGTCTTAATCTTAGTTAGCTCTTATAATATAACCTTATATATATAATTAGATACTAGTTATAAGTAAGTAGAATTATTTTATAAAGTAGTAATTTAAGAGGATTTTAATATATACGCGGTAATAATAGTAAATTTAATTATACTAGCTTATAACTTACCTTATTTCCCTTTAAGCTACTTTCTAATAATTATAATATAATTAAGGCTAGTAAGAAAATAGATATTATTATAAGTCTTAATTATAAATAGTAAATTAATAAGGTTAAAATCTTATATAAGAGGTATTATTAAAAGTATTAATATTAGTAGCTTAATAGAGTTTAAGGTAGACCTTAATATATCTACTTAACTAGCCTCTTTATTAACTCTTTATAAGGTCTTCTTTAAAAAGTATTTATTACTTAAATAAGGGTATATACTTATTAGTATATCCTAGATATTACTTAACTCTAGATAAGTATATAACTCTTAGTAGGTATATCTTAGTAATTTAAGCTAGTACTTATAACTAGGATATAAATTATTATACTACTAAAAAATAACCTTATAATAGGTAATAATATTACTTAGTATATATAAATTATTATTAGGTATTAGATTCTAATAATAATTCTAAATATTAATTATACTATTTAATATCTCTTAAGTAGTAATCTTAGAAATATCTATCTTTTTAAGTAGAAGCTTCTAGTAGAATTATAACTCTAGTAATTTATATAACTTAATACTAGTTAAAGATATTAAAGATAAAGATTAAGAGCTTAGAATATATATTCTATTTAAGACTATTATTTTTATAAAGTATTATAGTAGAGATTTTATATAATTATCTAAATATTAAGTTTTAAAGTAATAGTTATAAGAAAATATTACTAGGGTAACTACTTAGTAGAATATAATACTTTATTAGTAATTATATAATACTTTATTATTTATTATATTACACTTTATTATAAGAGTAGGTATACTAGAAGAATAAGTAGTACTTTAACTCCCGCGTTAAAGAATATTAAAATAATAAGTACTTTATAATAGTATAATACTATAGTATAGTAATATAGTAAAAAACTAGTAAGTATAATTATATATATTTAACTTATTCTCTATTATATAAAAAAATTAGCGATTAAATCTATTATTTAGTTATAACCCTAATATATATTTTAGGTATAAAATACTATTATAAATAAAAAATATTCCTAATATAATAGTCTTAGTAAAATATTATAATAGAACTAATATCTTAGTAAGTTAGATTAATACTTTAATATTACTAGCTAGAAAGATATAGGATTTTATTATAATATAAGCTAATATATTTATTATATTAACTTTAAAGCTTTATATTTTAATAAGGTTTAAAGTTTTTTATAAAGTTTTTTTAGTATTAAGTAGAATTAAAGTTAAACTTTTAACCTATTAAAAATATTATCTAATTAGGCCTAGTTTATAATTTACTACTAGGATATCTTATAAGATATTCTATTCTAATCTAAAAATTACTTTAATCTTATACTAAAATCCTATATCTTTCTAACTTATATTTAGTACTAATACTTAGTACTACCTTCTAGTATTAACTTAAATACTTAGTACTAACTATTAGTACTAATTTAAATACTTAGGCTAGGAATATAGTATTAACTTATTAAGAGTTAAGTTAGATATCTAACTTAAGTTTAAAGTACTAATCTAATATAGTTAATCTAGATAAAAGTAGTTAAGATTTATAATAAACTTTTTTTAAGCTTTAATTAAGTAACTAATAACTATATATAAGGTATTAAGATATTATAAGCTACTTTATATCTTTATAAATATATATAAGCTAAGTAGTTAAGATCTTAAATACCCTTACTAGCTAGTTATACTATTACTAGTAAAGAAGCTACTTCTCTATTATAATAACTTATTATATTATATATCTACTAATAGTAAATACTAATATTATATAAGCCTTCTAACTAATTAAAGAATTATATTATATAAAGTTATATATAAACTTCTATCCCCTTATTATATATAAGATACCTAGTAAAATACCTCTTAAAATCTAGATATATTTATCTCCTCTACTTTTATAAAGCCCTCTAATATATTTATATAATATATAGATATAATATAACTAGAATACTTTAAAGTAAATAAGAATAACTTAAAAGTATAAAGTAGTCTACTAAAACTTAGACCTTTATTATATACTAAATTTACTACTATTTACCTTAGAAAACTATACTATTTAAATAGATATAAGGTTAAGTAGAAAATATATATAAATAATTTATATATTAATTTAAAGAAATATTAATATATAGAGTCTATATTATATTTATAGTTCTACTAGTCTCCTATTATTAAATAATTTATATATAATTACTTAGTACCCTTTTATATATCTCTATTAAGAAGATTATATAATAGGGCTAGTAGAAGGGACTAATAAATTACTACTACTACTTAAATAAATAGAAAATTAATATTAAATTAATATTAAAAAGAGTTATATATCTTAATATAACTCTATTCTAATATATAATATTTATAGAATCTAGCTTAATACTTTTATACTTCTTCCTACTTATATACTTATCTATTATAAGAATACTTTACCTTTCTATTAACTACTTATAAATTTATAAGATTAGTCCTTTAACTTTAATAAATATATCTATTAAGTTATTTATATTAAAATTAAATACTTTAAGATATTAATAAAGATCTCCTTATCTCTCTTTATTACTATAAGATAAATCTATTAAGTAGACTAATACTCTTTAATTAAAGTCTTATCTTAGATTCTAATACTTCTAGGATTTAACCCCCTTTTAATAAAGGTCTTTAAAGACTTAAACTTATAAGATCTAGAGTAGCTAGTACTATTAATATTAAAGATAAGTTAAAGGATCTTTAACCTATTATACTTCTAGGTTATAAAGTAGTACTAGTAGAAGTTATAATTAGTATAACCCTTCTTCCTTTTAAAGTAGGTACTATATATATTATAAGATAATTTAATAGAAGTAGTTATAACCTTAGAGTTATAACTACTCTAACTCTTATCCTATTATAATCCTTAGGCCTTAAAGTATTTAATATAGAAGTTAATAATAAGCTTACTACTACTTAGTAAGATATAATACCTATATTATTAGCTAAGATATTAGGCTTTAGAATTACTATTTAATATACTTATACTATATATATTTAAGTTATATTACTATAAATAGTTATTATATATACTAGAAGCTAGTATATTATATCTAATCTTATAATTTATAAATATAACTTTAACTTTACTTCTACTTAAGTTATAAATCCCTCTTATATAATATAAGTAATTAATAGTATTTAAGAAATTAAAGTACTAGGTAGATATTAACTTAATAAGATATAAAGGAGATAAATAGTATATATAATAAGAAGTAATACTTTAATATTTTAAAAGTAAGTAACTTTAACTTCCTCTTTAAGAGTAAAATCTCTTCTTTTTAACTTAATATCTTTAGTAGAAGTTATAACTAAACTATTATTATAAAGGAGGAGGAAGTAAGTAAAAAGGGTAGTAAAGCTAATTATAAGGTATTTTCTATTAGAGGTAATAATAGTAATTAGAGGTATTAATATTATATATAAATTAGATTATTTATATAAAAAGTAAGTTAAGTTCTATAATTAATTTTATTTATTTATATCTTAATAATAATAGGTATACTATTTATAAGATAATAAATAATAATAAATAACTTTAATATATTTATCTAGACTATTAATATTAAAGTATAAAGTTTATATATTTATTAATCTTAAGTAAAGAGAATAGTAATATAATATTACTCCTATTTACCTTATAATAATAACTTACTACTTTAATATTTTATAATCTTAATATCTAATAATATTTTATAGTATTAAAAATAACTTTAAATCTAAATAATAATAATAGTAAAGAGCTAGATACCTTATTAAATTAAAGATATACTTTTTATTAATAATATTAATACTACTTCTAAGTTATATATAATAATTATATATTATATTATTATTATTATATACTAATAAATAGATATTTATAAAATAGAGAATACTTTTCTTTTCTATTAAGGGTTAATATAGAATTATTAGAACTTTAAGAATTAGATAAATTAAATATCTAAGTTTAAATTAATATTAATATATATTAAATAATATATATATAATTTTAACCTTTAATAAAGAATATTTAAAGGTACTTATTAATTAATAAATATTATTACTTTTATAAATACTATAATTATACTATTATAAGACTTTACTATTAAATATAATAATTTTATAATCCTTTAAACTTTTAATACTTTTCCTACTAAGATATTAATAAAGTAGAGGTATTAACTAAGTTAAACTATTCTTTATATTAATAGATTAAACTAGAATCCTTAATTTACACCTTATAAATAAGAAAGGGTAGAATTAAAAATTAAAAATTAAAAATTAAAAAATATTATAAGATTTAAATCTAGTTAATAGATATCCCTTTATTATAAATAGAGTATATAAGTATAAAGTAAGATTAGATTATTATATTATATAAAACTATATATTATATAAAGAGTAGTCTTAATACTAGTAATAGAATTTTTATTATTCTAAGTAGAAATATAGAAAGAAGAATTAACTTATATTATCTTAATTATTATACTAGAGAACCTTCTCTTTTATAAATTATATCTTATACTTTTACTTATTTATATAATATCTAAGATATTAAATAGTATAGTAGTTATATAGTTATTACTTATAAAATAAATTAATAGTATAAATTATAATAATATTTATAACTAGAATAGAAGATATATTATTTAATTACTTAATTTTTATAAAATCTATATATATTCTATATATCTAGTATAATAGTTAGTAGTAATAGAATAGTTATTAGTAGCTAGAACTACTTAATCCTATATAAAATTCCTTATAATAGATATTACTACTTAAAAATATATCTTAGTAGGGTTTTTATATCTAGACCTACTATACGAGTTACTTTTACTAAGACTAGAATAAATCTATTAGGGGTTAAAATTATATTATTATACTTTATAATATAGTATATATATATATATATAGGTAATAAGGAGGAAATTACTTAGTATCCCTATTATAATTATATAATAAGGCCTTAGCTAGTAGTATTACCTATTAGATTTATTTAGATTATTTATAATAGTATATATATATAGATTTAAAGTCTAATTAATATTAATTATTATTATTTCTAGGTATATAAGTTTACTTTTAGAATAGTATATCTAGTATTAGTTAACTAATCCCCTTTTCTAGTAACTATAATATAATTAGTAAGTTATAATCTTTTAAGTATTTAAAGTAAGTCTTCTTCCCTCTAGGAAGATTATATTATTATAGAAGTTTCTACTTATTTAGTATACTAATAATAGTTATATTTTATATCTCTTTTATTTATATACTTTATATAGATATATTAGTATTATTCTTATAAGTTAAAAGAACTATTTATATACTTAAGTTAAATTATCTATATTATTAATATAAAGAAAAATTATTATTATTTATACTATTTTATTATATAGAAAAACTATTCCTAAACCTTAAAATAAGGTAATCTACTAGTTATTTAAAATTAAGAAAGACTTAGAAATACCTTAAATACTTATAAATTAAGGAGTTATTACTACTATTAAATTATAAGAAGTTATTATCTAGATATTAAATTAACTATTATATAAATTATTTCTATTATTAGCTAATTACTATTTACTTTTCTTAGTACTTAGTAATATAGATATATATAGTAGAACCCCTCTTCTTAATCTAATTTACCTCTATTAGAGAAGTATTTAGAGATAATACTCTATTAATAGTAACTATTAAGGGATTATATAGTTAAATATATCTTTATATTATTTTATATACTTATTATAAGTTTAGAAAAATAGTTTTAATATTAATAGTAAAGTCTATTAATTAGTTTTTAAAGTACTTAGAAAGTACTTTCTTTAACTAGAGAAATAAAAAGTCGTAGCTTTTAAAGAGTTACTAGAATTTTAAATAGCTAGCCTAGTATTATTATTATTAGGGTTAGAGGTAGTAATACTTATATTAACTAATATAATAATACTATTAGAAATAAGGATACTATTTAATAATATAAGTAGTATAATTAGGTAGCTTTATATACTAGAAGAGGAGCTCCTTAAAGACCTTAATATCTTTATATAACTTAAGAGGTTTAATATAAGGCTTTAAGGGAGGGCTATTAACTAGTTAACTTATATATTAAAGGTAGCTAAGATCCTTAGTAAAGAAGGAATTAATTATAGAAATAAGGAAGATAAGGAGATAGTTATTACCTTACTTAAGGAAGAATTCCTTAGAGAGGCTTAAAATATTAGGTTTAATATTAATATAGTAGATTAGATTAAAGCGCTTTATTAGACTTATAATAAGAGCTTAGAGGCTTATTTTAAATATATAGAATAACTCTTAAAGATAATAAGAGGTAGAGATTAAGTAGAAGAGATAGCCTCTAATATATTAAGTATACTAGAAAAGTATTAGCTTATTAATATAATTTATAACTTAGAATATTAGAATATAAGTTAGAAATAAATAGATTATTATATAAAGTATTTAAGAAAGCTTAGGTATATATAGAAATCCTATTTATACTTAAGGATTTTATAGAAAAGAACTATTAGTAGTATAAGCTAGAGAAATTTAGAGTATTTTATATAGTAGTAGTAGTAAATAATAGTAATATAATTTAAGTATTTATATCTATAATAATTAGGCCTTAATATTAAGACTAAAATAGAATTTTATAAGATATAATATTTTACCCCTAGAATAATAACTACTTAGGCTAATTAATAGTAAACTTAAATATATACTTTAAATAAGATAAAGGTAATTATAATATAACTAGAATTCCTCTTAAAGTATATAATAACTTATAGCTAATAATAGCCCTTTTAAAGTAGATAATAGTACTAGTAGTAGTAGGTACTAGAAATAGTCTTAAGTTAAATTCTTAGTTTAATCCCTAGTTATTATTAGGGTAGTAACCCTTATAAAACTATAAGACTAGAAGTAGATATAACTTATAAGATTTATATAAAAACCCTAGATAATAGAATAGAAATTAAAGGCTACTTATAAGGCTAAGAAATAATTTTTTATAAAGTAGTAAGCTAATATAAATAAGAGATATCTACCTAGAGTTTATTCCTAATAAATTATATAATTAAAAGATATTAGTAAACTTATAAGTAAATAGCTTAAAGTTATAAGAACCCTAGAAGTATAGTAGTAAAAAGCTATATCTAAAATATAGTAAACTTAGATATACTAGTCTAGAGTATATAAATCCCCCTCTATTAAAGGAGGAATAGTACTAGATTAAAAAGGAATTAAAGGACTATTAAGTAAAGTAAAAAGCTTATAAGAAAATAAAGGAGGTATAAGCTAATCTATTCTATCTTCCTACCTAATATCTTATATAGTAAAATATATAATAAAGCTATAATATTAATAATAGGTCTTATTAGAAAGTTATAAGGTAGATATTATTACCTTAAAATAATATTATTTTATACCTTATCTTATTAGGAAAAGTACTAGAAGTTCTAGACCTAAGGATTAAAGAATTAGAAGAAGAGGGGAGTTCTTAGATACTCTATTATAATTTAGTATTTAAAGATATTAAGCTAATAGATTACTTAGTAAATTTAAATACTTTAATACTTAAGTAGTTTAATAATAATACTCTTAAAGTATATAATACCTAATTAGGTGTAAAGAGAAGGAAGAATAATAAGCTTAAAGAGGAAGGGTTACTACTACTAATAATTAAGGGGAAGACTTAGAGAAAGAGAACCCCTACTAAAAAGATAGGAGTTAAGAAAGAATTATTAATAGTTTATAAGTTAATTAGAAAACCCTAACTAAATATTAATTAGATATTAATAAATATAATAATATTATTACTAATAATTTATATATTATAAATCTTACTATTCTTTAGAAAAGAGTTTTAAAGACTTAGTTAGGCCCTTAAGAAAAAGGGGAAGATGAAAATATTTAAAGACCTAGATATTAATATTAGGGTAATAAAAATATCTATAATATAATATATTAATAAAAAGAGTAGGTTTATACTCTTAGAGAATAGAAGTATAAGTTTATACTACGCGCTATTAAAGACTTTATAATAATAATTCTATAAGATTATATATAAGGAGATAATAGTATAAGTTATAAATATAATTATTTAGAAGATAAGTAGAAAAAGAATACTTATTTCTATATAATATACTAAGGTAGATTAAGGATCTAATATAATTATTATAAACCTATTATTAATATTAGTTATAAATTTACCTATCTATTCTATCTTAGAGTTTAGAAGTAAAAGGGTTATTATATTAGTAGTAAATAGTAAAGATAATAAACTTAGATATTAAATACTTTTCTAGCTTAGTATAATTAGAATTAAGAGGGAGTAATAGGTATTTATCTCCCTTATAAATAATCCTAGTATTACTATCTTACTTAGGCTCCCTTAGCTCTAGTTAGTAGATACTAAGATAGGTATTATAAAGGGTAAGTTAGATCTAGGTAATATAAAGAAGTATAAGATAGTAAAAAGAATCTATCTTATTAAAATTAAGACTATCCTAATAATAATAGAAATTACCCTAGAAAAGTATTAGCCTTTAAAGCTAATAGTAGAAGATATTATTAAAAGTAATAAGATTATTAATTTATATACTTCTAATAATAACTTAGAGAGTCTCTTAAAGGAGTCTAATAATAAGAGTAGTAATAAAGATTTTAAATTAAAATCTAATAATAAAGTTAAAAAGTCGGGAAACTAGAGTATTTCTAGAATAATATTAAAACCCTAAGGAATAAGAAAGGAAGTAGATCTACTTATACCTCCCCTTAAATATTAAAGCCTTAAGAGGAATACTTTAATAAGTATATAAATAAAGATAGAGTATATAATAGCTTTTAAGTCTATTATATAAATATTAAAATATAAATAGTATTTTAAGAAATATTAAAATATAGATATATCTCCTAGGATATAAAGTATATATATTTACTCTATTAAAATAAGGATAAGTATATAAAGAGGTATAGAGTTACTCTTATAACTTATAATAATATAGTTTTATATAATAATAAAAGGAATTTAAGGTTCTTTATAAATTAATAGGTAATCTATTAGCCTATTAATTATATAGAAAGTTTTAAATTACTCTTTAAATAGGTAAGAGATAAAGGAATTATACTTAGAGAAGTAATCCCTAGTAATAATATTAAGTTATAGCTATTATAACTAATCTAGATATATAAGGATATTAAAGTTAAGGAGGTTAAGGAGATCCTAGTACCTAATTTAATAATATATAGGATTATATCTTATAATAAATTAAAGTTATATAAGGCTCTCTAAAAATAGTTTATAAATAATAAAGAATAGTAGCTATAAAAGATATTAGAGTAAGGTATAAAAGTAGGTTATTATAAGAGGTATATAATAGTAAATAAAAGGGTATCTTAATAGAATACTAGAGCTATCCTAGCTACTAAAGAGGGAAAGTCTAAACTATACCTAATATTTACTTATTATTTTATATATAAGGATCCGGCGGGATCTTATATAAAACTAGTAGTAAAAGTTTATAATTTATTAGGACTACTTATATATACTATATTCTTTTAAGTAGATATTAAGTATAAATACTAGGTAATATTTATATACCTAGAAGATAGATATTTTCTAGTATTTAATATCCTAGGGATTAGCTAGTTATAGCTAATAAAGATACCTTAGAAGATAAGAACTTTATTATTTATATTTATAAAATTAATAAATATTACCCTTAAGCCTATCCTATTACCTAGTTTAAAGCTATTACTATTATAAAGTAATAGGTTATATAAGTAACTAGAGGTAGTATTTTATATTAATAATATCTTTAATACTTATAACTTATAAGAGAGATAATTTAGATTTCTCTAAGATTACTTCTTCCTAAGAATATTATAATCTTAATTAAAGCTTTTATTTTCTAAACTTCTACTAGGAATAACTAAGGTTAAAGCCTTAGGTAAGATATATAAGATTAGTAGATATATATAAATTAAGCTAGTAACTACTAAGAAGATAAAGAACTAGTTAAGACCTTAAGAAGTTAATAAAATTCGCGGATTTCTAGGGATATATTAGTCTACTAGGAAATAGATTAAAGGATATACTAAGATAGTAAGGCCCCTTTTAAGGTTAATAAGTAATATTAAGTAGATATAAAGAGAGTTAGAAGAGCTCTTATTTTAATTAATAAAGAAATTATATACTATTATTAAAGTATTATTCTTATAAGATCTAATATTTAAGATTTATATATTTAGTAATATATTAGATTTTAGTAGAGGTTATTATATAAGGTAATTATAAAATAGTAAATAGAGATTAATAATATATAATTTATTTACCTTTAATAAATTAGAAAGGAATTATAATATATATTAAAGAGAGCTAAGAGCTATTATCTACTTTAAATAGAAATTCTCTTATATAATAAGGGCTAATAAACCCTTAATAATTTAAATAGATTATAAACTATTAATAGGCTTTATAAATACTAAGTTTTATAAGGATATCTTTACTAGGTAGATTATAAAGCTTAGATAGCTATATATATAACTTAAATATATTTAAAGGAAGGAGAATATAGTTATTAATAGCCTTTCTTAAATTATTTTTAATAATATAAATTATAAGATAGATAATCTTATAAGAAATTTATTAAAAGAAGTAGAGAAGTATTAAGATAATAAGATATAATTCTAGAAATCTAGAAAGGGTAGTTATACTTATATATTAAAGTAACTTAATAAGAAGGATTATATAAAGAGAATTTAGAAGTAAGGAGAGGAGGTAGTTATTTAAACTATTAAGTAGATAATAGTTATTATTACTAATATAAAAGTAGGGCTATCTATCCCTATAATACTAGTTATAGTTAATAGGGAAATACTAGATACTCTACCTTAAGGATTTATTATTCTATTCTTAAAGGATTATCCTAAGTTATATAAGGTAGATTATAAGAATAATGATTAGTATATAAATATATATTACTTTTATATCTAATAAAAGAAACTAAAAAATCTAAATAAGTAAGAGATAAATATCTTTAAAAAGAAAGCTTTCTAATTTATATTTAATAGTTATATAAATTAACTAATATATAAGTTTAATAATTAAAGAACTACGTATATTATAAAAGAAGAGGTAAGTACCCTATTATAAAATATTTATAATAGGAGTAGATATTTCTTTATAAAAATTATTATAAATAAAATCTATAATATTATCTATTAGCCTAGTATAATAAAGGATATTATATAATATATTAAAGGGTATCTATTATATATAAAATAGGTAAATATAATTAGAATAGTACTATTATTATTAATCTAGATTATAAAGCTATTCTAGCTATTAGAAATAAATTATATTAAACTATTTATTACCCTAGAAGGTAAATAAAAATATATCTTAAATATTATAAATTACTTCTTAAGAGTAATATTTCTAGAGGTAATAGATTTTATTAATATAATTACTATTATAAGAGTAACTACTAGATATCTTATAAGGGTACTAGTTCCTAATACTGTTTATTTTAATAATAGGACCTACTTCCTTAATAAGGAAATATCTAGATTCCTTAAGTCTTAAGGAATTATTATACTAGAAGCTTTAAGTAGAGTAAAATACTTAATTAATATAATAAAAAATCTAATAATATCTTAATAAAATATTTTAAAAAAAGGAGAGAAGATATTCTTAAAGAACTTTAAGATATATTTATTTAAATATTAGTAATTAATATTAACTTAAGAATTATTAGCTATTTAAGCTATTTACCCCTTAAGATTTTATATAAAATCTAAGTAATAGGAGTATTTAAATAAGGTATATAAATTAGAAAATACCCTAAAAAGTTAGTAATACCTAATTCTAAGGAAATACTACCTATTATTTAAGAGTTTATAATAAAAAGGTTAAATATTAGAGAATTAATTCTCTATTAATCTATTTATATAAAGGACCTAATAAAGATAAGATATAATAAAGGGGTAACTCCTATTAAGTTATTATAATATAATTAATAAGTTATAAAAAATAATACTTAAATTAATAGACTAAAATTATCTCTAAGATAGATAGGGCTATTTATAATAATAAGCTATATTAATAAGTAGGGAACTTTATATAAATTAATCTTAAAGAATAGGAAGGTTATAACTTATATATATTATAATAATTATCTAAAGCTTTATAAGCCGCGTTAAGGATATTTAAGATAATTAAAGGAAAAACCCTTAATTATTCCCTTTATAATTTAACTTCTAAATATAAGAAGGTAGAGAAAGATACGCGTCTAATAATTATAATTAATCTTACTAATAAGGGGTTAGATAATCTCTTACTTATAGATATAAGGAGGAGTATATAAGTAAGCCTATTATATTAAGGCTATTTAATATATAATAGATATATAAATAATTAAAGACCTAGTTATTAGAAATTTATAAAACCTCCCTTATAAGTAAAATTATTAGGAAATTAAGGTAGAAAGGTCTTTAAAAGGGAATAATTAATTCTATTAACTTATAAATATAATAAAAGAAAAAAAAGAAATATATAAAGTTTTTAAAGGAGTAAGATAGCTATTAATATTAATTTTAAGGCCCCTAATCTATCTCTAATTTATTAAGCCTAAGAATAATTAATTAAAGATTTATAAAAAGGTAATTAAGGTATTTATTAAGTATTAAAATTAGGAGAAGAGAGGGAGTATAAGCTAGGTAGTATATATACTAGCTAGTTAACTACTACCTACTTAAGAGGGGGTTAAAGAGGAGGTAGAGTAGGTAGTAAAGATAGAGGAGGTAAAGAAGAAGGGGGAGGAGGGATATCCTCCCCTTCCTAATCTTTTACCTAGGAAGGGAAGGACTCTAGGAGGTCCTCTACCCTAAATAAAGAAGGAGGGGGTAAAGATATAAGAGAGGGGCCTAATATAAGAGGTAGAGAATTTATAATTAAGGATCTAACCCTATTAAAGGAGTTATAAAGAGGAGAAGGAGGAGGAATAAGATAATAAAAGTAAAGAGCCCTACTTATAAGGTAGGAATATATAATATTATTAGGAAGAGTTACCCCCCTTTAATAGGTATAAGTATAAGTACCCTCCCTTTTATTAAAGGGGGGATTTAGGATATTATAAAAGGGGGAAGACGTTATAAGCTAGGCTAAGGGGTTAAATAAATAATTTATAAGCTTATATTATTATAAGTAATTCTTATAACTATTATTATAAGAATTAATTATATAATTAATATAGGCCTTAATATAACCCCCTACTACTACCTTTAAATACCTAGAATATAAAGGAACCTTCCTCTTACTAGATAGCTAATAAAAGAATTTAATAAAAATAATATAAATAATATAAAATTATATACCTAGGTAACCTAGCTTAACTCCTCCTAAAAATATAACCTATTTATAAGCTTTAAAGGGAGGTAATAGTTTATATTTAATTAAATATATATACTTAAATAGTTAGTAAGGTAGCTAAGGTATTTATAAATTATATAGTTAAAGAACTACTTATTATTAGCTATTATTAATTAATAATAGAGAAAATTCCTTAGAGTTTAATAAGGGGAAGAGAAACTTCTTTAAAGGATATAAAAAGGATTACTTATAAAATTAATATTAATATAGATTATATAATTTATTATATTAATTATAAGAGAATTAATAATATATAAGTATATATAAAATAAGGGGATACCTACTATCTCTAAATAATATAATAGTAGTTAAGGGAAGAAGAAAGAAAATAAGAATCTCTAAAGTTATATTTATTAAGTAGAGTTTAACTCCTAGTATTACTATTAAAGTAATAAATATAAATATTAAAAATAGTAGTAAGTTAATTAATAATATCTTAATAAAAGGCTTTAAGGCTTATAAGGCTATATTAATTATAGAGAATTATATAAAGTTATAATAATTATAATCTCTACTATAATTAGTTAGTAATTATAGAATATAATATCTTAATAATATCTTAGTAGTATAATAAAAGGACCTTATAAGTATATCCCTTTAATAATAAGATAAAAGTCTTAATTTTTTAAAAATATAAAAGTAAATTAATTTTAGTAATATATTTATCCTAGGATTTTATTAGTTACTTTAAAGACTTTATATAAAGTAAATTAAAGTAAGACTTAATAAGAATATAAAGTAAAGAGGACTTTAAAGGAGTCTAATAAAAAGGGTATAAAAGCTCTTATAAAATATAAAAAGTTATATTAAAATAGTTAAGATAATATTAATAAATATTCTTAATAAATAATAGAGAAGATCTATTAAAGATATAAAGAAAATAGTAGAGAAAGCTTAAATAAGTTAAAGTTATAAAAGGCTAAGAAGGCTAAGGTATAATTATACTACCTAGCTTATTATCCTAATAAGTAATTAGGCTAGTATAACTAATATATAAAATATACTTAATAGCTTAAGTAGGTTAAGATAAAAATATAATTAAATAGTAAAGTCCTTTAAATAATCTTAAATAAATAATATTAAGAATCTCTAAGTATAAGTAGTTAAAGGAGATATATTAAAGAAGAGATATTAATCTAGGAGCTAATAAATAGTATAAGATAACTAGATATTTAATAGAGTAGATATATATCTATTAGAAGTATTTTATAAGAGTAGCTAAGTTATTACTCCCTATTTATTATAATTATAAAGGGCTTAGATAGTAAGAATTAATATATATTAACTTAATATTTAATAGAGTAGATATATATTTATAATAAAATAGCTAGAAGTAAGCTATTAAACTAAGAGCTTAAGAAAAGGATTAAGTATATTAATTAATATATTTAAAAAGATATTTAAAGGAGCGCTTTTCTTATTAAATCTTATCTAAAAGTCTTTTTAAGTTAATAGATATCTTAGTATATTATTAAGTTAATAAATTCTATTAGAGGTTAATTTTATTATAATATATTACTAAGATATCCCTATTATATAACCTTTATAAGAGGCTATTAATAATAGGATATTTAGTCTTACTACTTAAGGAAGTAATTAGGAAACCCTTCTTAATATATAATTATAAATAGTAAGATAATAATAGTATATTACTTTATAAGGGTATTATATATATATTCTCTAGAGCTAATAAAGAGGAAATTACTTAGTATCCCTATTATAATTATATAATAAGGCCTTAGCTAGTAGGGTTACTTATTATATTTATTTAAATTATTTATAGTAATATATATATATATAGATTTAGAGTCTAATTAATATTAATTATTATTATTTCTAGGTATATAAGTTTACTTTTAGAATAGTACATCTAGTATTAGTTAACTAATCCCCTTTTCTATAGGCGAGCTAATGCCAAGGCTTAATATGCATCTAAAGCAGTCTCGCAGGTTACACAAGAATCCGTACATGTCACCTGCGAGGCAGTCACTATCCTCACAACTATACCTCTATCCTGAGCATTATCTTGTTATTCAGTCGCACCTACGTATGTAATCCACAGCACTACCTTCTCGAGATTATCCTTGATCTTTTCTAGTTCATCCCGAGCTACCGCCTTGATAAAACTCAGCAACGGGGAGCTACTAGTAGCACCGAATGGCGGCGTCGAGTAAGGCCTCTACTGACTCCGGGCATGACGAAGGTATAAAGGCGTTCGCACCGATTATTGCCAGTATTCATCTTGACCGTCTTCCACTTTTTGCTACGTCCGTTCGCGAGCTCGCAAAAAAGCCTGTAAAACTCTCGAGAGAGTCGGACGATTCGATGGACTGCGTCATTCTCTCTCCACCACTCGTCGGATCTTTTCACATACTCTTTCAAATCAGATTTGGCGACGGAGCCCGGTGGGTTTTAAAGGTCCCAGCAAGGGGCCATCGTGATCTGTTTGATGAATTTGACGCCGAAGCCTTGACCTCGGAGGCGCTGACTATGCGACTAATCAAACGCGAAACCACTCTCCCAATTCCGGAGGTATACTCCTTTGACGCCTCTACCCACAATGACCTCGGCTGCCCTTTCATATTGATGGAATATATCGAGGCGGTTCCGTTGTATGAATTCTGGTTCGAGGAAACCTCTTCAAAAGCTGTGATGGAGCAGCGTCGAGCACGAATCCTACAAGATCTTGCGGCGGCAGTGGTACAATTGAATCAATTCGCGTACCGCCAGGGCGGTCGGCTTCTTTTCGACGACGAGGGCAGTCCGACGAGCGTCGGACCCATGAGAAAGCTTGAAGTGTTGTCCATGTTGGATCGGCAGCGAACTGGCGATCTTGATGTATCTTTCATCTTTTGTGAATTAGGACCATTCACGGATTCGAAGGCGTTCCTTCTCTGCATGCTGAACCGACGCCTACCCCCGCCCGATCAGTTCGGTCTGGGAATATACAAACTTCTGCGACTTTTCATCGACTGGTTCCCTTATGCTGATTACGCACTGGAACCTGAGTTCGTTCTGTCGCACCCAGATCTTAACATTCAAAATATATTGGTTTCTCCGGAAGGTGAACTGCGGGGAATTGTCGATTGGGATGGGGTAGGAACGGTACCACGCTGTGTGGGAAACGAGCGATACCCCAGCTGGCTGACGCGCGATTGGGACCCAGCCAGATATGGCTATGGCCATGGAAGAGCCGGAGCTGATGCTGGGTGCCTTGAAAACTCACCGGAAGAACTTGCTCGCTATCGAGCCATGTACCTGCAAATTATGGAGCAATGCCTAACCATGGACGATGGGCGCAAGGGCTATTTTGCGGAAAGCACCCCAAACAGCATCTTATCTTACGGTGCCGTCCAAATAACAGGAAGATCTATTGTCATTGAAAATCTACAGATTGCGGCTGACGACCCAGTTTGCACGGTTGAGATTGTGAACAAAATCTTCGATGAGGTCGCCGGACTAGTTCACGAACTTCACCCGACACCCTCCCAGGGCGATCCGCAGGTTGACAGTGGCGATGGAATGAGCATCAACAGCGACAGCAGCAGCGGCGAGTTCAAGGATGATTTCCATCTCTATGAAGTTGCCTGTGCCGTTGCCAACGGGGAACTCGATCAAAGACGGATGAGATGGCTTGAGAACGGATTCAAGGCTCTATGCTGAATTATTTGGGCACATGGTTGCAAATTCCATCTCGTGCGTTCAATCAGGGGTGCGAGCGTACCGCCGCAGGTCGCAACCATTCTCGGGCTGATCCATTGATCCGCTAGAGCAAGGGAGAAATCAGTGGAATGATAAAGTATGGAAGCGGACGACGAAGCGAAGGAGGGAATTTATGACATCAAGCGAGTCTTCGAATCCGCCGGCTGGCAGACCAAGGACCAAGGGTAGTCAGGACAGATGAGCATTGCGTCCAGGTCAATGCAAATCCACTGTCGACGAGAACATTTTCCATAAATGTAGACAACTTCACCGTGATTCACAATACCAACGATAACGACAATAATGACCGCCCTCAGGATGAGGATAACATAGTGGTCGTGTCGCTTTACCGAATCATCCGCATCATGCGCCCAAACCAAGTATTCACCTGGCCCAACCGCGCATCATGGTATCCTTCGCATTCAGCTCAGCGAGCCAATCAAGCAATCCCCGCTTGTACGATGTTGAAACAGAGCGCTTCTGCGGCACACTTGCTAAAATCTTCACCCACGTGGCCCCTGAGGCACACAGATCGTGTCTATTGGCAACCATCTCGCTCAGTCTTCAATATCAAGAGCACCGTCAATTGACGTTTATCCGTTTCACCAACGCAGGTGGCTATTGTATGAGGGCAGAGGAATCTTTCGTTCTGGAGCTGCGAAAATATGTTACCACTCCTCGTCACCTTACTTTTTGTCATTACCACGACTATCAGCTTTGCAATACCAGGGGAGGATGCAACAACAGATGAGTTCTTCGGTCTGGCCACGCGAAATTTGCCACTCGACGTGTTGCACGACACGCGAGAAGACGATGGAACAGTCCATCGACCGTCTACGCTACAAAAGCGCCAGCACCGTATCAATCAATACTCCTTTATTGTCAACAAAAACAATCTTATAACATGGAAGTTTGGGAACGCTACGAGAGACTTCAACATCAGCATCGCCAGCTGTGTAAAGATGGGCGACGTGGCTGGTGTGTATCAATTCGCTAACGGTAGCCTGAAATATGATGCCACGGTCAGAGAGATCGTTGCAGATCTCGAGCTTGTTTCGGGCACTGGTAGACGGGCGACATATGCTACACAAACCCTGAAAAACGCAATTTCAGCCCGTAAGGAGGTGCAGACGTTCCTAGCAGAGGACATTCTCATTAGTGGTAGCTCTCTAGCACACAACAGACATCGCCGCGCTATCAATTTCCAATCCGAAGGTAGGATACTCAGTCTTGTGTTAAAGACCGTGTACGGGCTCGTGCTTGGTCTCGCTTCGGTTGAGATAGCCGCAGCAGTATCAGGCATCAGAGCCACGAAGGGGCAGCTTGCTGCTGGAGCCATTGTAGGTGCGGGATCGGTCTCCGTTTATTCCATCATCGACATCATCACCGAGGAGGGGGGATTGACAGGGTTGGAACCAGAGTGGATGGAGAGAACTGCCATATACGTGGCAAATGTCTTCATGGCTCAGCTAAGAAAGCTGGTGATGTTGATGAGAGGGGCACCATCTGAAGATACGGGTCGTCGGTATACGGAGAGTGAATTGGCAGCAGCCTTGGAACAGCTTGATGCTTACTCGGCTTGGGACCTCGAGACAACTCCACTAAGCACTGGTTCCATTGCCACGGAGGGGATCTGCGATCAGGTATAATATAGCCATCAAGAGTCTTTGACTTCGCCAGTGGAATTTCTGATCATAGCTTTCAACTTTACCTCACTCTTTGCGCCCTATGTCGCGCTTCTTCAAGTGCTGTCTCCGGCAATAGCCTCATATCATTCGGCACATTCCGCCCTGGCAATGCTCACATAGTCATCAAAATGAACCTGTTCCACCAGAACACAACAGACTCAATTGTTTGTCGTCATCTTCTGCCTCTTACGCACCAGCTGTACTCAAGCCTAGCACTTTTGACCCCATTTCTAATTTTGTGAACGAATGAAACGCCAACCCTGCTGCAAGCGACAGCCGACATACCCCCATATGCGCTATCCGCACCACGTCCACAGCAAGACTGGAGAGTTTAACAGCATGCGATCGGTGGTAGCGGATCCTTCGTGGCATCGATAGGATTCTCGCCACAAAAGGAGTCCTGCAATGTACTGCATCCGAATCAGCGACTCCCCAGAATTGCAATACCATCTCTACCACATGCAATCGGTCTTTACAGTCGCTCATTACAAAGTCTACCTAAATGACAATGCAGGCTCGCTTCATATGCCTCGTTGCGGAGATCCTCTTTGTCGCCCAGATTTATGCATCGCCGGATCTGTCTTTGCCAGTCAACAACACTCCTGTGTATTCTGCTATTGGAGCTGAACGGTCAGCCGCGTGTTTCTCGGCTTCGATCATGGACTCGCATCTCGCGGATACGAGGAGCTGTTTGCAAGCTGCAATTTCCCTTCCCGATGGAGCGGATGCAGGTACTTTTCACAACGGCGGTGTCGAAGACGGCTTCAAACTACCCAAGGTCAAGGTCTATGGTCCCTGCATGGCAACAGTAAGTATCAGTGGAACCAAGACCGATCGTAGCTCTTGGGATCACATATCCTATGTGGCGAGTCAGATTGCGGCGATTTGCTCGAACGGACAATATCCCCGGGGCACGACCGGCGGAATCAAGTACGCTGGTGTTGTAGGAAATATTCGTGTGACGTTAGAAAAGGCTCCAGGAGTGCGGTCGAGCGATAGTGACAGCACGAACTCGACTGCTACTGCATAGACTCAGAAGGTGATCGAGAGAAGTGTTAGTTGATGATCCGGTTAGGAGTAGACCGAGTCTCCAAATGGCACCAAGGAACCCTCACAGATCGCATTACCTCAGGAGGGAGCAAGTGCTATCGACCAAATACTTCGTGATGTCCCAGCTTGCGGGCTCGAATGTTAGATTGATCCGCAGTATGCAAACGAACGATAACCCCATACGAACTTCTAGATTCTCCAGGATTGATGAATGGCATCGCATGTGCAGACCTCTCCAGACTGGTCGCCGTGCTATGCTTGACTTTCAAAGCGGTCCCAGGGCGCAAGGGCAAACATAAGCTATTGATCCTCTTCCCATGGTCACAACTCCTCCCGTTATAGGAGTATTATTATGTTCGATCGATGGCATGGACAGTCTCCTGAGTCCAGCATGGCTTCCCTATGTTCCAGACGTCCTTCCACCACAGTTCTTCAATGTCAAGAGCATTATCACTGCCGTTGGCACAGAAGACAATAGATTACCCATCACTATAGTATTCATATCCACAAACACCGGCAGCAAGAAAACCACAACTTGCGCCTCCGCCACCGCTATCTCGAAACACGGTTGTGGCCGTCAAGAACCGGGAAGCAAGTTGCAAGACAACCTTACGCAGCGGTGTCCAACGTCGCCGCACAATGACCGCAGCATTGACCAACGTACGGGAACATCGCACACCACGCGTACAATCTTGGTTCACGATACAGCCACCAATCACATTAGAACCTCAACCCCAAGTCCCAGTCGACGCTAGATACATGGGAAATGTCAAGATCAACACGAGGACCAATTTACATTGCATGTGTTATCTTCCTACCTACTTGCATTACGCACGGAAAATATTGTACACGTACTCTGCAACTGTTGTGTCAAAACAGGTTACTGGCTTGGAAGTGACAATGCAAGAGGAGAGGCTCCCTGCGCATCTGTGGCATGAGCAGGCTGATTGAACTGCTAGAAATGTCCGCGACCATCGCTTTGATACTGGTGCTATCTTTACTGCTATTGCCACGGACTATGGGTAGAAACTGGTGACAGTTACAGAGTCGATTTCCACTTTTCACAGCTCCAAGACGTGGGGGTGGGGGTTAGATCTGGGCTACTCCTTAGGATGGCGGCCGATCCGGAGTCAGCACAGGGGTTGGCTGGAAGCTTGTCATGGGCGGGCCGTGGATTATGATTGCACTGTCACTCTCCCAACATTTATTCCCACTGGATGAACTAGCCGAAGCCACGCGGCTGGAGCTTACGCTTTGCAACTTCTGGCTTCAAATACAAGGTCTGCGACGCACGGATGAGGCTGCAGACTACTCCAGCTCGAACGCGATGACGAAGTCTCTTCGATGTCTCTTCGATACGACTTTAGGCTGTCGTGGCCCATGCTGAAACGCATAATCGATTGCGAAAGCGCTTCGCCATGCGCACGATGCTTTGTATCCTAGTATTATTGACTTTCGGCCACCACAGGATCGGGGAGATGATCTTCAAGCATCCCAGCAACGACAGCAAAGTGAGATGAAGATGCTACTTCGTTCTAGCAGGGGCCTTTTGACCGGTGCACAGCTTAGGCTCAGCGCTACTTGGTATCTCCGCCTTGAACCTATGCGCGCACTGACTTCCCGATGAGGAAGGTGCTATTCTAAGTGCAATGCCAGCTACTTGGTTTCTCCCTTCTTATCTCCCATGCTTTACGGATAGACTTGTGTGTTTGATGCATGGCATGAGTTCTCTCCGCACCAAGCACCGTGATCTGCAGGAGTCACTTGGGAGCCACGTGCTGATCCTGCATACCATGCATGCAAGGCTTGAGGATTACCATCTGCAGGTGAGATGCAGCGGGCGATGACACCGAGGTTCCGGTATCACTGGCCTCATGCACCCCTTAGCTGCGTTGGATGTGTCTGAAGAGATGTGTGGGAGATGCTCGCTCATTGATCAACAAGCTCGCGACTTACCATGAGCATTGTTCAAGCCCGTTGTAGTGGCGGAGTGGTCATCCAAAACAAAACTACACATAAAAACAATGACCACACTAGGCGGGACCTTATCAGCCTCCCACGCGTGGGCCTACAGATAGCGAATGGAATCACGCCGACATCCACGAGATCGTCCACCCCTCTATTGGGGATCCCCTCTATTGTTACTCCCTCTCCTTGAGAAAGCAACCTTCCCAACATCTGAATCATCTGCCACCGGCTTGTAGCGACTTTTTCAAAGCACAGACCGCCGAGAGCACAATAATTATGGCAGACGGCTATATAGAAAAAGGACACTATCTGGACGACAAGGAGAAGATCCAAACCGATATCGACAGACGAGTATCGGTGGTGGGTGAACGGGGAGAAATCGTCAATGCGTCAGGGCACCGAGATCAGCTGCAGCGACACTACGGCCTGTTAAGCATATGCGGGTTGGCGCTTACCATCGATAATGCATGGGTCGCTTTGGGCGGCTCCATCGCCGTCTCGATCAGTACGGTCTTCCCCAACATCGCTTGTGTGCCTCTGTTGACGCCTTGGTAGACAATGGTGGACCAGCGGGTGTGATCTACGAACTCTTGGTGGCATGTTTCTACTATGCTTTCATTGCTGCGTCTATCGCCGAGGTACGCCCATAATCCCATCAACAGTGGTGTGTTCCACATATTGACAGCCTGCAGCTCACCTCTAGCATACCGTCCGCTGGAGGCGTCTACCACTGGGCATCCGTCACACCGGGACCACGCTATGGTCGAATCCTCGGTTTCTACACCGGCGCATTGAATTTCTTCGGATGGATCTTCGATCTGGCTTCCATCGTCTTCATCCCAGCCAATGTCGTCGTCCAGATGTACGCTCTATTCCACCCCGACCTCGTCATCCAGCCGTGGCACGTCTACATCGCCTTCCTCATCATCACCTGGACCTGCTGCGCCATCGTCATCTTCGGGAATCGAGTTCTGCCCGCATTGAACAATGTCGGTCTTTTCCTCATCATCGGTGGTGGTCTCATTACTATCATCGTGGTGGCGGCGATGCCGAAGGTCCATGCTAGCAACTCCGCCGTATGGGGCAACTTCAGTCAGAACAACGCAGCTGGGTGGAGTAACGGGGTCACGTTCCTGACGGGGGTGCTGAATGGCGCCTTCACCATCGGAACCCCAGATGCGGTCACACATATGGCCGAAGAGCTGCCAAATCCGGCAAGGGATATGCCTCGAGCGGTGGCAGCGCAGATCATCTTGGGGACCCTCAGTTAGCCTTCCTATAATTCCTGGAATCCCATAGGCTGACATACCCCAGCATCCTTCTTCTACGCCGTCGCAATCATGTACGGGATCACCGATCTGACCGCCGTCGTCACGAGCAACGGCTCCTTTCCCCTCGAAGTCGTCTATTCGCAAGCCACAGGAAGCAAAGGTGCGACCTTTGGTCTGCTCCTGATCCTCTTCTTCTCAATCATGATCTGCTGCTTCGGCACATTCCTCACCGTACGTACCACAACCACCAGTGAAACAGCTCAGTCCACTGACAAGAGGCAGGTGAGCCGCATCTGGTGGGCCCTGGCACGAGACAACGCCACCCCCTTCGCCAGCACCTTCTCCCAAGTCAACGAAAAACTCAGCTGCCCGGTCCCCGCGACCTTACTCGCTGGTAAAACACACACCCTTCCCCACCCCTCCCCTCACTCAATCCATCCATCACTAACCCCCCGCCCCCCCTCACAGCAATCCTCTGCTCCGCCTTCGGCACCATCTCACTCGGCAGCAAAACCGCCTTCACAGACCTCGTCGGCTCCTTCATCATCCTCACCTCGATATCCTACGGCCTCGCCATCGGCCCCCACCTCCTCACCGGCCGGAAAAACGTTCCAAAGGGGCCCTTCTGGATGGGCAGCGCCGGCTACGCCGTCAACGCCATCTCAGTACTTCTCATAATCTTCTTCAACATAATGTTCATGTTCCGTACGCGTTCCCCTACCCATCCCATCCCATCCCATCCCCCCATCCTTCCTATCCTATCCATCCCATCAAACCACTAACACCAATACAATCCACCCCACAGCCTA
>JAABUX010001123.1_pt1 | contig 41661 bp, 27 predicted proteins | sample 5561851 | NCBI WGS metagenome assembly JAABUX01 (sample SAMN10711883, study PRJNA513361) | rock metagenome | isolation source: Antarctica rocks | place: Antarctica: Victoria Land, Richard Nunatak red sandstone | collected 2016-01-03 | reverse complement strand
CGGCTCAAGGGCGGCGGCAGCTATCATAACAGCAGGCTCCTGGGGTGAGGCACAGAGTGGTATCTATGACTCTGCCTGGGAGCCTACGTGCTGTCAAACGCCACGTTATGTTAAAGCCGACCCTCCCAGGAGAGGGAAATAGCATCATGCGGTATCGGGTCAATTTGCTCGACATGTGGGTCGATAAGGTCGATGTCGAGAGTACGGTCTCCCGGATCGATGCGTTCGTGCGCGCGGGGCGCGCGGGGCGCTCACACCAAGTCATGACCGTCAACGTCGATTTCCTGCGCCTCGGCGTCAAGGATCACGCTTTTCGTCATCTGATCAACACGGCCGACCTGGCAGTGCCCGACGGCATGCCCCTGTTGTGGGCAGCCCGGCTGTTGGGCGACCCGCTGCCCGAGCGCGTCACGGGCATCGACCTCATCGTCGAGTGCGCGCGGCTCGCCGCGGAGCAGGACTACCGGATATTCTTGCTCGGCGCCGGCCCTGGCGTGGCCGAGGAAGCCGCCACGGTGCTGCGCGCGCGCTGCCCCGGCGTGCGCATCGTGGGCGCCTATGCGCCACCCGTGATCGGCGTCTTTGGAGCCGAGGAGGATGAGCGGATGGTGCGCATGATCCGGGAGGCGCAGCCGGACATGCTCTTCGTGGCCTTCGGCGCGCCACGTCAGGACGAGTGGATTCGCCAGCACATGCATCGCCTGGAGGTACCCGTGTGCATGGGCGTGGGCGGCGCGTTCGACATGCTGGCCGGGCGCGTGCAGCGCGCGCCGGGATGGATGCAGCGCAACGGCCTGGAATGGCTCTACCGCGTGCTGCGGGAGCCAACGCGGCTGTGGAAGCGCTACTTCGTGGACGACCTGCCCGTCTTCGCGCGGCTGATGGCCCAGCGAGGCACTGGCTCACCGACCGCGCACGGCGTCACCGGCCTGCTGGAGGGCGCGGCGCTGGCCGAGGCCGAGGCCGTGGTCGCCGGCTACGACACGCAGACGGCCTTCCGCGCGGAGATCGAGGTTGCCTGATTGCCGGGACGCCTCTCTCAAAACACTCGGAAGACCGCCTGCCCCCTTAACCGTGGTAGACGCGGTGGAAAGAGCAAAGAACGGATCGTGGGCGCCGTGACGCCCGGAATAGCGAGGAACCAGTGAGTATAGGGCGAGGGAGCGTGAAAGCAATAATCACGGTTCAACCACCATATCGGTTAGCGATAGTGGTCTCTGCTCTACTAACTGGGCTCGCCCTTGGCTTGATGGCAACCGGGCCTCATACAGCACTCGCCGACACCGATCTTGCCCAGGGCCAAGTGGCAACACAATCAAGCGACTACCCCCAGGCCTATGGAGGGCCCGCATCACGGGCGGTAGATGGCAACACGGACGGAAACTATTACGACCTTTCGGTGACCGCCACGGACTACAACACCCAGGCTTGGTGGCAAGTCGATCTCGCCGCGGTCGACACGATACACACGATTAGCGTATGGAATCGTACGGATTGCTGCGCGGATCGCGCGACCAACTTCTACGTCCTTGTATCCAACCAGCCCTTCGCCTCCAACGACCTCAACACAGAGTTGGGGGGTCCAGCGGTGACAGCGCAGCACGTACCCGGTCAATTAGGAAGGCCAACGACGCTCACCTTCAACACAGCGGGACGTTATGTGCGGGTACAGTTGGCGGGCACAAACTACCTTAGCCTGGCCGAAGTTCAAGTTTTTGGAGCCATCGTACCTGCAACCAGCACGGCGGCGGCCACCATGGTACCGCCAACGAACACCGCGACGAGTACGCCGACAAACACCAGCACACCGACGAACACATCCGTGCCGCCGACAAGTACGCCCACCAACACTAGCACGCCGGTACCGCCAACGAGTACGTCCACCAACACCAATACGCCGGTACCCGCTACCAGCACAGCCACACCGATACCACCGACGACCACCCCGCCTCAGCCGACGAGTACGAGTACGGCTGGTGGCGCGGTTGGTCCTGGCGGCCCGCCAGCGGCCACGCCCGAACTGGGCAGCGGCGAGTTGCTGGCGACGGGCCTGCTCCCCCCTGGCGTTGTGCTGCTGTGGCGCCGCCGACGCCAGAAGCGAGCGATGCGCTGATCGTCACCGGCGATCCCTACTCGAGAGGGACACGGCGAGGGGAGAGTAGGGCCTGTGAATTGTTGTCGATGCTGTGGGCCAACTGGGAGCGCGGGCGGCCCGCCCGCTTCCGGCGCGACCACGCTGATCGGTGCGCCACCCGTCGTGGACTCCATCCGTGCTCTCGGCCGGACACCACACGGGGCGGGCGGGCCGCCCGCGCTCCCAGTCGGGTGTGTCCAATTCATGGACCCTGGCGAGGGGAGTTTCGAGGTAGGGATGGACGACAAAAAGGTTTAGCAAGTAAACAGGCGTGGCCTGAAGATCGACACGCGACAGTCAGATCGCTACAGGCCGCGGGTACAGGTTGCTTAGGAGGAACGTCGAGGTGGATGGAATGACCCAGATACACGCTCAGTCTATGGATGCGAACGCGCATGCCAGATATCGTTCTCGGCTTCGGCATGTGGTGGTGGCGCTGCTGTTCGCGGCGACACTGCAGAGCCATCCATCGGGGTCGCTGGTGGCGTATGCCGCCTCGTCGTGCGGGAGTAGCGCGAACGGGAACGACAACGCGCTGCAGTTCCACGGCCAGGACGATGTGGTGTTCCCGCACGCGGTAGCGCAGGCGGTTGGCCTGACCAGTAGTGACTACACCGTCGAGTTCTATGCTAACCCGGCCGCGACCCAGAATGCGTACGCCGATATCATCGACACCCATGATGGGAGCGGCGTTCCCGCGTCAGGTTGGACGGTCGAGCAGGATGGAACATCCAACAACAGCTATCGCTGGGGAACAGGAACTGGGCAGGCGGGCGGCCCTACCTACACCACCTCCCCCGACTTCACTATCCCGTCCGGTGGCACACACCACGTCGCGATCACGTTCAACGCCACGAACCAAACTTTGACGATCTACGTGGACGGGCAACGCCAGGTCACGACGACAGGCAACTACAATCCCGTTACCGGCCCCGGTGGACCGCTCTACTTCGGACGCTTTAATCCCGGAGGCCGCTACTGGACGGGCGTGTTGGATGATGTTCGCATCTCCAACGTGGCGCGCTACTCAGGCGCCTCGTTTACTCCGCCCACGCGGTCCCTGACAACGGACGCGAACACCCTGGCTCTGTGGAACCTGGACGAGGGCTCCGGGACGACGACGACCGACGCGACCTGCAAGGGCTTCACCGGTACCCTGGAGGGCGGCAACAATTCGCTGCCGTCATGGACACTCGTATCGGTCGCGCCCACGAGTACGCCTACCAACACCAACACCGCGACGAACACGCCCGTGCCGCCTACCAGCACCAGCACACCGACGAACACGCCTACCAACACCAGCACACCGACGAACACGCCCACTAACACCGCGACCAGCACCAATACGCCAGTACCTCCCACGAGGACGCCCACCACTACCAACACGCCGGTACCCGCTACCAGCACAGCCACACCGGTACCACCGACGAGCACCAGCACGCCACCTCAGCCGACGAGTACGAGCACGGCACGGCCGGTGGAGCGGTTGGCCCTGGCGGCGCGTCAGCGGCCACGCCCGAACTGGGCAGCGGCGAGTTGCTGGCGACGGGCCTGCTCCCCCTTGGCGTTGTGCTGCTGTGGTGTCGCCGACGCCGGGGGCGCGCGAAGCGCTAATCATAATGCATCGTCATCGGCAGCCCCACTCGAGAGAGTTTGACTGGCCCCTATGGCGAACCTCCGACGCGGTACCACCACCGCGCATCGCTGCCATCCCTTAAATGAACTAGACCATTTGTCATGGGAAATCTGGTTCATTTTGTCGAAGGCGACGCGCTCGTCACACCCTACCATGACAATGTAGGGAGCGGCGAGCAGCAACTCCACGTCATTCGGTCTCCTTTGAGAGGGAGATGAATAGTAGAATCGCGCAACAGGGGTGGACGCACTTGAGACATTTGATGGGTCGCTTGATCGCAATCGCTGTCGTCGTTGCCGCCACGGCCAATCTCGGCCCGGTCACACACGCACACGCGCAACAGCTCTCGTCCTGTGCCGCGGGCTGGAACCTGGCCAACGATTTCCGCACCTACGCAAGCGCGGCGAGCGCGCAGGACCCGCAGCCCGACAGCTGCAACAACCCGAACGTCTGGTACTTCGAGAAGGGTTCGACCACGGACTACCCTCAGCACGTACCGACGAACTATGCTCTGCTGGATAATTATGACAACAACTTTGGCACTACCGGTGTGGACGGATGGCATACTGGTATCAACGGCGGCACCCCCGAGGTCTTGAAGAACACCAATACGTCCGATGCCATGTTCCCGAATACGGCCGTGGACATCCCGCCCGGAACGATCGATGTGCATCCCGCTCCCAGCCAGTTCCTCGTGGTCGGCTGGCGAAGCCCGCTCACGGGTGTCGTGAGCGTGTCTGGGAGCTTTAAGCGCAACGACGGCAGCAACAGCGGCAACGGCGTGAGCTGGTCGGTCGATAAGTACACGGCTTCGCAAGGGAGCAACGCCACGAACACCACGCTAGTCAGCGGAAGCATTGCGCCCACGCAGCACGACCAGCAGCCGTTCTCAGGCGGAGCGGGCGGGGGCAGCCTGGCAAGCGTCTCTGTTAGCCCGGGCGACTATCTCTATTTTATCGTCGACCCTAACACCGAGTATTCGTTTGACTCCACGAAGCTCGACGTGCAGATCACGCCGCTGGTCGACGCGGACGCCACGGCGACCGCGTCGGTCGCCGCCGGGCAAACTGTAGCGGCGCAGCAGACGGCGACCGCGCAGGCGGGCCAGACCGCCACGGCCGTCGCGCAACAGACGGCCACGGCCGTGACCCAACAAACAGCTTCCGCCCAACAGACAATGCAAGCCGGGCAAACCGCGGCGGCCGTCACCCAGCAGACGGCTCAGGCGCAACAAACGGCGCAGGCCGCGGCGCAGCAAACGACCGTCGCCCAGCAAACGGCGACATCGGTTGCGCAACAGACGGCCACGGCCGTGACTCAACAGACGACCGTGGCCGGACAGACCGCGGTGGCTGTCGCGCAGCAGACGACGCAGGCCCAGCAGACCATGCAAGCCGGGCAAACCGCAACCGCCGTCGCGCGGCAGACGACGACGGCGCAGCAGACAGTCACAGCCGCGGCGCAGCAGACAGCGACAGCTGGTCAACGGACGGCGCAGGCCCAACAGACGGCCACGGCCGCGACGCAGCAAACGGCGCAGGCCCAGCAAACGGCCACGCCGGTACCGCCGACAAGTACGGCGACGAGCACCAGCGCACCGACTCAGCCGACGAGTACGAGCACGGCCACGGCCGGTGGAGCGGTTGGCCCTGGCGGCGCGTCAGCGGCCACGCCCGAACTGGGCAGCGGCGAGTTGCTGGCGACGGGCCTGCTCCCTCTTGGCGTTGTGCTGCTGTGGCGCCGCCGACGCCGGGGGCGCGCGACGCGCTGATCATAATGCATTGTCACCGACGATCCCTACTCAAGAGGGGCATCGCAAGGGGAATGTGGGGGCGGCTACCTGCTCCTTTCATCTTCGGCGGCGCGGGAGTGTCAACAGTCACAACCTCTCATGCACGTGTGCTACCCTATGTATAGGGACTCACACTTTAGCGTAGTTGGGCCACGGGCGGCCAGTGTCGCGATCCGCGGGTCCGTCGAACGTCGGTTCCCGGGACGGGAATGGGGATGCGTGGCCACGATACTCTGCGTCGACGATGATACTTACCTGATCGACCTATTACGCTACGGGTTGACGCGCGAGGGCTTCGACATGGTCAGCATTCATACGGGGCGCGAGGCTTTGCGCCTGCTACAGCGACAGGGTAACAGGATCGACCTGGTCATCCTGGAGACCACCCTACCCGACATGGACGGTTTGCACATGCTGGCGACGTTGCGAACCTTCTCCCAGGCGCCGGTGGTGGTGGCGACCGCCCGCTCCCGGCCCGAGGATATCATAGCCGGGTTCGAGAGCGGCGCCGACGACTACGTGGTCAAGCCGTTCAGCATGGACGTGCTGGTCAACCGCGTCAAAGCGGTGCTGCGCCGCACCCCTACCAGATCGGCGCCGACGCGGGCCAGCGCGCAACACTACCGGATCGGGTCGGCCATCTTCGCCGCCGGAACAGACGACGTGGTGAGCCCAACGATGACCATCCACCTCACCCCCACGGAGAGCCGCGTGTTGCGGCTCCTCTTCGCGCACGAGGGCCAGGCGCTCCCGACCGAGCACATCCTTGAGCATATTCGTGGCCACAACAGCAGCGGCAATATAGGCGTGGTCAAGACGTATATCCGGAATCTACGCGAAAAGATTGGCCGCCTGCCGGGCAGCCCACAGCCGATCCGCACGCTGCCCGGCCTGGGCTACGTCGCGTACCAGACGGATGAGAACGGCGACGCGCTGCCCTCCGAGGGCAGCGCACAATAGACAGGCACGATCCTATCAGTAGACCAGGAGAAAACCAGTGTCCACGAAGCCCTATCGACTTTTCCGAGCCACGGCCGCCGTCGTGCTCTGCGCCGCCATGCTTCCCCTCGGCGCGCCCGGGCGGCCGACCCTCGCGGCCGACACGGGGGTACAGGTGCGCCACGCGCTGGTCGGACAAACCCCGGACGCGGTGACGCGCGGCCTCGCCCGCTTGCGTGGGGCACACGATCCGCGCGCCGTCCTGACGCTCAACATCGGGCTTGGCGTGCATAACTCCGACGCGCTCGACGCGCTCATCGTCGCCGCCGGCACGCCTGGCAACCCGCTGTACGGCCACTACCTGAGCCCCGCGCAGTACGCGGCGACCTACGCGCCGACGACGCGGGAAGTCGACGCCGTGCGGGCGTGGGCGACAGGCAGCGGCCTGACCGTACGCGCCGTCGCGGCCAACAATCTGCTCGTCACGGTGCAGGGCTCCACGGACACGGTCGAACGCGCGCTGGGCGTGCGCGTCAACGACTACGAGGCGCAGGGTCGCGCCTTTTACGCGAACGACCGCGACGCCGTCGTGCCGTCCGGCCTCGATATCCGCGCTATCAGCGGCCTGTCATCGCTCCATCGCTTCTACGTTGCGCGCACCCCACGGGTCCCGGCGATGGTGGGGCCGTACACGCCCCAGAACTTCCAGGCCGCCTACGACATGGGCCGCGTCGGCAACGGCAACGGCAACGGCAGCGATCAGACGATCGGCCTGACGTTGTGGGGCGCTCCGCTCGCGCAAAGCGACCTCGACGCTTTCGCGGCCAACACCAACACGCCGCGCCTCGTCGCGGGACAGAGCGGGGCGAATGGCCTGGAGTGGATCCTCGTCGATGGGAAAAGCGCGGAGACCGATGTCCAGGTCGAACAGGCTTTAGATGTCGAGTACGCGCACGGCGTCGCGGCAAACAGCCACCTGAAGTACTGGTTGGCCAACACCGACCCCACGACGTGCGATGCGAACGGGGCCAACTGCCAACCGACCGACGCGGGCCTGGAGGACGCCGTCAACGCAGCGGCGCGGGACACGACCTTGCACGTGGTCTCGAACAGCTGGGGCGGCGTCGAGGCGACCAGCGCCAACGATCCCTTCATCTCCGCCATCAACGCCTCGCTCCAGATGGCCGCGAGCCACGGCACGACATTCTATTTCGCCAGTGGTGATTTTGGATACACCTCCGGCGCCACGTGCGCGTCGTACCCGGGATGCACGACGCCCGCGCCCTCGTTCCCCGCCGATAGCCCCTACGTCGTGAGCGTCGGCGGCACGAACCTGACGACGGGCGCCGACGGCAGCTACGCCTCCGAGCGTGTCTGGGGCACGACGGGCAACGGCGCCTCGGGCGGCGGCTGTTCCACCGTGTTCGCGCGCCCGACATGGCAGACCGGGGTGTCGGGCGCGGCGACGTGCTCGGGACGGGCCGTGCCGGATGTCTCGGCCGACGCCGACCCGGACACGGGCGCGTACGTCTACGCCCAGGGAACGCCGCAGCAGATCGGCGGCACGAGCCTGGCGACTCCACTGTGGGCCGGGATGGCGGCGGACCTGAACCGCTACCTTGGCGCTATGGGTCAGCCTCCGATGGGGTTCGCCGCGCCGCGCATCTACCAACTGGCCGGCGATGCGACGACCTACGGGCGCGATTTTCACGACGTGACGCTGGGCAACAACGACCCCGCATACGCCACTAGCAAAGGGAGCAGCGCCGGACCGGGCTGGGACGAAGCGACGGGGTGGGGCTCGCCCGACCTCACCAATCTCGCCGCTGATTGGTCCCCCTCTCCGACCACGACCACGACCACGACCACGACCACGACCGCCTCCCCTTCCCCGACTACCACGGCAGTGGCTTCCAGTGTCTCCACGGCTACGACGAGCCCAGCAACCGCTTCCAGCACCTCCACAGCGATGGCGACGGCCACGACGGGCCCGGCCACCGTTTCCAGCACCTCCACGGCGAGTCCAGTGACGGCGCCAGCCACGCCAACCTCGCCGAGTGGGATGAAGGCCTCTCCGACCGCGCCGACCGCGACGCCCCTGGCCGCGACAGCGACGGCGACGGCGACTCCCGTGCCGGGTGGGGCTACGACGACGGTGGCAGGGACGGCATCCGCTGTCAGTGTGACCCTATCCCCTACGTCGGCGCCGACGACTCCCGCAACCACGACGCCCACGAATATCAGGATCAACACCGCGACGAACACATCCACCAACACGCCCACCAATACGCCGACGACCACGCCCACCAACACCAACACGCCCATCAACACCACGACCGCGACGCCGACGAACACCGCTACCAATACCGCGACGCCCACCAATACGCCGACGAACACATCCACCAACACGCCCACCAATACGCCCGCCAACACGATGATCGCGCTGCCAATGCCACCAGCGGCAAGCACTCTGCCACCGAGCCCAACCCTGTCCCCGACAACAATAGGCGCCCTACCGCTTGCTCCACTCCTGCCCCATCCTCCCGCGGCGCCCACGGTGGCGCCTCCGGCGTTGACGCCCGCCGCGCATGGTTCTCCCGCGCGGCCACCCTCCACGGCCGTTGGCGCGCCACCGTGCGCGCCTCCCTCTCAGCCGCATCGCTCTGCCAGGAACCACTGCGTCCCAGGGCACGGCGCGTCTCCGATGACGACGATTCGCGTGCTGACGCGCGCGGTACGCCGCAACGGGCGCGTCATCATACACGTTAATGGCGCGCCGCGCGCGCGCCTCACGGTCACCGTGACCATCGTCTCGGCGACGACGCCACGTGGCGGGCTTCATGGACGCCCGCGTCCCGCACGATCCCTCACGGTTGCGCGGGTGATCGCCGACGCGCATGGGCAGGCGACAGTCCTGGCGCGATTGAGCCCAGCTATCGGAAACGGAGTGGCGACGGTGACGGTAACGGTGACGGTCAAGACGCTCCGCCAGGTATTCGCCCACAGCGCGCGCATCGTTGTCAGTCCTCGCGCTTCCACGACATGAGCCGCTGGCACAACAGGGCAAACTCAGGTTGTTCATCGTTCGGCAACGTCTACGCGCCTTTGTGAGCCTCGTTGCTCCGCTCTCCCGCGAACCTGTTCGTTGGCCCGTCATCTATAGGCGCCATGGGAGGGTGCGTATCTCTATGGAGTCTGGCGGGGAGGGCTATGTCATAGGGGTGGTTTGCGCATGTTCTACGAGCGGCCCTTTCTCCTCGCCCGCGATGGGACTGAAGCGCGCGATGTGGCGCATCACATGTGGAGGCTCGGCCCGCCACATGCCGCTGCTGTACCCGCCGGGTTGGGCGTCGTAGAGGCGGATAAAGCCGCCCCTGGCATTGCCCTGTTCCATCACCCACTGCATGATGCGCGCGTGCTCGGGGCTGCGCGCGAAGGTCAGCAGCGCGTCGCGGTCGGCGAAAAAAGCAATCGTGCCCAGAGTGAAGGGAAACCGGTACCAGATATGGTGGCCGCGATAGCCGGGCGACCGCTTCATGCGCCGCACCAGCGGGAACCACAGGCGCGGCAGGCGCAGCATGGCCGCCAGGCTGCCGAAGTTGGTGCCCCCGGCGAAGATGGCCTCGCCCTGTCCAATAGCCGGGGCGCGGGAAAAATCGGTCGTACGCATCGGTCTGTGTCCTTTCCGTTCTCGCTTGTCCCTCGGGCGTATGCAATACGCCCCTACGCCTCCCTCGTCACGTGGGCGTATGCAATGCGTCCCTCGTCACGTGGGCGTATGCAATACGCCCCTACGCGTCCCTCGTCCCCCCGGCCTCGAAGACGGTCGCGCCGCCGATGACCGTCCGCTCCACCCGGATTGTGTCGAATTGCTCGGGAGGGACGACCAGCGGATTGCGCGAGAGCACCACGAGATCGGCCGCGGCGCCCGGTTGCAGCACGCCGCGCCGGCCCGCTTGATGTGTCGCCAGTGCGGCGCCCCCGGTCCACAGGTGTAGCGCCTCCCATGCCGTGATGGCCTGGTCGGGCTGATGCCGCAGTCCGGCGTCGGTGCGGCGCGTGATCGCCGCCTGCATGCCCCATAGCGGCGCGTAGGGCGCCACCGGCGCGTCGGAGCTGCCAGCAAGCGCCATGCCCGCGTCGAGCAGCAGGCGCAGGGGCACGCTATGCAGGCGGGGCGGGGTGGGCATCGCCTCCCACTCGTCGCCTAACCCTCCGATGTAAGAGGGTTGCACCACGCCGATCGCGCCGGTGGCGGCCAGCCGGCGCGCTTGCTGCCCGTCCAGTGAGACCAGGTGCTCCACGCGATGCCGGTGGGCGCCCGCCGGCAGTCCCTCGTAGGCCGCGAGGACGCCGTCGATGGCGGCGTTGCAGGCCGCATGCACGGCGACCCCGAAGCCATGGGCCTGCGCCCGTGCGCAGAGCGCGGCAAGTTGACCGGGGGCGTAGTGCAGGTAGCCCAGACGCAGGCGCCCGTCACGGCCCAGGCGCGGGCGCTCGGGCGCGCTAGCGTCGCGCAGCAGGGCAGGGCGACGCAGGCGCACCGCTCGACCGGCCAGCCTCGCCACGCCCGCGAACGACTCCAGCAGCCCGGTGCAGACGGCGCAGCGGCTGCCGCCGTCCGCGAACAGCTTGAGGCCGCCGACCGGCAGGCCGTTGAGGACGGCGCCCGTGGCCGGCCCTCCCAGTCGATCCTCCGGTGGCCGGAATAGCCCGCCCCGCGCGGCGACGAACAGCATCGAGACCGGCAGGGGCAAGCGCCCCTCGTCGTTGGCCCGGCGCAGGTAGCCCTCCAGCATCGCGTCGATGCCCGGATCGCAGACGTGGATGATGCCCGTGGCGAGCAACCCCGCGGCGTAACGTGCCGCGGCCGTCACCCAATCCTCGTACAGTAGACTGGCCCCGGCGGTGCGCGCCAGGGCCTCGACGGGCCCCGCTGCCGTCTCCAGCAGTTCGCCCGTCGGCTCACCGGAACGGTCGCGCGCGATGCGCCCGCCGATGGGATCGGGCGTGGCGCGACCGATCCCAGCCACGCGCAGGCCAGCCGAGGAGACGACCGCTTCGTGGTAGGAGAAGTGGATGGCCACGACCGGCCGCTCGCCCGCGACCGCGTCCAGGTGATGGCGTGTCAGGGCGGGTCCGTGTGCGAAGCGGCGCGGCGCATAGTTGAAGGCGTAGAGCCAGGAATCGCCCGGCGCCGTCGCGGCCCGCCGCCGGATACGCTCGATGGCCTCGGCGGCGGAGCGACAGCCGGAGAGGTCGATGCCCAGTTGGCACCAGGCGGCCAGTGTGAAGTGATGGTGCGCGTCGATGAAGCCGGGGCAGACGGTCCGGCCCCGCAAGGCCACCAGCCTCGTCCCGTCGCGGCGCAGCGATAGCACCTCGTCGTCGCTCCCGACAGCGGCGATACGCCCGTCGCGCACGGCCACGGCCGTGGGGCCGGCGCTGTCGCGGGGGTCCGCCCTCTCGGCCATGGTCAGCGCCGTGCCGCCGTGGAAAATGGTATCGCTCATACCCCGTGTCCCACCCGTTGCGGTCGCCCCGCGCGCTCTAGCAGTTCTACGAGGGGCAGACGCGGCGCGCGCGGGACCGGGGGTGTCGCGCCCATGCGGTACAGCGCGACCGGCGTCTCGTCGGTTGCGCCGGTTGCGCCGCAGACAGTGGCGGCGGGCATGGCCGTGGCGGCGCAGTCGAGCAGGGCACTGAACGGGTGGGTGGTCAGGTCCGCCTCGGCCGCGATCAGCCACAGGCGCTGTAGCAGGCGGCCCGCCGCCACGAGGTCGCGCCGGCGCGGCGAGGGCATGGGCACGGTCAGCAGGAGAACCGCGGCGGAGCGCCGCATGGTCACCTCGGCGTCGAGCGCCAGCAGGTGGTGCAGGCGCAACAAGGACAGCAGGCGCATGCGGGCGGGCGGCATAGCTGCGCGGGCCACGGCCAGGGCGGCGCCGCGCAGGGTGAGGCAATCGGCGGTGAGACCGTCGCGCCGGTAGTCGGGGCGCGCGGGGTCGAGGCGCAGCCAGCGCCACAACTCGCGCTGCACGGCCGCGTCGGCGAACTGCGCCGCGGTGGCCCGGCGCGCCAGCGCGGCCAGCCGCTGGATGCGCCCCTTATCCTCCACGATGTACAGCCGGCAGCCGCGACGCGCCGCCTCATCCTGGAGGCGCGTCGTCACCTCTTTGGCGATGGGCGTCGGCAGGTGGGCGACGCGCGCGGTGTGGCGTCGCTCCAGTTGCCTCGCCAGTCGCAGGTCCTCCGAGTCAGGTGGGCCATCGTCCGGCTCCAGGTAGCCGGCGACGCCGCTTTCCCGGTCCGGCGCCGGCATGAAGCGGAGAGGAGCGTCGTTGGCGCGCGCGCGCAGGCAGGCCGACTCGACGGCCGCGCCGAGCGCGAGGTAGAGGTCGCGGTCGGTCGGGTCGCCGGCCAGCAGCAGGCGGTCGGGGTTCCAGCGTACCTCTATCCGTCCAGCGGGCTCACCGGAGGCGGGCAGCACGAAGCGCCAGGGCTGTGTGTTGTGCGCCGACGGGGCGTTGCGCGCCGCCTCCAGCCAATCTGGATATGGCGGATGTTGCGCGGCTATGTCCGGACTACGTGATGGCGCCGTCGCCATGAAGAACTCCTTTCGTTATTGAATGGGGCCGCATTGAATGGGGCCGCCCGGAACCTGCGACTAAAGTCGCATGGCAGATTGTCATGTCCCTGCGGGACGCCCCCACGAATGAAAATCCGCGATGTACACAGCAGTCCCCCATGGCCGCTGCGGCGGCCACCCCCGCCGATGAAAAGGGGTCTTTTTCATACCAGTCCCCCATGGCCGCTGCGGCGGCCACCCCCGCCGATGAAAAGGGGTCTTTTTCATCCCAGGGGTCTTTTTCATCCCAGTCCCCCATGGCCGCTGCGGCGGCCACCCCCGCCGATGAAAAGGGGTCTTTTTCATCCCAGGAAACGGCGACTAAATCCGCTCGGAGTGATGCATGCCTCTGGATGAAGATCCATGTTGGAACTCTTAAACGCAACCTTTGGAGACACTTCAGTGTCCGTCGTTTGCCATGCGACTTTAGTCGCAGGCCCGCAGCTTTTACCTTGCCCACTCCTATGCGCTTTAGTCGCGGGCCGTCGCCGGTATCTCCCCCTCATATAATGTCAGCCGGTGCAGCGGACGGCCGCCCAGCGCGGCGACGGTGGCCAGCGACTTCTCGTTTTCGTCGGACACCCAGGTCACCGTCAGGCGCCGATAGCCGCGGCGGCGCAACGCCCGCACCAACTCGGCCTGCAGCACGCGCATCACGCCCTGCCCTTGCAGCTGCCGTTGCACGCCCATGATAATCAGCACGGCCCCTCTGATGCGCGGGCGTCCGCTCAGGAAGATCAGGACCTCGCGCGGACCGAGGCGCCCACCCATGCGCTTGAGGATCGGATTATAGTCGGGCACGGTGATGGCGAAGCCGCACGGCACGCCATCGAGCTCGGCCACCAGGCTGATCGCCGGGTCGAGCAACCGCCGGTAGGGTCCGATCTGGAAGACGAACTCATCGTGCGTGATGGGCACAAAGTGCGGGTTCTCGTAGAAGCTGTCGTTGAGCAGCTCACGCAGCGTCTCGACCTCGCGCTCGAAATGTCTCAGGTCAGCGGGTCGGATGCGCAGGCGACCCGAGGCCATCAGCGCGCGGTGGCGGTCGGAGAGCATAGTGTCCGGCTCGGCCCGCGCCACGTCGACCCCGAAGGTGCTGACCGGGAACACGGGGCGTAGACCTGCCTGCTCCAGCAGGGCGGGGTAGTAGGGTGCGGTGTAAGTCTCGTCCACGGCGGGCGGGGCTGCGAAGCCATCGGTCAGGATACCCATCTCTTGCATCGCGGTCATGTTGAAGGGACCGCGCAGGGTCGTGCAGCCCTGCCGCGCGCCATAGGCCCTGGCCGCGTCGATCAAGGCCCGCGCCGCCTCGCGGTCGTCGTGGCACTCAAAGAGGCCGAAGAAGGCGGCTCGCTCGCCGTGGCGCACGTTGTGGCGATGGTAGACGTGGGCCAGGATGCGGCCTACCGGCCGGTCGCGGCCGTCGACGGCCAGGTAGGGCACGGCGTCGCCGTACGCGAAAAAAGGGTTACGCCGGTGGTCGAGCAGGCGCTCCAGGTCCCCGTCCAGGGGCGGAACCCAGGGGCTCGACGGCGCGTAGACGTGCGTCCGTGGCAGGGTGATCCAACGGCGCAGCTCGGCTTTGCCAGCGGCCGGACGCACCGTCACGTGGCTCGGGCTCGTCATCTTAGCCTTCTCCCTTCGACGAGAAGGCCGGCGGTGCGGACGAGGACACCGCCGGCACGGCTTCGGACAAGTGGCTGGCGGTCGTGGCCGTCCCGTTGAGGATGTAGCGGCGCTTGATGCGGCCGCTGTTGGCGGCGAAGGGACCGGCGTCGGCCGCGTGGAGGCGGACGAGGATGTCGCCCGCGGTGGGGTCTTCGCGCACCGCCTCGCGGAAATCGCGGCTGTTGGCCAGCAGCCGGTCCACGACGCGCTCCCGCAGCCGCCCGGCCAGCGCGCCGTCGTCGTCCATCGGAGTGGGCAGGACCTCGACGTGGACGCAGGACCGCTGCTCACCGCGGCCGATCTCGACCAGTTCCAGGCAGTAGGCGCCGAGGCGGGCCGCGTCGGCGGCGTCCGTGAAGAGCGCCTGCTCGACGTCCTCCGGGTAGATGTTGGCGCCCATGTAGGAGAAGGTGCTGTCGCTGCGCCCGAACAGGTAGAGGAACGGCAGGCGGACGTGGGGCAAGCCCCGACGCGGACCGTCCGCCAGCGGGTCGAGGCCGAAATCGCGCAGCACGGCCAGCATGCGATTAAACGAGATGACGCCGCCGGTGTCGTGGATATTGTAGCGGATGCGCGGCGAGAGCACCGCGAGGCGGTTGACGGTCAGGATCAACTCGCGCTCCGCGTTCGTCTCGACATAGTAATCGAGCGGGTTGTAGTGGAACAGCATGGGCAGGCGGGGGTCGTCGCCGAACAGCGCGGCGCGCAGCTTCGGACTATCGGAGGCGTGCTTGCGGATCCAGACGCTGAGCGGCAGTTCGCCGGCCACGCCGATGTCGATGTCCGAAGCGCCGTAGCCGGAGATGACGCGGCGGAAGCGGCGCTCCAGGTAGGCGCGCAAGCCCTCGCTCATGCCCTCGCCGCCGACGATGGCGTCCATGCGGTAGGCCGCCCAGTCGAAGCCGCGCGCCTCGCCAAGGTCGAGCAGGTGCTTGAGGAAGGGCGGGTAGCCGGTGATGATGTAGCGGTAGGCGGGGCCAAAGAACTCCAGCGTGTGCAGGATCTTATCGCTGTCGGGACCGGTCGACTTGACCACGCCGATGGCGCGCATGGCCTCGCCCGTGTTGACGCCGGTGGCCCAGGAGCCCATGGAGAAGCCGTTGATAGTGATGACGTTGGCGCCAAAGCAGTAGCGCGCGAACTGCCCCAACTCGCGATGCACGCCGTGCAGCTCTGCCGTGCTGCGCACCCAGTTGTAGGGCGTGCCGGACGAGCCGGACGACTCGTCGACGGTCGTGCCGACCATGGGCAGGCGGCCGTCCAGGCAGCGATCTTCGGTGCTGAAGCGCTTGACGTACGACTCCTTGTCCATCACGGGCAGCAGGCGCAGACGGTCCGGCACGGGTAGGCGCGGGTCGTCGCGCCACGCGCGCTCGGCCAGGAAGTCGCGGTAGGCCGGAACGCGGCGGCGCGCGTGCTCCGCGGCGCGCAGGGCGGCGAACGGGCTCAGCTCCTCGCTGAGGTCGGACGGGGCCGCGGACAGGCGCAGGAACAGGCCGTAGTTGTCGAGGGCGGCGGACTTGGCCAGGTTGGCCGCGCTCAGCGCCATGCCGGCTAGCGCAGGGTTTCGGGTCAGCAAGCTCATCGATGCGCCTCCGTGACAAGGGGGCCCTGGTCCTCGCCGGCCAGGGGCGTAAAGCGCCGGATCGCGGCCACGGCCGTCGCGCGCGACGCGTGGGGCGCCTCGGTCCGCCACGCGCCGTTGGTATAACCAGCGGGTCGGGCGTCGTAGATGCGGATAAAGCTGGCGCGCGCGCGACCGTTAGTCGTCAGCCATAGCATACCCTGTGCGTGGTCCTCGCCGCGCGCAAACCGGTAGAGCGACTGTTGATCGTCGAAGAACACGACCATGCCCAGCGTGCGGGGGAAGCGGTACCACCAGTGCAAGCAACGGTAGCCCGGCAGGCGCTTCAGCCGGCGGTACATCGGCCGCCACAGCCAGAAGAACTGCCACATCACCCGCAAGCTGCGATACTCCGTCTCGCCGACGAACTCGGCGCCGCCCCGCGCCACCGGCGGCGCGGCCGAGAAATCTTGTTGGCGCGCAGAAGGTCTGGGATGGGCAACGACACACCTGGGAGCGCCGGCATCTTGCCGGCCAGCGCCTGCCGGCTGGAAGCCGGCGCTCCCAGGACGACTGCCTGCAGACGCATTGTCCCAGGACTTCTGCGCGCCTACGAAATCTTGCGTTCGCATAAGTTGTCTATCTCCTCCAATGAACGGGCATGTCACCGTCCCCGTGCGGATCGCACAGCCCGTCCATGCCGCCACTCTACGACAAGAGGCCCTGCCAGCAACACCGCAAATGCTGTACGGAACTGTACGGAGGTGGGTAAACAATGTTTTTGGTTCGCACGACAGCCCTCTACCGCGACGCCATCACGGGTACCCTTGCCGCGACCAGCGCCGTCCCCCTATTGGCCCATCGGAGGCGCCGCCGGAGAGGCCGCGGCGCCAGGGCGTCGTAGAGGCTTCGATGAAGAGTTTGATTGCCTTCTATGGCGGCCCGCCGACGCGGTACCACCACCGCGCATCGCTGCCATCCCTCAAATGAACTAGACCATTTGTCGTGGGGAATCTGGTTCATTTTGTCGAAGGCGACGCGCTCGCCACGCCCTACCATGACGATGTAGGGAAGGGGGGGTATATGGACGTGACCGGTGGCCAGGGGCGTTCTATTGGGCGCGCCGGGATGGTGGCGGGCGCGCGATGTTTCATGATCACGATAGGGTTGGCCGCTGGCTTGTCGACGATCTCCGCCGCCAGTGCGCAAAGTCAGCCGCTCGCCCAACCCGCGGCCCAGCCAGCCGCCCAACCCGCGGCCCGTCCCCACCTCCATCGTAGCGCCCCCAACACCTGCATCGGCGACTGCAAGATCGACCCCACGGAAGCGGCCGACCGCACGAGCGCCGCTCAGGGTACCGCGGCCGCCCTCGGGACCGCTACCCCATCCCCACAAGCCACGGATATAGCGGCCACGGCCACGAATATAGCGGCCACGCCGGCAGGTTGCGGCGGGGCGGACCCGTCCTCGCCCTTCAGCCCCGCCCGAAACTACGGCGCCGGTAGCTTTCCCGTCTCGGTCGCGGTGGCCGACCTCACCGGCGACGGCCAGTCCGACATCGTCGCGCTCGACAACACCAATGACAGCGCCGTCAGCGTGTTATTGCACGCGAGCGGCGGCTTTGCCCCGGCGGTGAGCTACAGCGTCGGCGGCGGGGCGGCCAACTTCGTGGCCGTGGCCGATCTCACCGGCGACCACCACACCGATATCGTGACGGCGGACTACGGCAGCAACAGCGTGAGTGTGCTGCGCAACAACGGCGACGGCACGTTCGCCACGGCGCGTACCTACAGCGCGGGCATCAGCCCGCGGGCCGTCGCGGTGGCGGATGTCAACGGCGATGGCAAGCCCGACCTGATCGTCGCTAACTATAACGGCGACGGCCGCGACGCGACGGTGACCGTACTGCTAAACAATGGCGCCGGCACGTTCGGCGCGCCCAGCACCTATCCCACGGGCGGGAAGAGCTCGGCCTACAGCGGTACCTCACTCGCCGTTGGCGATTTCTACGGCAGCGGCCGTCCCGACGTGGCGGTCACGGGCGACGGCACGGTGCGCGTGCTGCGCAACAACGGCGGCGGCGATAGCCTGTTCGACGCCGGAATAAGCTACAGCAGCGGCGACGGCGCCAACTACGTCACCGCGGGCGACGTCGACGGCGACGGCAAGCCTGATCTGGTGACGGCCAACGGCACGGCTAACAGCGTCAGCGTGCTGCGCAACAACGGCGACGGCACGTTCGCCGCGGCCACGACCTACGCCAGCGGGGGCAGCGGCGACTATGCCGTGGCGCTGGGCGACGTCACTGGCAGCGGGCGCCTCGACATCGTGGCGGCAAACTATAGCAGCGATAGCGTGAGCGTGCTGCGCAACAACGGCGACGGCACGTTCGCCGCGGCGACCCACGACGCGGTAGGGCACAACCCTAACGCGCTTGCGCTGGGCAACGTCGGCGGGAGCGGCGCCGCGGGGCTGGGCGTGGTGACGGCCAACCAGAACGGCGGAGACGTGAGCGTCTTATCGCCGCGGCCGGCATTCTGCGCGGGGACCGCCACGGCGTTGGCCACGGAGAACGGGACCGCGACGGACACCGCGACGCCGCCCCCACCCACACCGACGGACACGCCGACGGACACGCCGACCCCCGCCACGCCGCGCATCTCGGCGGTCTCCTTCGGGGGCAGCGCCGATAATCCCACCATCATCATCGATGGCTCGGGCTTTGGGAGCGCGCCCGCCGCCGTGAGCGGCGCCTCGTGCGGTCAGAGCGGGTCCGATTACGGCGGTAGCGGCAACCTGTCCCTGGTCGATAGCTCCAACGACCCCAACTGGTTCCAGGCCGGCGCGGACGGCAACTGCATCGGCCTGGTCGACCTGCGCTACAGCGACACCCACATCTCGTATCGGTTCGGCTCGGGCTACCACAATAGCGGCCTCCCAACCTGGAATCTCGGGGCGGGTGACAGCTACGCGGTCACCGTCAAGGGGATCACCTTCAGCGGCAAAGTTATCTATAGCGCCGTCGCCGCCTCCGCCCCGTATAACGTCTATCTGCCAGCCAGGCAGGGGCCGCCGGGCCTGGACACGGGCTTCAGCGTAGTAGCGGGCCAGGCCATCACCTTCACCGCTTCCGGCCAGGGCCACTACTGCAACGGCGGCTGCCTCACCGGGCCGGACGGCGACCCCAACGTCTACTCGGATAACCCCGCGCTCTCGGGCGCCCACACCGGCGCGCTGATCGGGCGCATCGGCGCCTCCGGTCCCTTCTTCTTTATTGGCGGCAGCGCCACGGTCACGGCCCCGGCCGGCGGCCGCCTCTACCTGGCCTACAACGACTGCGTCACGCGCGGCTGCTACGACGACAACAGCGGCGGGTACAACGTTGCCATCACGCCCGGAGCAGCGCCTCCCGCGCCGGTCACCATCGACCCCGTCCACGGCCAGTTCTACCCCTTCGGCAAAACCCTGCACCCTCACTTCGACGCCTCGCCCGGCGCCACTCCCTGGTTCACCCAGACGTTCCCGACGCTGGACTTCAACCCGGCGGACGGGCGGGCCACCGGGGGCGACGCGCACGTCTCGTGCGCCAACGATCTCGGGGTGGACGATACGACGAAGCCCTTCGTCGACGTGGTCCCGCAGACCGACGGGACGTGCCTGGGGCTGCCGGCGCTAGACGCGGGCTCGGGCGGCTCGAATCCCAGCCCCTTCGAGGCGGTCTTCACCGCGACCGTGCGCGTGGCGGCGGCCGGCGACCTGCGCTTCGAGGCCTACGCGGACGACAGCGCCATCGTCTCGCTGGGGCCGGACATCGCGGGCAATCAGCCCACCTACGTGAGTGGCGAACTGACCCACGCGCCCTCGTCCGGCGTCGGCCCCTTCACCGGCTACCCGGTGATGATGGCGCACGACGACGGCCAGGAGACCAACGGCAACGTCTTCACGGTCCATTTCCCGGCGGCGGGAGCTTACCCGGTGGAGGTGGACTACGCCGAGAACGGCTACCTGTACCAGGGCCTCACGCTGGACTACCTCGACGCGGGCGGCGTCTCGCACCCCATCCCGCCGACGTCGCAGGCCGCGCCGCAGCCGGCGGGCGTCTGCCCCGGCTCGGTATGGGAGGGCGTGCCCTACCTCAACCGCTACGACAGCTACGCCTGGCAGAACGGCGTCTGCGTGAAAACCGGCTACACGATCCACGACAGCACGTTCAGCACGCTGGTGCTCGACGCGGGCCTCAACTACCAGGAGGCGAACGTCACGGACGCAGGCGTCACGACGATGCCCGCGGGCTCGACGCTGCAAGTATCGGGCAACGCGAGCAACGTGTTCAATGTCATAGGCAGGCTGGACGCCAAAGGTACCGCGACCAAGCCTATCACGCTGACGAGCCCGTACGGTTCGGGGTACCGCTCCCAATGGGCGGGGCTGTACTTCGCGCCGGGGAGCAGCGGCACGCTAGAGCACGCAACGGTGTCGGGGGCGGGCAGCCAGTCTTGCCCTTACTACTGCAACGGCGGCAACCTGGTGGACAGCCGGAGCGTCCATCACATGGCCGGCATCCTGGTGGATGGCGCGAACCCCACCATCGCCGACTCCACCGTCGACAGCAGCGGGGGCGATGGTCTGGACGCGACAGCGGGGCCGCTCGACGCCCGCTTCACCACGTCCACGGCGCAACTCGATGTGTACGGCACGCTCGACGCGACGGGAACGGCCACCCGCCCAGTCACGTTGACGAGCCCATACGGCTCGGCGTACCGTTCCCAGTGGGCGGGGCTGTCCTTCGCGCCGGGCAGTTCCGGGACGCTGGAGTACGCGACGGTGTCGGGGGCGGGCAGCCAGTACTGCTACTACTCCTGCAACGGCGGCTACCTGATGGACAGCCAGGGCAATCACCACATGGCCGGCATCCTCGTCGACGGGGCTGCCCCCGTTATCGCCGACTCCACCATCGACAACAACGCGGGCGACGGGCTCACCGTGGTGGACGGCGGCAACCCCTCCCTGCGCGCCGACAGCTTCACCAACAACGCGGGCAACGCTGCCTACTACCCACTGCCCGGCGCGCCCAGCCTCTCGTTCGTCGATAGCGGGCTAAGCGCGAGCGGGAACGGCTACGACTCGATCTACCTGGACGGGACACTGACGGGGACGCTGGAGGCGCGGGCTCCCGGCGTCCCGCTACGGGCGGACGACCTGACGGTGGGCGTGGGGGCGCGCCTGGCGGCCGGGGCGGGCACGACGCTGCAGTTCACGCGCGCCGACGGGCAGCTCGACGTGGACGGCACGTTCGACGCGACGGGGACGACGGACGCCCCCGTCACGCTCACGAGCCGCTATAACCAGGGGTACCGCTCTCAGTGGGCGGGGATATACTTCGCGCCGGGCAGCGGCGGCACGCTGGAGCACACGACGGTGTCGGGGGCAGGGAGTCAGTACTGCTACTACTCCTGCAATGGCGGCTACCTGGTGGACAGCCAGGGCAATCACCACATGGCCGATATCCTGGTGGACGGCGCGAGCCCCACCATCGCCGACTCCACCATCGACCACAGTGGAGGCGATGGCCTCACCGTTGTCGACGGGGGCAACCCACCCTTACAAGAGGACAACTTCACCAACAACGGCGCCAGCGCCCTCTACTACCCGTTGCCCGGCGCGCCCCACATGGCATTCGTGGACAGCGGGCTGAGCGCGAGTGGGAACGCCAATGACGTCATCTGGATGAATGGGACGCTGACGGGGACGTTGGAAGCGCGCAATCCGGGTATCCCCTTGCGCGCCGACAACCTGACGGTCAGCTCCGAGGGCAGCTTGCTGGCGGCGGGCGACGCGGCGGGCGGGACATCGTTGCGCCTGAGCACGCTGACCGACCGCGGCGTGGTTAGCCTGGACGGGACAATGGGGCCGCTCGACGCCCGCTTCACATCCATTTCGGGGCAGATCGATGTGTACGGGACGCTGGCCGTGACGGGGACGGCCACGAGCCCCATCACACTGACCAGTCAGGACAACCAGGGGTACCGCTCCCAGTGGGCGGGGATCGCGTTCTTGCCGGGCAGCGTCGGCGCGCTGTCACACGCGGTGGTGTCGGGGGCGGGCAGCCAGTATTGCTACTACCCCTGCAACGGCGGCTACCTGGTGGACAGTCAGGGCAACCACCACATGGCCGATATCCTCATCGATGGAGCCAATCCAACGATCAACTTATCCACCGTCGATACCAGCGGTGGCCACGACATCGAAGTCGTCAATAGTGGATCGCCTTCCCTGCGCTGCAACACCTTTAGCGCCGTGCTGGGCGGCAACGACGGCGTCAGCAACGACAGCGGCGCATCCGGCGCTCTGGTCGACGCGGCCAACAACTGGTGGGGTGACGCGACCGGGCCGTCCGGAGCCGGCCTGGGCGCGGGTACGCCCGCCAGCCCCGGCGTCACCTTCACGCCCTGGCTGCTGACGCCGAACGCGACGCTCTGTGACGCGCTCACAACCGGGCCGACTGGACCGACCGACCCCGGCGCGAATACTCCCGAGCTTGGGAGCGGAGAGTTGTTGATCACCGGCCTGGCCCCGCTCGCCCTCGCGCTGCTCCTGCGCCGTCGCCGCCGCGCCCGCCATGGCCTATCCCGAGGGGAGGCTAACGCATAGACCGCCCCAATTGTCCTGACCACCCTGAGGTACCTTCGGATACCGCGCTGGGCTGGCAACGACTGCTGTTGCACTGCTGCTATCCTAGTCTTAGAGATCGAGATCTAGCACGGCTTGAGCGCCACCGCCGACCATCGCTCAAGCCCTGTCGCGTGAAGGCCAATAAGCGATCGTGACGCAAGAGACGATGACACGAGGCGGGAGCGGCATAGGCTTCATAGGCTACGGCTGGAAACGCGCGCGCCACATTGGTCTGTGGAGATTGTTTCTAGGGCTGCTCCTACGCCGACACTGCACGAAGGCGGGCATCCTAAGCGTCGTGCCGGGATGGCCACTGCCCAGGATTATCAATCTGGGCGGGCAGGTCGAGATAGGCAATTGCGGTTTTTTCCCGGGCGTCCGCATCGAATGTTGGGAAGGAGCGGTCCTCAGCATTGGCAAGGGAACGTATCTCAACCGCCATGTTGAGATAGTGGCGGCTACGTCCGTCACTATCGGCAAGGATTGCAAGATCGCCCGTGATGTCCTGATCATGGATACGGACCAGCATCCGCTGGGCGCCGGACCGTTAGTGAACAAGCCGGTGGAGATCGGCGATCGGGTCTGGGTGGGTAGTAGGGCAATTGTGCTGAAGGGCGTCACGATTGGGCACGATAGCATCGTCGGCGCTGGCGCCATTGTGACGAAGAGCGTCCCTCCTTTTAGCGTGGTCGTGGGGCCGGCCGCGAAAGTTGTGCGTCATCGGCGCGATGGCACGGATACGACAACGGATCAAGCTTAACAAGTAGTCGCCGACGTATGTCTTGGAGCGGGGCCAATGCTATGAAGGAGGCAATGCATCACACGTGGGAGCAGGGCAATCCAATGGCGTTTCTGCCGCTACTCCATTCCGCCCGCCAGGTACTTGCCGCGCGGATCTTTCTGCGACACTGCACCAAGATTGGAAGGTACACGCGACTGATTGGCCGTCCGCGTATCCATAATGGGGGTCGCATCGTGATCGGCGAAAAGGTCCGCATACACTCGACGACTGTACCCGTGGAACTGGCGGCGATACACGGGGGCATGATCGACATAGGGGCGCACAGCTTCCTCAACTATGGGGTGTCGATCTCCGCACACCAGTCGGTGCGTATTGGCCAGCGATGCCTCCTTGGCGCCTATGTCATGATCCTCGACAATGATTGGCACGATATCATTGACCGGGCCAAAACGCCGCCATCGCATCCCGTCGTGCTGGAGGACAACGTATGGCTCGGAAACCGCGTCATGGTGTTGCCGGGCGTCACGATTGGACACGACGCAGTCGTGGGGGCGGGCTCCGTTGTCGTGAAGGACGTGCCTCCGCGCTCAGTAGCCGTTGGCAATCCTGCACGGGTCATAAAGGCATTCTGATCGCTGGCAGTACAGTACCCTGATACTGCCTGTCAGTTTGCGAGCTCACTCATCCCAGCAACCGGGACAGTTACGGGATGACCAATGGCGCTGTCGTCACCAGGCGCACCCGACCCTGGGCGTCAATGATGCGCGTCTCGACCGTGTAGCGACCCGAAGGGAGGCCTTTGGTGGTAGGGGTAGTGGGCGTTGTCGCCGTCACGCTGGGGACGGTAGGGGGAGTGGCGACGCCGACGGCCGTGGCCGAGGGTGCGGTGGTCGCGGTACTGGTCGGCGCGGTGGTCGCGGTGCTCGTGGTCACGGCGGCCGGTGGCGTGGTCGCCGCGATCGCCGTGGGCGTGCTCACGACCGTAGCGGTCGTGGGGACGGCGCTCCCAACGGGGGGCACGACGGTGTTCGGGTCCGCCGGGACGGGCGCGGCGGACTGGGGCATGTGGACGAGGCCGCTCAGGGAGGACCAGTCTGACGAGGCGGGGACGGCGGCGGCGGGCAGGACCTCGAAGCCCATGTTGTCCCAGTGACGCTCGTCCGAGTAGGGAAAGGTGCCGGTCCAGTAGGTCTCGTACGGCGCGTACGTGGTGAGCTCATTGAGGTCGTTGGCGGTATGGTAGAGGTAGTGCGCGAAATAGACCTTCGCCTTGTCGAAGGGCAGGCCGCCGGGGATGTCGCCCTGCGTGGAGAGCTGACCGTCCTCGAAGACGGCGAAGTGCTTCCGCGTGGCGAAGAGGTCGAAGCGCGAGCGGTTGTCCAGCGCCAGGCCGTTACCGCCCCAATGCAGGGTGCGGTTGCTCCAGATGGGGGCCTGACCAGCGGCCCCCGTGATCGCGACATCCTTGCCGTTGAAGAGGTCGGTGGCGACCTTTTGCGGGAATATCTGGGCAAACAGGGCGGTATTGGAGGTGTTGACGGTCCCGCTGCTGGTGTACCAGTTGGTCAGCGGATCGTCGGCGGGGGCAAGGTTGAAGGCCACCCAGCGGCGGCCCGACTCGTGGGCGTCGACCTCCATGGTCAGGTGCAGCAGCCGGCCTGCCGAGAAATCGGCGGTGGCTTGCGGCGACATGGCCATCAAGCCGTGCGACACGTGCAGGGGGACGCTGGTCCCTGGCGTGCCGCCGTCGAACAGCATGTCCATGAAGTGGTCGTCCTTGATCATGGGCATGGAGTCGCGCGTGTCGGCGTTCTGGTACTGGATGGTCCAGGCCCGGGACGTGCCGAGGCCGAGCGTGTAGGTCATCACGCCGTTGGATGGGTCGACGGACCCGACGCGCTGGAAGGAGCCGGCCTCGTCGTTACCAAAGGTGTCGAGGAAGGTCTGGTTGGCGTCGGAGCGAGAGGGCAGCGGTGGGGCGGACGCGTTGGCCGCGACGACGAAGGGCGGGCTCTGGGCGATGACGCGCGGGGCGCTGGCCGCGGACCCCTGGCCGTTGATCGAGACCAGCCCGTCGCTCGTCGGCCCCGCGTTGGCGCCGAGCATGGCGCCCGAGGACGCCGCCGACGGGTCCTGGGGCGTGAGGTTGCCGTCGTACAGGCTGCCGCGCGGCGCCGGGCCGAGCGCGTCGAGCGCCTGCACGACAAGCGTGTGCGGGTGGCCGTCGCCGATGCCGTTCCACTCGAGCTCGGTCGCCGGAATGTCGAGGTGCGTCGGGCCGCTCTGGCCCGACGCGTTGGCCTCCGTGCGGATGGGGTAGGCCGGCGTCGCGCCATCGGGTTGCAGCACGAAATGGCAGGTGCAGTAGGAGTTGCCGAGGTCCAGGTGGGCCAGGCCCGCGTACTTGACTTTGGTCGGGGCGCCGAGGTCGAAGACACGATAGTCCCGGGCGCCAGAAACCGGCTGGTAGTCGATCTTGACGCTGTCGACGTTCGCGGCAACGCCGGTCACGGTGACGGACAGGGGGGCGTCCTGCGCCCGATAGTGGCGCGCCGGCGACGTCTGGGCCGCTCCGGCGGGGTTGGCGAGTTGGGTCAGCAAGCCGGCCGCGCCAACGGCGGCGATCCACGTGGCACGCTTCTTCATGGTGGGCGCTCTGTCCTTTTGTGTGGGCTTGTCGTGTGGGCCTGGACTCCTGGTCCCGTAGGCGGCAAGGAGTATACCAGCGCCGCCTGCTCGGGCGACTCCTCATGATTGCTATGGTACGCCGTTATCCGGTCCTGGCGAACCACCAAGTAGTACTGGCCCGATCGCGCTCCGCTGGCGCACCCCGTTTTATCGGGCGCGCCCTCGCACGCCTGCGACTGCCCGGCTGGACCGGGACCGGCCGCAGCCGGTCGGGGGCCAGTCCGCATGTGTCGCATGGCAGCACACGGACACTGCGGTGTCGGACCGGGACCAAGGGCAGCGGCGCGGCGGACCCCATCCGACCGTGGTCGGCCGGTACTTTGCCATGCGACCGCAGTCGCAGGCCGCGTCTCACAATCTCGGGGCGCACCCCGTTTTATCGTTTTATCCGTGAAGCTTGTCGTGTTATGGCGTCGGGTGGACGCTCCACCGCTAGGGAGGTCTTGTCATTTATGGTGACGGTCAAGAGGTTGCTGGCTCAGGCGCTGTCCGTGGCGCTCGTGGCATTGGTTATCGTCGCGGCCTGGACGGTGGCCCCGCGCCTGCAGCGCATCCCGCACGACATCAAGGTCCTTGCCCGATCGTTCTTCGCGGCGGCCCCGTCCGTGAACGGCGCGGCCGCCGGAGCGCCCAAGGGCGACGCGGCTGTTGGGGCGACCACGGGGGGGGCTTGCGCGGCCGGCGCGCCCGCGACGATCCTGGTGGCCCCGTCGGCCGTCACGCGGGTCATCCCCGCCGACTTCTTCGGCATCAACGAGGTCGGCTTCTGGGACACGGCGCAGGGCAGCGCCGCGTCCGCCCGCGCCCTGGCGCAAACGCCGATCAGGACGGTGCGCTTCCCCGGCGGCGCCCCGGCAGACTGGTACGACTGGCAGCAGCCCTACTACAAAGGTTGGAGCAGCACGGCCCCGCGCGACCTATGGCGCTACGCCCGCTCCTTTGGCGCCACGCGCGTCGTCTTCGAGACGAACTACCAGGGCCACCTGCCCAACCCGCCGGGCCGGTCCTACGCGGTCAATAGCCCCGCCAACGCCGCCGCCTGGGTGGCGGACAACCGCGCGGCCGGCAGGCAAGCGGATATGGAGGTGGGCAACGAAGAGGACATGACCCTCCTGCACAGCGCCGACGACCCGGCCTATGGCGCCTACGTTGCCGCCTTCAACGCGCAGGCCCGCGCCATGCACCGCGCCGATCCTGGCGCGCGGGTGCTGGGACCGACCGGTACCAACGAGTATCAGTGGTGGGCGCTCGACGGGCTGGGCGCGTTCCTGCAAGGCGCGGGCAATCGCAGCGGCACGGGGCAGGTCGACGGCGTCTCGCTGCACTTCTACAAGGGCAGTTCGTGGTTCGACGCGCGCGGCGTCGCGCAGTACTGGCTGGCGCCGGGCGGACCCTGGGCCGCTATCGAGCGGATGATCCGCCAGCACGACACCCGGCAGCTACCGGTCTACATCACGGAGTGGAACATCGGCGTGTCGAGCGCCAACAACTCCTTCAACGCAACGCTCGGCCACGCCCTCGCGACCGCCGATATGGTCGGCGCCTTCGCGCGCTCGGGCGTGGCGGGCGAGGACTACTTCACGACGCATGGCGCGAACGGCTGGGGGCTGCTCTACGGCCCCGGCGAGAGCCGCCCTGTCGACAGTCCCACGCCAACCTACTACGCCATGGCGCTGTGGGGTCACATGGGCCCTCGCCTCGTCGATCTCGCGCAGAGCGCGGACGCCGGGACGGTCTTGAGCGCCTACGCCACGACGCGGGCCGATGGCTCCGTGCAGGTGCTGGCCATCAACAAGCGCCGCGCCACCTGTCCCGTCCGTGTCGTGCTCGACGGCGCGACGCCGCGCGGACATCGCCTGCGGGTGTATAGCCTGCGCGGCGCGGCCGGAGGGGTCCAGGCGCTCGACGCCCTGTACGACGGGGCCGTGATGCCCACGCCGCGACAGCCGCTGCCGGGCCCACGCGACGCGGGACTCGTGCGCGGCGATAGCGTCGTCTATAGCGTGCCCGCCTATAGCGCCGTGGTCCTCGACCTAAGCGGTACCTCGCCCGCGCCGCGACTCAGCGCGGCGCGGCGCCGTCAGTTGATAGCGGCGACCGGCCCGGCGACTCCGGAGACGCCGCTCAAAGTCACGGCCAGCGGCGGAGTCGGCCAGGCGTCGCTGACCGGCGGCGCCGTGCAGACGCTGACGGCCACGGTGCGGGCCAACGACGACGTGGGACCGGCCCTGGTGGACCTCGAGGTGTACGGTCCCGGCGGCGTCAAGGTCTTCCAGTCCGCGCCGACCGTCAGCCTGAGCGCCGATACGCCGATCTCCGTCACCGAGCCCTTCACGCTGCCCGCCAACGCCACCGGCGGGACGTACTACTACAAGCTGGGCGTCTTTCCGCCCGGCTGGGGCACGCCCTACGCCTACGTCGACGCGGGCCGCTTCACGGTCAAGGGGCCGCCCCCAGTCGCGGTGTCGGTCACCGGCAGCGTTGCCCCCGCCGTCGTCCAGTCCGGCCAGGCGGCCACGGTCACGGTCACGGTCACGGTCTCGGCGCTGCACAACAGCCTGCTCAACGCGCTGGTCGACGTCGAGGTCTACAGCGCCTCTGGCGCAAAGCTGTGCCAGCCCACCACGCCGAACGTCGACGTCGCGGCCGACAGCAGCCGGCAGGTCACGGCGCGTTGCGCGGTCCCCGTGGGGACGGCAATCGGGAGCTACACGGTGAAGATCGGGGTGTTCGGGTCCACCTGGTCCCCGCTCTATGCCTGGAACAACTCCGCGGGCGCCTTCGCGGTTGCGCGCTAGAGCGCCGTGGCGACAGCCTGCGACTGCGGTCGCATGGCAAACCACGGACACTGCGGTGTCAGACGAGGCCACGGACGGTTGATGGGATGTCCTACACCCGACCGTGGTCAGCGTCTGTGTGCCATGCGACACATGCGGACTGGCCCCCGCCCGGCTGCGGCCGGTCCCGGTCCAGCCGGGCGGTTGCAGGCTCGATCACACGCACCATCACAATCGCGGCGCGCCCGCGGACACGCTGTGGCGACACGCACGGTCTGTGAATTCTAGTAGGCGCGCAAAAGGTGTGGGGTGACTGGGAGCGCGGGCATCCCTCCCGCCCAGACCCAGCGGGAGGGATGCCCGCGCTCCCAGTACGTCCGCGCGCCCGCATCGACACCGCAGTGTCCGTCCGCTGCCATGCGACCGCAGTCGCAGGCGTAGAATTCACGGACCCTGTAGCGCACCATGGCGACACGTTTTACACCCCATCTGTTACGATAAGTAGGGGTGATAATCCAGCCAGGACGCCTTCCAGGCTTCCAAACAACAGGCTAGAGACAGGACGCCATGAGACGTTACGCCGAGACCTTCTTCCGCTACTGGTACCTCGCCCTGATCCCTCTCATCATGCTGTCGGTGGTAGGTGTGCCCGTGGCGCGCGGGTCGGCCGGCACGTTCACGACCACCGCCAACCTTGAGGTCGCATCGTCGGTGTCGAGCCAGATCGACAATTACAACACCTACATCACGCCGGCGCAGAACGAGGCCACTGTGCTGAGCGAACTGCTTGGCAGCCCCTCGTTCGACGAAGGCATCATCTATAGCGCCGACGCGGCCGCCTACAGAAATTGGGCCACGATCAAGGCGCACGGCGTTAACGCGGTGCAGTACATGGTGAGCGACGTGGCGAGGAACCTCGTCCTGACGCCGCATAACCACCTGGTCGTCGTGTCGTACACGGGGCAGGACCGCAATCTGGCCGTCGGCGCCGTTGCCGGCGCCAGCATCGTGCAGGCCTTTGTGAGCACGGTGATCGATCGCGCCTCGGCGCAGAGCAACGCCCAACTGGCAGCCTCGATCGCCGCCTACAAGAGCCAGTTGGCCTCCGCCCGGCGCCATCAAGGCGCGTCGTACACGCAGTTGCGCGCGTGGATGCAGCGGCACGGCTACGCGGGGCCGGACCCCAGCGCGGGGACGCAGGCGGCGGGCATCACCGACCCGCAATACGACGCGCTCTACCAGCAGTATCTGTTCGACAAATCGAACTCCGACAACATCCAGAACAAGCTGCTGACGGCGCAGGTAACACAGCAAACCAACGTGCAGCTCGGCGGAGCGACGCTAAGCGAGCTCGATCCCCCCTCGACCAGCGGCTCGTCGGCCACGCGCAAGGAGTTGACCACGCTGCTGATCTTCGCGGGGGTAGGATTGGCGCTGTCGATCGTCTTTCTAGTGGCTCGGACGGCGCTCGACCGCGGGCTGCGCTACGCCGACGAGGTGGCGGAGCTGCTGCGCGTGCCCACGCTGGCCGTGGTGCCCTATAGTCGCCGGCGCCCAGCCGGGTCCGGGGCGCGTCCGCTCACGGCCGGACGGGCGGGCGCGGCGGCGACAAGTGGACGCCTGGCGGACGCGAAGTAGGGATGGCGATAGGCATGCCGCTTTTGCCGTCACGAGGGAAGCCCGCGCCCGCGGCGCCGCGGACAACGCCCGTCGCCGGCGCCGCCGCCCTGGCCCCAGAGGTGTATCGCCAGGCATACGTTGGGCTGACTCTGCCGCCAGGGGCGCGGACCGCCGTCATCGGCGTCACCAGCGCCATCCGCGGCGAGGGGCGCACCACGGTCGCGCTGGGGCTGGCGCGCACGCTGGCGACCGACCTGGAGACGGCGGTCACGCTCGTCGAGGCCGACTTCGAGCGGCCCGCGTTGGCGGTCCACTTCGAGCTTGCCCCGGCGCCCGGACTGTGTGAGGTGTTGCGCGGGGAGTGCCTGCTCGGGGAGACCGTGCTCCCCGTGGCCGACCGGCTGTCGGTTGTCACGGCGGGAACGGTCGGACCCGACGCGGCGCGCTTGCTGCGCCGGCTGGCCGACGACGACCCCTTCCACGCGGACGCGGGCCTGCCGGGCATCGTGGTGCTGGACCTGCCGCCGCTGCTTGACCAGGGCTACGGTCCCCTGGCGGCGGGCGTGGCCGACGCGCTGGTGCTCGTGGTGCGCGCGGGGGTCACGCCCGATTACGTCGCGCGCGAGGCCATCGCGCGCCTCGAAGGCCGGCCGCCGCAGGGCGTCATCCTCAACGCTTTCCGCACCGCCCTGCCACGCTGGTGGCCCGGAAGCCGCGTCTGATGGCCTCCTTGCATACAGCGCATACAGCGGAGCAAAGGTCCGTGGTTGAGGGCGAAGGAGGCCAGCAATGAACGCGCTCCTGTACATGCTCTGTGGCTTCGTGCTGCTGGGCGTGCTCAGCCGGCGGCTGGGCCGGCTGACCTACCTCGCGCTGGGCTGTCTCGTCGTCGGCTACGTCATCTATGCCTTCAATCGTTGACTGACTGGGCGACCGCTCCATGCTGCTAACCGATAGCCCCGTTCCCCGTGCCCGGCGCTTCGATCCTCCGGCGGGCGTGGCGTCCCTCCAGCGCCGGGCGGCGCTGACGTATCTCCTCTCCGTCGCCGCCGTCGTGCTTGCCACGGCGCTGGTCATCCTGCTGCTGGTCAAGCCGAGCACGCCGGCCATCGTGGTGGCAGCCGCCGTCGCGGCCCTGGCGGTGATGGCGTGGGTGTGGCAGCGCCCGGTGCGCGGCGTCTACCTGTTGTTCTTCATGGCCGTGGCGCAGGAGACCACCTCCTCGTCCACCGGATATGGCGACGACCTCGGCGCGTACGTGCCGTTCTTCCAGGACATCTCCACCTGGACGCACTCCAAGGGCATCCCCGTCAGCATCGCCGAACTGTTCATGGCGCTTGTGCTGCTGACCTGGCTGCTAAAGGGCATCGCCGCGCGCAACCTGCGCGTCGAGCGCGGCCCGTTGATGCTGCCGCTGGGCCTGTATATGCTGATGGTGCTGGTAGGCGAGCTACACGGCCTGTCGAGCGGAGGCGACTTCACGCTCTCGCTGTGGGAGGTGCGCGGACAGGTGTACATGCTGGTGGCCTACCTGCTGGCCTGCAACCTGGTGGCCGGCCGGCGCGAGATCGGCGCGCTGGTGTGGATCATCGTCCTGGGCGCCGGCCTCAAGGGCGTCCAGGGCGTGATCCGCTACTTTGGCGAACTGGGCGGGAGCCTGCACGGGGCCGAATCGCTCTTCCCGCACGAGCAGTCCTACTTCTACAACGCCTTCCTGACCCTGACCCCGATCCTGTTCTTGTTCGGCGGCTCGCGCCGGCTGCGGTGGGCCGCGCTGCCGCTGCTGCCGTTCGCGCTCATCGCCGACGTGGCCAACAACCGGCGGGCGGCGGTAGAGGCCCTCGCCATTGGGCTGGTCGCGTTGCTGGCGCTGACCGCCATCGTCTATCCGGCGCGGCGGCGCCTGGCCATCGCGCTCGCCGTGCTGCTGGTCGTCGCCTGGGTACCCTACTACAACGCCTTCAAGACCGGTAGCGGGCTGATCGCGCAGCCGGCGCGCGCGGTCTATTCCAACTCCAACCCCGATCCGCGCGACGCCTCGTCCAACCTCTATCGCGACAACGAGAACGCCGACCTCAAATACACCATGAAGCAGAACACCACCACCCAGGCCATCGGGTACGGCTTCGGCAAGACGTTCCTGACGCCCTATCCCCTGGCCGACATCGGCGGCATTTACATCTTCTGGAACCTGCTGCCACACAACAGCATCCTGTGGATCTGGATGCGCATGGGCACGGTCGGCTACCTGCTCTTCTGGCTGCTGATCGGCACGGCGATCGCGCGGGGCGTGCGGCTGGCCTACCGCCTGGACGAGCCGTACCTCAAGGGGCTGGCCGTCTTTATCGTGCTGATGATCCTGCAAGAGGTGATCGTGGGCTACCTCGACCTGCAGTGGACGAACTACCGCAACCTGATCACCGTCGGCGTGCTGTTCGCGTTGCTGGGCCGGCTGGCTTGCCTGGCGCCGCCCGAGGAGCAGACCCTGGCCGACAGGTACTGGCCGTGGGACCGCCGCCGCTGGATCAAGCCCGCCCCCACCCTCACCGCCGTCGCCGCCGTCGCGACAAGGCCACTGGTCGATGCGGCGCCGGTGGGGCTGACCGGCGGACGGGCGGCGCGCTGATGGGACACACGTCTCTGCCCGCGAGCCCTCTGCCTGGCGATGGGCGGGAGCGGGGGCGTCGCTTTGGCTTCGTGATGGAGCAAACGCTCGGCCACGTCACGCACTACAAAAACCTGCGCGCGTCCGTCGACAGCATGCACGAGGTCGACGCAACGTGGTACCCGCTGGCGTTCCCGCCGCGCGGGGCGCTGGAAACCTTGCCCCCCGTGCGCCGCAACTGGTCCGCGCGCGCCAGCCTGCGCGCGCGGCGGCGGCTGGCGCGCGACCGAGCCGCGGACCAATTCGACGCCCTGTTTTTCCACACGCAGGTGACCACGCTGCTCTCCGTCCCGCTGATGCGGCGCGTACCCACTGTCATCTCGCTCGACGCCACGCCGCTCAACTACGACGCCGTCGGCGCGGCCTACGGGCACCAGGCGTCGCGCGGCGCCGCCGAGCGGCTCAAGCTGGCGTTGAATAAGCGCCCGTTGCACGCGGCGCGCGCGCTGGTAACCTGGTGCGACTGGGCGCGCCGCTCGTTGATCGACGACTACGGCGTCCCCGCCGAGCGCGTCACGGTGATCGCGCCGGGCGTCGACCTCGCGCGCTGGCCACGGCCCGCGCCACGCGACGACGCGGGTCCGGTGCGACTGCTCTTCGTCGGCGGGGACTTTACGCGCAAGGGAGGTGAGGTGTTGCTGCAAGCCGTCCAGGGGCTGAGCGAATGCTGCGAGCTACACCTCGTCACCAGGGGCGACGTCGCGCCCGCGCCGGGCATGCACGTTTACCGTGACCTCGCACCGAACAGCGACCGGTTGAAGCACCTCTACGCCACGGCCGACATCTTCGTGCTGCCGACGCTGGCAGACTGCTTCCCACTCGTCGTGCAGGAGGCCATGGCGGCGGGGCTGCCGGTTATCTCGACGGATGTCGGAGCGATCGGCGAGGCGGTGCGCCACGACGAGACGGGCCTGCTGGTTCCGCCGGGGGACGCCAGCGCCCTGCGCGACGCGCTCGGCGCGTTGCTCGCCGACGGGCCGCGTCGGCAGGCAATGGGTAGGCGCGGCCGCGCGCTGGCCGAGCGGGACTACGACAGCGCCGCCAACGCGCGGCGCATCATCTCGATCATGACGGAGGTCGGAGGGCATCACAGTGACACACCCTAAGATCGGCCAGGAAAGCGCGACGGCGCGGCTTTACCGTATCGATTTTGCCCTAATTGTCCTCACTGGAAACATCACACGCTATCTGCAGACACGGCCGATCGTCGAGCGGGATCCGACGGTCGTGGCGCGCTGGTACCCAATCCGCACCTGGTTCGCGGAAGACCCATTGCGCTTCCTGCCCGGTGCACTACGGATTCGCGCGCGCCACCTGCTCGATAGCCTGCCACTTTACCTTCGACGGCCGGGTGCCGCGGTTGTTATTCATGCCTTCGAGACGTACTATCTCTATGTTCTGCTGCATCGATTATTGCGACGCAAAACGATCATCGTCAAGAATCCTGATGGCGGCTTTCCGGGTAGCAACAACCGATGGTCCAGGGCATTGCGCGCCCTGGCCATCGAGCGCACCAGCCTGTTCGTGCCCTGGTCGCATGCGGCTGCTGTAAGGATGCGGGAGCAGTATCCGGGGCTACCAGAGGATAAGGTGATGGTGCTACACCCTGGTATCGACCTGACGCGCTGGCCGCTGCGAACGCCTGTGAGGCCCGGATCGCGTTTCCGGCTTCTATTTGTGGGCGGTGACTTGATGCGCAAGGGAGCCGACACGCTGCTCGACGCCTACGAGCAATTCCTCGCGGACACCTGTGAGCTCGACATCGCGACGCAGTCCGGCTACTTACCCGCGCACATGAAGAGCCGCATCGATACCTTGCGGCATGTCCATCTGCACGTCGATCTAGAGTCTGGGAGCTTGGAGTTGCGGCAGCTTTTTCGGCAAAGTGATGCCTTTGTTCTACCCACTAACCAGGATGCCTCGCCTTGGGTGGTGATCGAAGCAATGGCCAGCGGCGTGCCCGTCATTGTTTGCCCACAAGGCGGTATACCTGATATCGTGCGCGACGGCGAAACGGGACTGCTCATCCCGCCCAAAGACCCTGTTAGACTGGCGGAAGCCGTAGACCGTTTGAGGATGTCGCCCGAGTTGCAGGAGAGGCTTATTGCACAGGGGCGCGCCCATGTCGAGGCGGACTTTGACGCTGAGAAGAACACCACGCACCTGTTGAACACGATCAAACGGATGATTGACGAGAATATCATTGCGCTGTCCGACAAAGCCTCATGAGCCACTGTCTTAAGCGGAAATCAGGTGAGATGCAACTGCTCTGGATCGTGCCGTACCCTCCTTTTACCACTTTCGGCGGCGGGGTGCGTGTCTATAATCTGATGAAGGTTCTCGCGGCCACATGTAAGATCGACCTGCTCGCTCTATCCGACGGGCCACGGGGTGCAACCGACATGCCGGAACAACTCCGTTCCATCTGTCGAAGGGGTAGAAAGAGCGAAGCTGTTACCAGGGGCAAAGTATCTTGATAGCAGGAGGCTCAACTTCCGTCGATCAGATCATGCGCCCTGTTGTTTGTTTGCGGGGTATCGTTGCTACTCGCTGGTGTGATGAGCCACCCGTGATCCGTCGTCGGAGAGCACTGGCAACGCACCGACGCGCTGGAGGTTGGCGATATGATGGTCGCTGCAGAAGATGCTGTGCGCCACGCGCAAGTGGGTGCAGTTGGTCTCGCGGCACTGCTCCGGTCCAGCCTCCCGGCCCAACGCTCGTCGCACCACCTCGATGCGTTCACGCGCAGCGACAAGTTCCACGTGCTCAGGCGATAACGGGGCATCCCACCCGGGGAAGCGATCGCACCACTCTTTGAACACGCGGAGGATGGCCCCTAGCTTCTCCGGCCCCCCGGATCCTTGGAAAACACCCTCCTGAACGCGGCAGCTCATCCAGTCGTCGGCGTCCTCGCCGCGCCTGGCCTCCAGAGGCTCAAACGACTTGTCGCTCATATCGGTGCCTTCGAGGTCAATCAAGACCCACCAGCCCGGATGGTCTAGCGTCTCGATCTTGACGCCCTGCCCGTGCTCCCAATCTCCGTTGCACTGCACGCGATACCAGTGCTCGACCCAGCCAATGATGTCCTGATCCACGGCCCGTCCTTCTTTTCGTCGCCTCGGACAGACGCCAGAGGCGACAGCCGTTGAGCGTCGTTACACCGGGAACCGCCCGATCACCTGGTCATACTCCCGCTGGGCGTCGCCAAGCGCCAGGCGCGAATAGATCTCCAGCGACTGCCGGCTGGCATGGCCCGAGTACGGCTGGATCAGGGCGTCGTCGATGCCCTGCTTCTTGAGCCACGTCAGTAGGAAGTGCCGGAGTTGGTGCGGCGACAGATTGCGTTCCAGACCGGCCGCCGCGGCGTAGCGCTCCAGCATGCGCCGGACCCCACGATCGCTGTACCGTTTCTTCCACGACGACTCGAACAGGTACGCGGCTCCCTTCTCGCGCATCCGGGCCATGTGCATGCCCAGCGTTTCCTTGAAGGAGGCCGGGAAAGGGACGACACGATCCTTGCCGCCCTTGCCCTGGACGATCGTGATCTGGCAGCGGTCGAGGTCGACCGCAGTGAGCCGGATCGTGACCAACTCGCTGACGCGCACGCCCGTGTAGAGCAGCGTCTTGATCAGCACCATGTCGCCGAAGTTGCGGGCTTGCCACACAGCCTGGTAGTAGCGCCGGATCTCGTCCTCGCTCGGCACATGCGGCAGACGCTTCGGCGCCCGCGGGATCTCGACCTCCAGCTCCGCGCGCAGGTGGCGGAAGACCTGCTTCAAGTAGTCATAGTCGGGGTGCTCGCGACGCAGGTGCTTGGCCAGCTCGCGCGCCTTCTGTGCTGGAGGGGTGCGCGTCTCGTGCGTGTCGCTCATCCCGCGGCCTCCTCGTTGGCCTGCAGCAAGGACAGGCGCTCGGCCATGTCGAGGCGGAACGTCCCGTAGGGATTGACGTGATTGTAGATGAGCGGGGTCAGCGCGCGCAGGTCCTCGGGCGTCATGCGGTCCAGCCACCGGTTCTCGATCAGGATGTGCTGGAGCATCCGCGTGTTGATGTAGACGAGCGCGATCTGCAGCAAGTGCATGGACAGCGCGGAGACCTCCTGCTCGTCGAGGCGGTTGCTCGCCAGCTCGCCGCCGCGGCCGTAGAAGATGAAGCCGTTGGCGCTGTTCCAGTTCTCGACCACCTCCAGGCCCTCATGCACCTCCCGCCGCACGGCTTCGCTGCTCAGGTAGGAGCAGAGGAAGATGGTCTTGACCGCCTTGCCCAGCTCCGCGAGCGCGGCGTAGGTAGGATGCTGCACGCCGGTGCGGGCGAAGCGGCGCAGGATCGACTCGGTCTCGGCCGTGCCCAGACGCAGCGCCGTGGCGTACTTGATCATCTGGTCGTACTGCTGACGGATCAGGTCCCAGTCGATGGCCCGCGTCAGCACCGGCGTCAAGCGCGGATAGTGCGCGGCCATCCCGGTGGCCGGCAGGTAGAGCTTCTGGGCGTGGATGGCCCGCAGGCGCGGCATCAACTGGAAGCCCAGAAGGTGGCTGAAGGCAAACCCGATCTCCGATTGCCCATGCGAGTCGACGTAGTTCTTCTCCACGGTCATGTCGGTGCAGTGGCGCAGCACGCCCTCGATCATGGACGCCACCTCGGACGAGGAGCATGTCTTGAGCTGCGAGTAGATGCAGGCACTGTTCTTCTCGACGTGCCAATAGATCATCACCCCACGCCCGTGCAGCCGCGCATGATACTCGGTCATCAGGTTCTGGTCCCACGCCCCGAACTTCTTGGAGTCGGAGGCGCACGCCGTGGTGCCCTCGCCCCAAATCGGGGCAAGGCGGATGCGGAAGATGGCGTTGACGACCTGGGCGATGGCCGCGCGCAGGTGCTCCTTGGTCACGAAGCGCCGGCGCACGTAGAGCAGGTCGTGATACTGCTCGGCGTGCTCGCCAGCGGCGATGCGCTTGAGGCCCGTGTTGGTGCCCAGGCCGTAGAGGCACAGCAGTAGGCGCCGCTGCAGCGTCTCCTGGTCCAGCGTCTCGCGCGCGGCCGCGCTGCGGAACGCCTCAGTGAAGCCGATCTGCAAATCGGCCTCCTTGAGGAAGTCGAGCAGGTTGGTCATCGGCCACAAGCGCGCCACCTCGGCTTTCAGGCGCGCCAGGTTCTGCGGCTCGGGCAGGGGATCAAGCGGCGAGACGGCGATCCAGCCGCCCTTCTTAGGCAGGATGTGCACCCCCTTGTTCGTCGGCAGCCCCGCGTGCAACGTGTCCAGGCCCGTCTGCATCGCCTGCTGCAAGGCGGCGATGAAGGCGTCGGCGTCGCGCGGCTGGCGCAACGTGGCGTAGTACGCGTCCCGGCCCTCCTCGAAATCGGCGGGCAAATCCTCCTCGGGGTTGCGGAAGCGGCCGGCGCCCTCGGCCCAGATCTCGCGACAGCGCAATCCTTCGCGCAGCGCCTGGAGCGCGTAGATCTCGTAGGTGATTCGGTTGACGCGCGGGTTGCCGTCCTTGTCGCGCTCGATGACGAGGTCCTGCAACCCGCGCGGCACCACGCCCTCGATCGGCACATCTTCTCCCGGCGCGTAGTGGTGGGCACGGCTCTCGGCATAGTCCTTGAGCAGGCGCAGCGCGCGGATGACGGGGCGATGCACGTCGTTGTTGGAGCGGAAGGTCAACACCGCCAGCAGGACGGGGACCATGCGCCGATAATGGCTCCCGTAACTGCGGCGCATCACGGTGTGGACTTGGGCCTTGTACGCCCGCTTGGTGGCCTTGTACTCGCGCACCAGGGCGCGCAGCGTCTGCTCGTCGGCGACGGGATAGACGACATCACGGACCAGTTCGTCGGGGCGGTCCAGCGCGGCCTCGGCGACGCGGTAGAGCAGGCCCGTCTTGCCGGTGACGCGCTTGAAGTCGTCGAGCAGGGTCTTGTCGACGCGCTGCTCGGCGGTGACGCCGATCTTATGCACGAGGCCGATGAGCAGGTCGACGAGGCCGTCGGTGATCTCGCGGCCGCGCAGCAGGCAGAAGGCCGCGACCAGGGTGGCGCGGACGGGCAGGGCGTGGCGCCGCACCTCGCGCACCGGCTCGCTGGCGACGCGATCGCGGTAGCGCCGCAGCACGAGGGGCGAGACACCGGCGAAGAGATCCGGGGGCAAGACGACCTGGCGCAGGCGCTGCAGCTTGGCGATCTCGCGCAGCATACTGTCCAGGCTGACGCGGCCTGGGTCGGCCTTGAGATCGAGGAAGGTCACTTGCGCGGACGAGCGGTGCTCCTCGCCGCTGTTGGCAGCGGAATCGGGGTCATCGTCGCCGGCGAGGAGGGCGTCGATCGCGTCGCGCGTCGCCGGCGCCAAGCGCGCGAGCACGGTGGCGCAGAGCTGATCCTCGTACGTGTGGATCGCCGAGCGGACGATGCGCTCCAGGCGCTCCGGCGTGGGGGGCTCCATCTTGAGGGCACGCAGGCGGGCGTACGCGGCGGCCGTGACGACCTCGACCTGCGGGTCGCCGGCGACGACGTGGTCGCGCAGCCAGGCGGCGAGCGCGTGGCCATCCTCGACGGTCGCCTCGCGGACACCGAGAGCCTCACGGATCTGTCCCCGATGGTACTTGATCGAGCGGCCGGACCAGTCATACTGGAGGTAGTCCTCGTAGGGGACGCCGACCTGCACGGCGAGGTGCGCGACGACGGGACGAGGGACCTCGTGGCGGTTCTGCGGGAAGCGCCCCTCATGCTGGAAGTACAGGAGCAAGACGGCAAAGCCCAGGCGCGTGGCGCCCGCCTTGTTGGTCAAGAGGGCGTGGTCGGCGGGGAGCAGCGTCCACTGCTCGATCAACTCGTCGGGCTCCCATTGGCGCTTCATAGGCGGTTCCTCCTCCCTTGATGACGATCCACGGGGTAGACGTTGAAGTGCCTGGTTCTCTCGGTGTCGGCACTCCTGGCGTTGTGGAGAGCATAGGGGAAGCAGCGCGCGGGCGCAATCAGGTTATGCACACCAAATGCAGATGGCACCAAAATACCGAAGTGCGAAACCCGATGAGAAAATCGGCACCTTGCCAAGGATGACATAGGCCGTGAAAGTGATGTGGTGTTGGCGGTGTCGGCAGAACGTGCCCATGCTTGACGAAGAGGAGTATGCTATCGTCTCCAAGCTGTATGCCGCAGCCTTTGACCGACGAAACTTTCCTCCGGATCAGCGGTTGGCGATTGACGAGCGATTCAAGCCGGTTCGCGATGCTTATGAACACCTCACCGGTCTGGCTGACTGCCATCAGAACGCCATCATGCACCATCGCATCGCCACATACGGACCACCGTGTTCCTCCTGCGGCAAACCGCTACGAACACCACGCGCCAGCTTTTGTGCCGCATGCGGCGAACCTATGCGCTCGCGAGAAGGATAGCGCGCCAATGGAGCAGGACGATGTCTACACAAAGCTGCAGCCACCGGCAGCTACGCCAGCCGACGAGCTATGCCAATGCGCGGAAGTTCCGCTCAAGCTCATGTCCGCGCTCAGCTACAATCCCGTGCATTGCATGGACTGCAATTTGGAAGTGGCCCCGGGCACGCTAGCTTTCTCACGCTCCCTTGTTGAAGCTATCGCTGGCTGGCGTGATATCTACGACGCTATCGATCGGTTGTGGTTAGACTCGGGCCCGTACGAGCAGTGGACGCGGACTGAGTTGACAGACATCACCAGTGCGGCTAACGCGCGGGGTCGCAGCGTTCAGCAGGACATCAATAGCGTCCGTCGGTGTTTCTACTGGTACTTCCAGGATCAATCAGTGCCGCAGTATCGGCCCATCACATCATGCCCCGTGTGCGGCGAACCGCTGACAGACTACACGAACGGCATCTTCTTGCAGCGTGTATGTGAAAAGGACAGCATCGTGACGAGCGGAGAATGATGGTGCATCTCGGCGAGTAGTTGCTGCCAATCCTAGCCTTCAAAGCCAGAACTTGAGCGCCTCTCTATCAAGATACTTTGCCCCTGGTGACAGCTTCGCTCTTTCCACCCCGAATTGTCGTGGGAAATTTGGTTCATTTTGTCGAAGGCAAGTGTGTTGTCGGATCGTACCATAGTGAGGTGGGAGGCGGAGACGCCTCCTCAATACAACTCCACAACGCTGGGCGATGTGAGTGAC
>JAABUX010001121.1_pt1 | contig 41765 bp, 29 predicted proteins | sample 5561851 | NCBI WGS metagenome assembly JAABUX01 (sample SAMN10711883, study PRJNA513361) | rock metagenome | isolation source: Antarctica rocks | place: Antarctica: Victoria Land, Richard Nunatak red sandstone | collected 2016-01-03 | reverse complement strand
TCAAACTGCTCCCGGCTGACGTCACTCCCGTACACCGTCTTCCTCATCAAGAAAGTGTCTAACCCAAAAAGCAATCGCGCTAGTAGCTAGATCGTGAACAGGTTCTTAGGAGCATTTACTCACCGGCGGGGGACAGCTAACTCACACTCTCCTGCTCCCATCTCAGTCGGAGAGGTGCATCGATGCCGGACGAGAAAACAGAAGTGGCAGCAGCGCGTGAGCCTTTGGGCTTTACCGATCACACGCGCAGCCTTGCGGGCGAATATGCGCACGAGCAGGGATGGGGCCTGAACGAGGAAGAACGTACCAAGCTGCCGGATGAGAAACAGGACTTTGAAGGCGGGATCGACTACGAGTATGGCGCGCGCGACTTTGGCGATACAGCTGTAGATACGAGTGCCGTCAAACCATCGCCTGAGTCCATGAAATTTGTGCAAGAAAGCGAAAAGAAGGAGATTGACTGATGTCACAAACGCATGCCCACCCGGATAAGTCAGCAAAGCCCAGTGAAAGTACCGAAAAAGCCATCCAAGATCTTGACGCACATATTCTTGGGGAATCGCCGGAAAAGTTGCCCGCGCCCGATGAGGGCGGCCACGCCCGCTCGCATGCCGCGCACCCCGATGTAACCGGTCACGCGGACACCAAGCCGGCAGGTGATTTACGGCGCGGCCTGGAGCCCGGCGCGCTTCGGCAGCCGCCGCAGGAAGTGTCGCGCAGCGGCAAGCAGGACCGCAGGTAAGGTCAAACTAAGTCGAAATACCGCCCCGCTATGCAGCGGGGCGGTATTTTTACTTATAGATACCCTCCGCATTATTGTTTGAACACGGAGCCATGCTCCGCATTGCTGGTCCAGCGCAGTCCAAAGGTGTAAGTCGGCTGGTAATACTCGCGCTGCACAGGATAGCGCTCGCTGCCGTTGAAGAAGCCGAAGACTTCGTTGTTGAGGTTGAGGAACTGCGCTACGACGCTGACTCCTCGCCCCCTGGGCAACAAGTAGTTGACCTGCGCATCGATTTGCGTGTGTGGGTAATAATAGTTATCACCCCCGGGACCTAGCGGGCCGCCCTTCGTAATATTTGTGGCCGAACCCGCGATCGGCGTACCGTCCGTGTACTGGTACGCCGAGATATATGCGTCATTGTGCGTGAGTCCCATGCGTGCTGAAAGGTTGTACTTATCGTAAGTCAGATCGACATTCCAGTTATTGGGTGCATCGCCGGCCAGCGAGGGCTTATCGGAGCGACCGGGAACGCTCGCGACCGAGGCAACGTAGCTGTAATTGAAGCGGTAGCCAGTACCGCTCAAGGCACCGGGAAGGCGGGTAAGGTGCTGCTCGTAGGAAGCTTCGACCCCGATAAGATGCGAAGAGCCGCCATTGATTGGCAACGCTTCATATACCGGCCCTGCCTGCGTGGCCCCCGGCTGTAGATATTGCACCTGCACGACTGACCCGAAGATGTCGTTAAAGAGCTGCTTGTAGAAGAGGCCGCCCTGGATAACACCGACACCCTTGAGATAGTGCTCACCGAGGAGGTCAAGATTCTCAGCCCAGGTTGCTTTCAACGAGGGGTTACCGGCATTCAAGAGGGGAGCGGCAGCGGTATCGGCGGCGCCCGGATTGAGTTGCACATACGGCGCCAGGTCTCCGTAGTTGGGGCGAGCCAAGCCGATACTGTAGGCAACCCGGAAGTCTGTGTAGTTATCAAGGTTATATGTTATGCCCGCGCTCGGCAGCACGTAGACGTAGTTGTTTGTCGTGTAGACAGGGTTGATCGCACCGGTGAAATCAGGCTGGTAGCCCTTAACGCCGTCGGTGGTGGACTCGACACGCACGCCGGCGTTGTAGCGAAACCTGCCGTGAGTAATGGTGTTCTCCAGATAGCCTGCGTACACCCGCTCACTGACATGGAAGTCGGCTCGAAGATCGCCGGCTATCCCGGGGTCAAGCGTAAATTGCCCGGGGTTCGCGTTGTAATACGAAAGGATGTTGGTCGCCTGGGATTGCGGCCCCACCTGGTAGTGCCCCATGTAGTAGTTCGATTCGTCTCGATTGCTGGGGAACTGGCCGAGGAGAATGTTGGGAGAGACGGCGGTTGCGGTTGGTTGATTGTCGAGCTGGTTCTTAATGACGTCACGCGCCTGAAAACCGGCCTGCCATGTTCCGAAGTTCGGCCCCAGGGTGTAGCCGCGGGAGTAGTCCGCTTGACCCTCGACGTCGCGCTCAAAGGTGTGATTGTCCTGGAAGCCGATCGTGCTGAGGGAGTAAGTGGACGGATCGTAGATACTACTGACGTTGGGCGGTGTCGCTGTGACGCGGACACCCGGCAGGAATGGATCGTTAGTGGCCGTATTGAAAGCGACGCCGTCCTGGTTCGTTGGCCCATTCGATCCCTGGGTGGTCGGCGTGATTCCGGCGAACTGGCTTGCCGTGTAGCCGCCCGTGATCTTTGCTTGTGAGTAGGCTATGTGAGCCGTAAGCGTGGACTGACCCATATCTTTTCGGCCGCCCACAGAGGTGCTGAAGATTTCCTGCACGGGGCGTCTGTAAATGTTTTGGTAGATCGTGCTGCCTGTCTGGTCGGTCTGGGTCGGAGATGTGAAGGCGCCGAATGTCAGCCGGTTGATGCTGTCTTCGCCGAAGTCGTCGAGGTAGGAGTACAGTCCCTTGAAGTAAGCCGTGGTCTGCTTGTTGAACTTGTAATCCAGCGTACCGCCTGCCCCATAGCGCGAGCGATCATAGTAGTAATCCCGCAGATCGATGCCGTTGGGGCTGTCGACCGTACCGATAGTAATCCCGTTCGCGTCGACGATGTTATTGACACCCTGACCGGGCTCGATATCGTTGATGCCGCGAGCGTTGTAATCATAACTGCCGGTGACCAGAAAACCGAGCTTCTTATCGGCAAGGAAACGGCGCCCATAGGTGGCGAACTCCTGGTTTTCTTGGCGCACACCATTGATCGGCGTATGTCCAAACAGGCCTTCGACGGCAAAGTAGGGCGTCTCCGTGGCCTGCCGTGTTACGAGATTCAACGATCCGCCAATGCCGTCTGCATTCATGTCCGCGGTCAGGGTCTTATTCAGTTCGATCGACTCGACCAAGTCTGCCGGGATCGTATCAAGCTTCACAAAGCGCACGTTTTCCGGCGACGGTAACTGGATACCATCTACAGTTACGTTGTTCAGCCGCGGCTCAAGTCCGCGAATCTGGATGTACTTGCCTTCCCCCTCGTCGCGTACGATCGAAACACTCGGCAGACGCCCGGCAGCGTCAGCGATATTTACGTTCGGCAGGCTGTTGATCACCTCCGACGGCAGCACCTGCACAATGTTGGTCGCAACCCTTTGCCGGTTCAGGGCTTCGGCCTCGCCTACCTCACGCTCCGGGCGCACCACGACGTTGGTCGATTCATTCTCGACCGCCATCACTGCATCTGCTTTTGCGATAACTCCCGCGCCGACATCGATTTCCATGGTGTACTGCGCAAAGCCGAGATAGGTGACGGTGACGGTGTAATGACCGGGCTTGACGCCGGCGAGGATATACGAGCCCTGCTGGTCGGTAACGGCGGTTTGGCCGCCGGGCTGCAGCGCCACCTGGGCGCCCTGCAGAACGGCTTTTGAGGATTCAGTCACGATGCCGGCGACCGAACCACGGTCGGCCTGCGCGTGCGCAAACGTGGGGTGGGCTGCAAGCAGCCAGACGAGCATTGAAACCGGGGCAAGACCGACAATTCCGGGGAGGGTGCATCTGCGGAAAAAAAGTGCGAATCGAAACAAAGGTGAGCCTCACGAGTGGATAGTGCGCCGCGAAATCGATTCGCGGGCAAACATCTCCACTAAAGGCGGCCAACGTTAACGCGGGTTGAACAACCGACCCTGCGGAGCGAGTATTCAACGTCCGTTCACCGGTTTTTCACAATGGCCTGCGTGTACATCCGGGGTGAGCGCACGAAAGTACCTGCCGGGTGACGGCGCGCGAGCCCGGACCGCTGCTTCACCTGCCATACGAGGGCGATGTCGCTACCCCGGAAATCCTTCCAGAAAGTCCGGCGAGCGGGGGGGCTTCGTGCTGCTGCTGGGCTGCCTGGCCTGCGGCTTTACCCCGCGCGCGCATGGGTACTCCGTGCTTACGCACGAGCAGCTGATCGACCTCACCTGGCAGAGCTCCATTGCGCCTTTGTTGCGCAGCCGTTTCCCGGCATCACGCCGGACGAACTCGAGCAGGCGCGGGGTTATGCCTACGGCGGCTGCGTCATCCAGGACATCGGCTACTACCCGTTCGGCGACCGCTTTTTTTCTGACCTGACCCACTACGTCCGCTCGGGTGATTTCGTCGTCAATCTGTTCCGCAATGCGCACAATGCGAACGAGATCGCCTTCGCCATCGGCACTCTTTCACACTACATCGGCGATACCATCGGCCACCCGCAAGCCACCAACCTGGCCGTGCATCGGAACTTACTCGCTGGCAGGCCTCCTCTATATCTTTTCCAAGGGTAGGGTCGCTCAAGCTGCTGGCCATCAAAGGACCGTCCGTGGATACGGAGAAAGAATACGTCCGGAGCGTTAATCTCTCCGTCGACGCGTTGCGTGCCGCACTCACGCGCTTCGGCAACCCCCATCAGAGCCTGTCCAACCGCGATCTGGACACAGGCGCGCCTGTGCGCCCGGGCGGCTACCTGTTTACCGACCAGACCTATGCTCAACTACTCAGCCGCGTGACCGCGAACACCGTGCACGCCCTGCCGCCTGGGCTGAAGTCGGACGTCCTCGCGTACTAGGCCGATCCGGCGAGCCCGATTGCAACGAAGCGGCACCCTGACCAGTGGACGCGGGTGCAGACCGAACTGCAAACGCTGGCCGCCATGCCGACAAGTACCGAGCCTCTCGCGGCGGAGACACCGTAAAGGGGTGCGCGGTCTGCTCAGCGAGGGCATGCGCCCGCTTTGAACCAGGCGAACCCGGCAGCCGCTTCGCCTGCGGCAGATTCTTCTTTGAGCCGAGGCCTTCTCGTGCAAGTATGTATTTTCGATTGAGTACAGAAACTGATGCCATGCCTAAGCATGTCATCTCCGAGAACTTTCTTCTCCCCACGTTCGATCTGGAGGTCTCGTGTCCTTTCCCCTTCGCCACTGCCTGTTTTCGCTCGCCTGCCTCGGTACATCTTTCTGTACATCCACTGTCAGCGCCTATGCGCAGGCGAGTTCCACCTCGCTACGCGGCACGGTTTCTGATTCATCCGGCGCGGTCGTGCCGGGCGCCACCATTCTGCTGCGCAATCCCGCGACCGGCTTTTCCGCCGCGCAAACCTCCGACAGCCAGGGCCGATACACATTTGCGCAGCTCAGCCCAGGCACCTACACGGTCAGCGTCACGGCGCAAGGCTTTGCCGCGAGCGAGCGCAAGGCGGAGCTGCTGGTCTCGCAGCCGGCGACCATTGATGTTGCGCTCGGAGTTGTGGCCTCGCAGGAAAATGTGAACGTGAGCGCGGAAACGCAGACACTCAACGCGACCGACGCGAGCATCGGCAATGCCATGAACAACCAGTTCATCCAGGCGGTGCCGACCGAGGGCCGCAACGTGCCGGACCTTTTGAGTGTGCAGCCGGGGGTGCTGTATCTCGGGCGCAACGTGAACCAGAATACGGATTCGCGCAGCGGCGCCGTTGCGGGTGCGCGCTCGGACCAGGGGAACATCACGCTCGACGGCATTGATGACAATGACCAAATCAATGGTTACGCCTTTACCGGCGTGTTGCGCTCGACGCAGGACTCGACCGAAGAGTTTCGCGTGACCACCTCGAACAGCACCGCGGACCAGGGCCGCTCGTCCGGAGCGCAGGTAAGCCTGGTCACCAAGTCGGGCACTAACAACTTCCATGGCGCCGCCTACGAGTACTATCGGCCGCCGTTTGCCGCGGCTAACGACTGGTTTTACAAACAAGCCGAGCTGCAGAACGGGCAACCGAACATCGCGAGCAAGCTGCTGCGCAATACCTTCGGCGGCTCGCTGGGCGGTCCGGTGCTCAAAGACCGGCTGTTCTTTTTCTTCAACTATGAAGGCCAGCGCACGGCGGAAAATCTGGTGACGACGCAAACGGTGCCGACCGCGAGCTACCGCGCCGGCAACCTGACCTATGCCGATGCGAACGGCGGGACAACGACTCTGAACCCGAACCAACTGGCCGCGCTTGACGCCCCCTGCACGGCAAACGGGGTTTGCCCGTGGGGCCCCGGTGCGGACCCGAATGTACTGAACTACTTCAACCAGTATCCGCTGAATACCAGCTTCAACCAGGGTGACGGTTTCAACACCGGCGCGTACACCTTCTCATCGCCCGCGCCCGCAACGCTCAACACCAGCATCCTCAAGGTCGATTACGTACTGAACGACCGCAATCGCTTCTTCGTGCGTGGCAATCTGCAGAAAGATCTGACCGCCGGCACGGAGCAGTTTCCCGGCCAACCCGCGTCCTACACCATTGAGGACAATACCAAGGGGATCGCCGCGGGTTACACTTGGGCCGCGACCAGCAGCCTGGTCAACGACCTGCGCTACGGCTACATCCGCCAGGGTTACAGCAATCGCGGCCTTGGCAATGCGAATTACGTGGACTTCCGCTTTCTCACCCAGTTCAATGCAGAGACCCGCACCACGATCGTCAACGTGCCGGTGCACAACATCGTCGATAACTTGAGCTGGAGCAAAGGCAGCCACACCGTCCAGCTCGGCGGCAACTGGCGATTTGTCACCAATAACCGCGGGACGAATGCGAATTCCTTCAACGCGGCCAGCAGCAACCCGTACTGGCTGAGCGATGAGCCCGATCCTTCGACGCTCGGCGGCGGCGTGCCTGCGGTTTCGAACGGCTTCTCGAACTCCTTCCTGATTGCGTATGCGAACCTGGTGGGCACGGTACCGCAGCTTACCAATGTGTACAACTACACCGTAAATAACACCGCATCGGGCTCATTGCTCGGGCAAGGCGCGTTTATCGGCCGCTCGTTCCGTACCAACGAGTTCGAGTATTACCTGGCCGATACCTGGCGCGTGACCCCCAAGCTCACGCTGACCTACGGCATTCGCCATACCCTGCTGCAAACGCCGTATGAGCGCAACGGGCAGCAGGTCGCGCCGACCATCGACACGGATGCATGGTACCGAGGGCGCGAGACCGCCGCCCTCGCCGGGCAGGTGTATGAGCCGCTGCTTCAGTTCGTGCCTAACGGCAAAGCCAACGGCCAGCCCGGCTACTGGCCCAAACAGAAGCTGAATCTTGCGCCGCGTATCTCCGTCGCCTACGCGCCCGATACCAAGACCACGTTGCGAGCCGGGTTTGGGCTTTACTTCGATCATTACGGCCAGGGCGTCGTCAATACCTTCGACCAGGAAGGTTCGTTCGGCATCAGTAATAGCTTCACCAACCCGGCCAGCAACTACGGCAACGAAACTGCACCGCGCTTTACGGGCAAATCCAATCTGCCCGCAATCAACTCCGGAGCTTCCCCAGGCAATCCCATCACGTTTCCCTTCGCGCCGTCCACCGCCGGCTTCCTGATCACCGAGGGCATCGACAATAAGCTGAAAACCCCGTACTCGGAGGTGATCGATGCCTCGGTGCAGCGCCAGTTGCCGGGCGGGTTGACGCTTGAAACGGACTACATCGGACGGCTTGGACGGCACCTGCTGCAACAGCTCGACCTGACCCAGCCCGTGGACTTCGTCGACACGCAAGGCGGTGGCGACTACTTCTCAGCAGGTGCCGCGCTGTCGCGGCAGGTGGACGCGCATGGCGGAAATCCGAACGCCCAGGTCGCGGCGATTCCGTACTTTGAGCATGTGTTTTCAAACCTGGTGACCAATGGCGAAAGCAAGACCCAGTTTATCTACAGAAATGAGTGGTCCAAGTACCGGTACGGCTCCGGTGAAACCACAGCCCTGGCCGATCTCGACTACTACAACGTGTACGGGCAGTTGAGCCCCACGCCGCGGTTCTTCCAGTCCCAATTTTCATCGCTGAACGCGCTCGCGAGCATCGGCATGAGCTATTACAACGCAGCCCAGGTCATTGTGCGGCACCCGTCGTCGCATGGGCTGCAGTATGACTTCAATTACACATTTTCTAAGTCCATCGACTTCGGTTCGGACGCGGAGCGCAGCGCGCCCCTGAGCGGCGCGACCGGCACCTTCAGCACCATCGAGAATACCTGGAATCCTTCGCTGAATCGCGCCGTGTCGGACTTCGACACGCGTCACCTGATCTCGTGGGACTGGGTCTATGGCCTGCCGTTCGGGCGCGGCTTGCAGTACGGCAGCGGCATCAATCGCTGGGAGGACGCGGCGCTGGGCGGCTGGCAGTTTGCGGGGCTGGGCCGTTGGTCGAGCGGGCTTCCCTTCTCGGTCACGGAGCCCGGCTACACCACCGATTGGGAGTTCGCGGCGTTCGGCGTCCGCAACGGCAACGTGCCATTGCACAAACATCTCGATGTGAACGGCACACCGCAGGTCTTTGCTGATCCGGCTGCGATTAATTCCGGCGTGCGCAGCGTGTCGGGACCGATGCGGCTGCCGTACCCGGGTGAGGCCGGCGACCGGAATGTATTCCGCGGCGACGGATTCTTTGAGGTGGACGCGAGCCTGTCGAAAAGCTGGGCGCTGTACCGCGAGTCGCGTCTGAGGGCCTCGTGGGAGACGTTCAACTCGACCAATTCGGTGCGCTTCGATACTAATCCCAACACCTCGCTCGGCACCCAGCTCACCTCGGGGGCTTTGGGTAAGTACAGCGCCGTGCTCAATCGTCCGAGGGTGCAGCAGTTCTCGCTGCGGGTGGATTTTTAAGGCAGAGCGCTGCTTCAGTAAGCTAGAAGGCAGTCCAATGCCCGGCAACTTACAGCAGATCGTGGCGGCGCACGCCCATGCGGCAGGTTTTGCCTCTGCAGGCATCGCGCCCCTGCCGCGATTTGGTTCGGCTGAAAACGAAGCGCACGAAGCCTACTTCGAGAACTGGATCGCGGGAGGCCGCGCGGGCGAGATGGAGTACCTGAAGCGCAAGGATGCGCTAGGGCGCTATCTGCGCAGCGCAGTGGAGGTTGCGGTGCCGTGGGCGCGGTCCATCATCGTGTGCGCGGCCCCCTACGGCGGCGGCCCCGAGTACCCGCTCTCGACCGATGCGGCCCCGGCAGCTACGGGTTGGATTGGCCGTTATGCGTGGTCCGGCAGACATACGGAGGGCGGTACGCTGCTGCCTTCGGATTACCACAAGGTGCTGCTGCGTCGGCTGAAAACCGTGGAGTGCTCGCTCAAGGAGGAGTCGGGCGAGTTTCAATCCTGGGCGTATGTGGACACCGGGCCGCTGGTGGAGCGCGCCTTCTCCGCAATGGCCGGCGTAGGCTGGACTGGCAAGAATACCTGCATCTTGAACGAGGACCTGGGTTCCTTCTTCTTTCTTGGCGTGATTCTGACCAGCCTGGAGGTCAACGACGAGCAGCGCGCAACCATCCCGGCCGATCGCTGCGGCTCATGCACCCGCTGCCTCGATGCCTGCCCAACCGACGCGCTGATCGCGCCGAGGCAGATGGATGCGAGCCGCTGCATCTCCTATCTGACGATCGAAAAGCGCGGGCCGATCGACCTCGAGCTGCGCGAGGGAATAGGCCGGCAGATTTTCGGCTGCGATATCTGCCAGGATGTATGCCCCTGGAATGCGCGGGCGCGCCGGGCGGTTTCCCCGCCTCTCGCCGACCGGGAGCTGATGCCGCGAGAGTTGCTGATCAATCCCCCGCTGGCCGCGCTGGCCGCGCTCACGGAGCGGGAGTGGAAAGCGTTGTTCTTCGGCTCACCGGTCAAGCGTGCACGCTTTGCCGGCTTTCGGCGCAATCTCGCGATTGCCATGGGCAACAGCGGGGATACAAGCCTGGGGCCGCGCCTCGAAGAGTGGGCGTCTGAAACGGAGGATGATGCGATTCTGCGCGAAACGGCACGGTGGGCACTAGACCGTCTCACATGAACGAAAAGCGGCTCAGGAACCCTGTAAATCCAGGACAAGCCTACGCACCATTTCGGAACCGTCTCTACTCCGAAGTAATGCTCCGCACACGCGGCGACTAGCCGTCAGTGAACGTTTCGCCGATGATGGTAAGAACAGCGCAGCCTGGAATGGATGCAGTTCGAAGGTGCTTCTATATCCCGAGGGTTCGCCTGCACCTTGGAATGTTCCGCCTTGTACCTGTATCCACCTCAGTCGGCCAGGGCACTGCCCGCCGCCAGCTACCGTTCCATTGAAAGGGAAGTTGTCTTGCATAACCGTTTCTCTCGCATCCTTACGCTGTCCGCTGCTTCCCTTCTGCTCGTCCTGGGTGGTTGCCGGCACAAAACCTCGAACGCTCCGGCGACAGACCATGCCACGAGCGATCCGATGGAACAGGCGCTGCATACGGATGCTGATGCCGGCCATCTTGCCTCCCTGCACTGGCCTGATTTCTCGGACTACAAGCCGCTGGTGGAGACCTTTTACAGCGAGCGCGGCTGGGATCCGGCCTGGGTCGATGATCATAAACCGACAAAGCAGGCCCTCGCATTACTGAAGCTGTTTGCGATGAGCGGGAGCAAAGGGTTGAATCCGGACGACTACGATGCTTCCTTATGGCAAAGCCGATTAAGCAGGCTTGGTGCTGCCAATGATGCGCAGATTGCGGAATTCGACACCGCGATGACGGTTAGCGCGATGCGCTACATCTCCGACCTGCACATTGGGCGCGTCAACCCGGAGCACTTCGACTTCGGCGTCAGCGTGCAGACCAAGAAATATGATCTGGCGAACTTCATGGTGCAGCAGGTAGTGGCGGCCGGCGACATGGATGAAGCGCTGAAGGGCGTGGAGCCGGAATCGGTCGAGTATCGCGAGACCGAGAAGGCTTTGGTGCACTATCAAGCGCTGGCAAGCCAGGCCGGCACGGAGCAGTTGCTGCCCTCGCCGGCCAAAGCGCTTTCACCCAGGGCGCCCTACTCCGGGGCAAGTGCCCTGGCGGCGCGGCTCGCCTTGCTGGGCGACATAGATGGCAGTACGTCCGGGAATGAAAACGCGAGCCGCATCTATACACCGGCTATTGCAGATGGCGTGCAGAAATTCCAGAGCCGGCACGACCTGCCGAGCGACGGCCGGCTTACGCCGCAAACTGTCACAGCGCTGAACGTGCCGCTGGCGACGCGGGTCCACCAGCTTGAGGACACGCTGGAGCGCATGCGGTGGCTTGCCCCCGAATACCAGACTGCGCCGATCGAAGTCAATGTTCCCGAGTTCACGCTGCGGGCTTATGGAGACGATCACAAGCAGGAGTTCGAGATGCGCGTAGTCGTCGGCCAGGCTCTCGAGGAAGACCACAAAACGCCGGTGCTGGTGCAGGAGATGAAGTACCTGGTCCTGCGTCCGTTCTGGAACGTTACGCCGACCATTGTCACGAAAGAAATTGTGCCGCACGTCGAAGCGGACAAGGGCTATCTCGAAGCTAAAAACTTTGAAGTGGTCGACCGCACCGGCAAGCCTGTGCAGAACTGGACCGCGGAGGCGCTCAGCAAGAACCTGTACATGGTGCGTGAGAAGCCTGGCCCGAAAAACTCGCTGGGGCTGATCAAGTTCATGTTCCCCAACAAACTCAACATCTACCTGCACTCGACGCCTGCCACCGAGCTATTCAATCGATCGCGCCGCGATTTTTCACATGGCTGTGTACGATTGCAGGACCCGGAGAAACTGGCCGATTGGGTATTGCGCGACCAGTCGGAGTGGACGCCGGACAAGATTCACGATGCGATGGAAAACGGGCAGGATAATAAGACTGTGCTTTTGAAGCACCCGATCCCTGTGCTGATCAGCTATCAAACGGCGCGTGTGGGCGAGGACGGCAGGGTGTACTTCTTCAAAGATCTTTACGGATACGACAAGGACATGGAGGACGTGCTGTCCAAGGGCGATCCCTTTCCGGTCAAGCCCGAACCTAAAAAGCAGACCGGCGATACAGCATAACGGTGACGCATCGAGACGGCTTAGGCCCGCTGTACCGGCTTTTCCCTGTGAGCGACCCGAAACCTGCTTACATCAGGGTCCACTTGCGTACCGGGCCGACATCGACGTGGACAAACTGCGAATGCGGGTAGTAGCCGACGCCGCCCTGCTCCAGCGAGAGCGCGGCGCGGTCGAGGGTCCGGGTGGAGACGCCCGGCACGCGGATATCGATAGCCTTCGAGAGCATATGCTGCGAGTGCTCGGCGACGCCTTTGCTGTGCTCGCGAAGGTAATTGTTGCTCCATGGCGAACGGTACCCGCAAACGATATCGATAACGCCGTTCGGTCTGTGGAGTTTCTCCATCAGGGCATGCAGGACATCGAACTCGTGGGGATCGTAGCTGGCCGCCTCACCGGTCCGATGGTCACGCAGAAAATGGTTCAGCATGGCAAGCGCCGAGGGAACGTACTGGTTGCCGACGCGGTAGGTGACCTCGAGCGATTCGCCCGTGTGCAGGTGGTACATGTGCAGGTGGTATTGCTCTGTCGGGCTCGGCGCGGTATCGAGCGGTGCGGGAACAGGCGGGGTTGCGGCACGCAGAGTAGGCGCGCCGGCAGACACACCCAACAGGAAAAGCCAGAACGTGAGGTGTTTCCAGGTCGTGACCGCCACTCGGCATTCCTCCTGAAATGCCCGGCACCAGAACGGCACAAACAGCTCATAGCTGTGGCAGCTCATACGGTTCCCAGGCTCTGTTCCATAAGGTTAATCCCGTTTACTCAACGGGAGAAACGAAATCGAGAAAGGAAAACGCAACTGGGGTGACGAAAGAAACCATAACGGCTCGTGCGACTGCGAAACCCATAGTCTCTCAATCTGGCTTTCCTGGTGAAAATCGTGTTGGTAGAGCGACAATTTCGGGGTGTGCCAGTCTGCTTTCGCTTCACGCACATGTTTCATGGCCCTGCGAACGGCTCATCCGGGGCTCCGCCGGGATCCCGACACTCTGCCCAGGCATCCTCTATCCTCACTGCAAGGGGAAGCGGCGCTGAGTACCCCCGTCATTTGCGTGCGGCGGAGAGTGGTGGAATCATAAATGCTTACATGCTTGTACACACGAGGACGAAGTGTCCTCTCTTCAAGTTCGGAAAGGGAGTTTCATGGAGCAGATTGTGTCGGATGCGCTGGTTTTCTTTGGGGCCACAGGGGATCTCGCGTACAAGCAGATTTTCCCCTCGCTTCAGCGACTTGCCAAACGCGGCAAGTTGCGAGGACCTGTGGTCGGTGTCGCCAAAGCCGGCTGGACGCTGGACGATCTGAAAGATCGGTGCCGTGACAGCATCGCGAAGCACGGCGGCATCGATCCGCAAGGGCTCGACCGCTTGCTGAACTGCCTGCGTTATGTCGATGGCGATTACAACGACATCGAGACTTTCATCAAGGTTCGGCAGGAGCTTGGCGATGCCAAACACCCGCTTCATTACCTGGCCATTCCCCCTTCCCTCTTTGTCCGTGTGGTACAGCAGCTCGAGCAGACCGGCAGTGCCAAGGGCGCCAGAATCGTTGTGGAAAAGCCATTCGGCCACAGTGTTGAAACCGCGGCGGCGCTCAACAACGCGATCCACGAAGTATTTCCGGAAGAGTCCATCTTCCGCATCGACCATTACCTTGGCAAAAATCCCGTCCAGAATCTGATTTTTTTTCGGTTCGCCAACTCCTTTCTTGAACCGATCTGGAATCGCCAGTACGTGGAAAGCGTGCAGATCACCATGGCGGAAAGCTTCGGCATCCAGGGACGCGGAGGCTTCTATGACGGCGTAGGCGCGGTACGCGACGTGGTGCAGAACCACCTGATGCAGCTGGTGAGCAATATTGCGATGGAACCACCGCCATGCCCGGATGTAGAGGCACTGCGCGATGAACGCGTAAAGGTATTGAAGAGCATCAAACCGATCACCGCGGACGACGTGGTGCTGGGCCAGTTCGACGGTTATCTAGACGAACCGGGAGTGCGGCCGAACTCCCCCGTGGAGACGTATGCGGCCATGCGACTCAACATCAACTCCTGGCGCTGGCGCGATGTGCCGTTCTTTATCCGCACGGGTAAGCTGCTGAACAAGACCGCCACTGAAATCGTCGCGAAGCTGCGGCAAACCCCGGCTGTGTTTTCCGATAAGCTGACACCGCAGAACTACGTCCGTTTCCGGCTGAGCCCGGAACCGATCATTGCTATTGGTGGCTCTGTCAAAGAGGCCGGCGACACGCTGCGCGGTTGCATGGTCGAGTTGAAAGCCTCACAACAGTGCGGCACGAGCGATCTGCTGCCCTACGAAGAGCTACTGGAAGACGCCATGCGCGGCAACCCAGTCTGGTTCGCACGCGAGGACTACGTGGAAGAAAGCTGGCGCCTGCTGGACCCGCTGCTTAAGGACATGCCCAAGGTACACACCTATAAACCTGGCTCATGGGGACCGGAAGAGGCGAACGAATTAACGCGGGACGTGGGCGGCTGGTCGAATCCGGTCTGAGCTCACGGCCAGTCTTGCACTATGTTTTCTAGGGTGCCTGCCATTTTCGGTTTCGAGCAACTTCGCCTTTGGCGGGAGAGCGTGAAAAGCTGCACACTCGTTCTCGCGCTCTTGCATGTCGGCTTTGTAGCCGCTGCTCCAGTCAGTGGTTACAAGGTCGTGGCCAGGTACCCGCATTCCACCGCGAGCTATACCGAGGGGTTCTTTTACCTGGACGGGTTTTTTTATGAAAGTACCGGTTTGAACGGCCATTCGGCAGTGATGGTCATCGAACCCGCCACAGGGAAAGTCATGCAACGGCTCGAGCTGCCGCAGCAGTATTTCGGAGAAGGCATTGTGGACTGGGGTCCGAACCTTTACGAGTGGACCTGGAAGTCGCACGTCTGCTTCGTCTATGACCGCTTCAGCCTTCGCCCTGTCAAGCAGTTCAACTACACCGGCGAGGGCTGGGGCATGACCCGTACCGCAAAGGAAATCATCACAAGCGATGGCACCTCAACCCTGCGCTTTCGTGACCCCGCGACCTTTACGGAAACCCGCCGCATCGTTGTAACAGACGGATCACGGGCGATCGGTCAGCTCAATGAACTGGAATACGTTCGAGGGGAAATTTACGCGAATATCTGGCACTCGGACCGGATTGCACGCATTTCCCCTCGAAACGGGCATGTGCTTGGCTGGATCGATCTTGCCGGACTGCTACCCGCAGCGGAGAAGGTCAGCGAAGAATCGGTGCTGAACGGCATCGCTTACGATTCACGGCACAAGCACCTCTTCGTTACCGGCAAACAGTGGCCGGTGATCTTCGAGATCAGGCTTACCGCCCATACGGCCGAAAAAGTAAATGCGCCTTAGCTTGCATCGGCAAGAGCGGATAACCTTCCTTACCGTTGGCCAATTCAGCCAGTCGCGCCGACACGCCAAGTCGTGAGCGTGGCTGGGTAGCGATTGCGGCCGCGATCTCCATCGATCCAGAGTGAAAGTGCAGTCACCTGTTTCAGACCGAGCGCATACTCCTCGGCCTGCTCGGTCGATCCGCCGGGGCTGAAATTCCAGCCTTGCCGCACCAGTTCACGGCGGGAGCCGTCGGCGAAATGCGCGGACACTGCCCATTCCTGCGAGCGCTCATGCTCGGCGTCCACAAAGTGCAGCCGAATGCGCTCGATTTGCTGGGGTGCGTCGAAGCGCAGAGTTATGTGCGCTTCGCCCGGAGTCGCCGCCTGCCATGGACGCGTGCTGCCGGGCACCAGCGCATTCTCGATTCCGTAACCCGGAGCCTCGGAGCTCACTTCCACCTGGGCCAGGGCCTCCAGGTCGAGCCAGTTCTCTCCTTCTTTGGCCTGAGACGGAATACTGCCGGTTTGGCCTGTAACTTGTTTTCGCATGCGTTCTCCTGTTCCTTCATCAGATGAGCAAACGTCACCCAGTGGCGAACTGTACAGGGGTGAGCCTACAATCGGCTCATTTGCTGGGTCGCTACAAAGACGTTACGTAATTCTGCTATAACGAACTGGCTCGCAGAAGCAGCGTACAGGCGGTCGCATCACCTTTCACCAGTTTGGCCGTGTGGTCCTGGGCAAAAACAGAACCCGCGCGAGAGCTGGAGCTGCACTAAGGATTCTCTGTTGATGATCACGAAAGCTATGGCAAAGCACTCCCTGCAACCCTCGCCGATTCCCCCCAAACCGGAACACGGATCCAGCGTCACCACAGCTTTCCAGCAGATTCGCGAGCTGATCGTGAATGGGCGCCTCTCGCCGGGCACCTGGGTCGTGGAGGGCGATTTGGCGGAGCGCCTGAACATCAGCCGCACCCCGGTGCGCGCCGCACTGCACTGGCTGCAGCGCGACGGCTACGTGCATGAGCACCGTACGGCGAACAAGTGCCGCATCGTGGTGGCGCCGCTTACCAAGGAAGACGCGGGCGAGCTGTACGGCATCATAGGCCACACAGAAGGCCTGGCTGGCCGCAGGGTCGCCGGCCTGCCGGAAGCGGAGCGCGAGTTGCTGGCCGACGAGCTCGCAAGGCTCAACAAGCGCCTGGCGGCTACAACGGAAAGCACAACCGGTCCGGGTTCCATTTTCGACCTGGATCGCGAGTTCCACGGCTTGATTGCCGAAGCAGGCGCCGGGCCGCGGCTGCTGGCGCTGCATCGCTCGGTGGAGCCGCAAGCGGAGCGCTACTGGAGACTATATGCGTCCTCCATACTTCACGACCTGAAGCTGTCTGTCGCGGAGCACGATGAAATTATCCGGGCCGTGCGCGCCGGCGATGCGGATACCCTTGAAAAAGCCTTGCAGCTGAACTGGATTCGCGGGTGGGAGCGCCTGAACAAGGTTATCGACGTGTTTGGCGAGCGAGGTAGCTGGTAGCGCTGCGTTCCTCCATCACGCGCCTGGATCGTCGCCGCCCAAGGGAATCAAAATGCTGCCGGGAATAGCGCTCCATTGACTCCATCGCCTTCTCGGGTTGACTCATAAAAGTACTCAGCTGCGCGACTGCTTCGAGCGCCGAAGTAACGAGTTTGCGCCGAGCCCAGCGCTCCTCCTGACGCAGGTGCGCCGACGGACGCACATGCAGGCGCAGGATGATCCAGGGCAGGGTCAGGCCCTGGCCTGTGAGCGATACAAGGATCGCGGCGAACGCGAGAAACAGAATGCCGGCGCGATGGGGAAACGGCGCGCGTAATCCTTTCCTGGACGAATCGGCGAACGTCTATAGTTCCACCAATGGCATACCTACGGTGCATCGCCTCCCTCATCGTGTTTGGAACACTCCTGGTAAAGTCCGCACCGGCAGAGACCAGACAAATCACGGTCGGAGATTTATACAAATTCTGCACGTCTTCAAACGACTCCGACAAAGCCGCTTGTACGTTCTACATTCTCGGTGTGTTTGAGGGAGCCCAGCTCGGCGGTGCGACGGCGCAAGATAAGGGCGGCGACTTTCGAGAGGCTAAGAATAAGCGGTTTTGTGTGCCCGAAGGTCTGAAGAGTTCGGCTATGGAATTGACCATCAAAATGAAGATGGGGGCCGACCTTGCGGTATTCCCGCAAGATCGCGAGATGCCCGCCGTGTCCTTCATAACTGCGGTAATCGCGCAGCAATTTCCCTGTCAGAATCCGAAGTAAGCTAGCGCGGCTGTCGATTCGGCTCCCGCGCTATATTGGGGCATGAGAAAAATCAGCTTGCTCGGTGCGGTTTTGTTGGTCGGGCTCGTCGGTTGTTCTCGTCCTGGCAAGCCACTAGAGATAACGGAGACAGGCTGGGTAATCGGATGTTCTGACACCAGCCCGCAAAATAGCCCGAGCCACGGCAACCCGTGGATACTGTTCTCAACCAATATCCTCGGGCACATGGACTCAATCACTCTTTCGCCAAAGAATGCGCCGCACTGCTCCGAGTGGAAGCAAACCCAATCAACGGAATGGGATTTAGACCACAAGAGAGAGCCGGACTATGAGTTGATCCGGCAACAGCACACGGATTGGGTGGGCCGCACAGATGATACCTGGGATTTGGTGAAAGTTACTTCACTCACGCACTAGCGCTAGGTGAAGCGCCGCCGAAATCTTGGGTCGTCTAAAGCCGTGAAATCACGGGCGCATTGTGCCAGAGGTCGGCGGGGCAGGGGCGAGCGGATTCGCAGTCTTTTCAGGGGGCTCGGGAAGAGTGATAATAACTCGCATGGCTTCGTCCCTCAGCTCCGGGCGTCCTAATTCTCTCGCCGGCATCGGCCATAAGGCGAGCACCCTTAGCGCTGAAACAGGGAAACGACAGCGCCTACGACCAGACCTGAGGCGATGCCGCCGAAGACCAGCAACAGCAGCTCCGCAGTCCCGCCGACGAACGTGGGCAGGGTCCGAGAGGCGACCAGCGCAACAGAGAACTGTAAGGCGAGGAGCCCGGCGGCGTCATTGACCAGACTCTCACCTTCGATCAGGTCGAGCATCTCCTGCGGCAGGCCCACGCGGCGACCGATGGCGGAAGCGGCGATGGCGTCAGTAGCGGCAACCACCGCGCCCAGCACCGCGCCGGTCGCAAGATCGAAGCCGGGCAATAGCAGGTGGGTCGCGAACGCAACGCTGGCTACCGTGAAGGCAACCGTGCCAAAGGCGAGTAGCAGGATGGGAAACAGGTTGAGACGGAACTCGCGCCAGGAGGTTTGCAAGGCCGTGCTGTAGAGCAGCGGCGGCAGAATGACCAGGAAAACAAGCGTGAAATTGAGCGAGCTATCGGGAAAGATGGGAACGATCGAAGAACAAGCCCACCAGTACAGTCAGGGTCGGGTACGGCATCTTCAAACGTTGCGCGGCAGCGCCGTAAAAGCAACGAGTAAGAGGAGCAGCAGCTCTGTCGCGTGTACCCCGTGGGCAGACATGGCTCCAATCTACTTCGTCGGGACGCGCGTGTCTTCGCTTGCGCTTAGAAATCGCAGCAGGCGAGCCGATGCGCCCATGCTTCGCGTGCACATGCAATCCGTGCAATGCGGGCGGTCGATACCTTGCCATGCCGACCTATGCGTTGCGATACGCAAAGAAGCTCGGAAGGCGGTTACAGCTTCGGCAACTGCGCCGTACTCCAACCGCCACCGAGCGCTTTGATCAGCAGCACGCTCGCGTCGAGTCTGCGGCGCATGATATCAATATCGGCCCGCTCGTTGTTGAGCGCCGCTGTCTGGTAGGTGATGACCTGCAGATACGTGTCCACGCCGCCTTCATAGCGGATGTTGAACAGGTCGAGCGACTGCTCGACGCTGGCGGTGGTTTCGTGCTGCTGCTGCGACTCGGTTTCAAGAATGCGCAAGGCGGCGAGGTTGTCCTCGACCTGCTGAAAGGCAATTAGCGTAGTCTGGCGATAATTCGCGACGGTCTGGTCATAATCCGCGGTGACTGTATTGACCTGAGCCCGGCGTCGGCCCGCGTCGAACAGCGTCTGAGAAAACGTAGGCCCGACGGCCCAGAAGCGGCTCGGCCAGGTAAACCAGTTGAGCGCGGAAGTACCGAGAAAGCCGCCCTGCAGACTGAGCGAGAGCGTGGGGTAAAACGCTGCGTCCGCAATGCCGATCTGCTCATTAGCGGAGGCCATCCTGCGCTCGCTCGCGGCAATGTCGGGGCGGCGCTCGAGCAGCTGTGAGGGGAGCGCGCCGGGGATTTCCGGAATAGCCGGGGGGGCCAGGTTAATGGGGTCGGGCTGCAAGGTAAACACAGCCGGCGGCTTGCCGATCAGCACGGCGATGGCGTGCTCGTCGGCGGTTCGTTCGATGCCGAGATCGGTTGAGAGTACGCGCGCCGCATCGAGCTGGGTACGCGCCTGCGCTACGTCGGATTCCGGCGCGGCGCCGCCTTCGTAGCGAGCCTCGGTCAGGTCGTAGGCCCTCTGGTACGCACCAATGGTGTCGGTCAACAGCTTGAGCTGTGCGTCGGTCGCGCGCGCGTCGAAATAGTCCATCGCGAGCTCGGCATGCAAGCTGAGCCGTGCATTTTCGAGGTCCGCGCTCGCGGCCTGCCCTTGCTCGCGCGCGCTGGCGACGATGCGGCGGATGCGGCCCCACAGGTCGATCTCGTAGTTTAGGTCGAACGGCAGACTGAAGCTGCCCTCGCCATTGGTCGCCAGCGCGGAGTTGAAGTAAGGCTGGTTGGCTGAGTCGCGCAAGGCCCCGAGCGATGGACCGACGCCGATGGTGGGCGCGTAGTTCGCTTTGTTGTAGCTGACCTGCGCGCGCGCCGAGCGAAAGTTCGCCTCGGCTGCCTGGAGGGTTTGGTTGGCGGTGTCGATCTCCGTTTCGAGCGTGTCTAACTGCGCGTCACGGTAGAGCGTCCACCAGTTGCCCTTGAGTGCCGCATCGGCCGGCGTTCCATAGCTCCAGCCATCGCCGGGGGTGGGCATGGCATGCTGCTGGGCAGGATGCAACTGGGCAGGATGCAACTGGGCAGGATGCAACTGCTCCTTGAATGCCGGCGCGATCGGTGTCGTGGGTCGCGTGTATTTTGGCCCGACCCTGCAGCCGGTGAGCAGCAGCGAAACGGCGGTGAGTGCTGCGGGCATGCGCGTACTGGAGCTCATTCCGCAGCCCTCTTATCCTGCCCGCTCGAGGACCCCAGGTTCTTCACCTGCACGCGCACCGGGTCACCATTTTCGAGCGAGTCGCTGGGATCGAGCACGATCCGGTCCGATGGTTTGAGACCCTCCGTGATTTCGACCGACGCGCCGTAGTCGTGGCCGATCTTTACATCGCGCAGCACGACGCGGCCGTTCTCCACGACGCCGACCTGCATGCCCTGCCCGCGAAACAGCAGCGTATTCGAAGGTACGCGCAGGGCCTGCAGCGTGATCGGCAGGTCGAGGTGCACGAAGGCATACGCGCCGGGCAACAGCTTGCCCGTGGTGTTGTCGACATCGACCTCGACGTTCAGGGTCCGGGACGCCGGATCGACCGCGCGAGAGCTGCGTGCGAGCGTGCCATAGAACTTCTCGTTCGGGAAGGCATCGACGGTGATCTCGACGCGCGCGCCATCATGCACAGCGCTTTGATACACCTCGGGCACCGGAACGAAAACGCGCAGTCGTCCGGTCGCTGCCAGGTGAAACAGTTCTTTCTGCGTGGTGTTCTGCCCTGCCTCGATCAGCGATCCCGTATCGACATTGCGAGCGGTGATCACGCCCGCGAAGGGCGCGTGGATGCGCTCGAACTGTTGCAGTTCCTGCAACCGCTTCAGGTTCGCTTCCTGCGCGGACAATGCGGACTGACTCGCGTTTAAATTGCTGAACGTCTGGTCTGCCTCCTGGCGCGACACAGCGTTTTTCGCAAGCAGACCCTTCCAGCGCGTCGCGGTTTCCCCCGCGATCTGCAGGTTCGACTGCGCGGTTTTCACGTCGGCCTCGGCCTGCATGACCTGCTGGTCCAGCTCCGGGGTTTCGATCACGGCGAGCAGCGCGCCTTTTTGGACGTGGGCGCCGATGTCGGCGTACCAGTGCTGCATGTAGCCGCTGGTGCGTGCATAGATGGGTGTATCGATGAAGGCGGCGACATTGGCCGGCAGTACGACCTGCGCCTGCCCTCCGCCGCCGGTCGGCGTAGTCACGTTCACCAGAGGGGTCGCCGAGGCGTCTGTGCTTTGCGTGAGCGCCTGCTCGTTTTTTGCACGGGAACGGATGCCCGCGAAGATGAAAGAGCCCAGCAGGATACAGACGATGAGACCCACAAGGAGGCCGCCACGGCTGCGGCTCACTGGTGGAGTCGGCGCTGTGTCCCCGCTCACGGCGCCGTGGGGCATGGCTGCCTGCGGCCTCACAGGCTCGTCCGGCAAAAGCTCTGTGCCAATGTCGCGCATACCTGCATTTTCGTTGCGGGTCGCCCGCTGGTCATGATCGTCGTACATCGTAAATCCTCGCTTCAGGTCGCATGGCTGCGGTGGTCTGGGCATCGTGTTTTGCGTTCTTGCGCCCATGCAGCAGGCCGAAAACAGACGGCACAAACGTAAGCGTGGCGACAGTCGCAAGCAGCAGGCCGCCGATTACCGCGCGGCCCAGCGGCGCGTTCTGCTCGCCGCCTTCGCCCAGGCCCAGCGCCATCGGAATCATGCCGATGATCATCGCCAGCGCCGTCATGCAGACGGGACGGAACCGCGTCGCGCCCGCCTCGATCGCCGCGCGCACCGCCTCTCCGTGTTCCGCCAGCCGGATTTTTGCGAATGACACCACAAGGATCGAGTTCGCGGTCGCAACCCCCATACACATGATCGCGCCCATCAGCGCCGGTACGCTCAACGTTGTGTGGGTGAGGAACAGGAACAGCACAATGCCCGCAAGCGCGGCCGGCAGCGCGGTGATGATGATGAACGGGTCGAGCCAGCTCTGGAAGTTAACCACGATGAGCATGTAGACGAGCACGATGGCGAAGGCAAGCCCGGCCAGCAGCGCGATGTAGGCGCTCCTCATGGTCGTAAGCTGGCCGCGCAGGTCGATAAATGTTCCTCGCGGCAGATGACGGCTCGAGTGGTCGACAATGCGCTGCACATCCGCGCCAACCGCCCCCAGATCGCGCCCCTGCACCGCGCCGTAGATGTCGATGGTGCGGCGAATGTTGTAGTGCGAAACGATTGCCATCTCGTCCTTGCGCCCGATCGTGGCAACATTGCCCAGGATCCCGTTGGCCGGCGTGGTCGCCGAGTGGATCGGGATGTTTTGCAGTTCGGACAGGGACTGCTCCGCATACTGCGGAGTTTGCGCAACGAGGTTATAGGCCACGCTGTTTTTCGGGTTCAGGAAAAACATAGGTGTGATCTGAAACGAGCCGCTCAGGCTATTCAGCACGCTTTGCGCCACGTCGCGCTCGGTGAAGCCGCCCTGCGAGGCCTTGGTGCGGTCCACCGCAACATGCAGCACCGGGTAATTCAACGGCTGCTGTACGCGCACGTCGGTCAGCCCGGGAACCCTGCGCAACTGTGCCAGGATATTGTCTGCAATGGCCTTGCTCTTGTACACGTCGCTGCCCTGGATCTGCACGTCAATGGGCGCGGGTAGGCCGAAGTTCAGAATCTGCGTGGTGATATCGGCAGGCAGAAAATAAAACATGTCGCCGGCAAACCGGACGGGCAGCGTCGCACGAAGTTTTGCGATGTAGTCCGCGGTAGGGTGATGCTTCTCCTTGAGGCTCACGATGATATCGGCGTCACTCGCGCCCACCAGTCCGGACCTGGCGTACATGGTGTTGATGCCACTGTAAGGTAGGCCGATATTGTCGAGTATATTGTCGAGTTCCGCCGCCGGTACAGTTCGGCGAATCTGATCTTCAACCAAGTCGCAGAGCTTCGCCGTCTCCTCGATGCGCAGTCCGGTCTGGCCCCTGACGTGAAGAATGAACTCGCCCGAATCGGTGCTGGGAAAGAAGTCACGCCCGAGGAATGGAAGGAGCAGAAACGCACACAGGCAGGCCAGCAGAAATGCGGGAATGAACACGGCGCGCCGGAGCACAAGCCGCGTCAGCAGAGATTGATACCCGCCGCGCACCCGCTCGAAACCGCGCTCAAACGCCTGCTGAAACCGCACCAGCGGGTTGCGCGACGGGGCGGGGTGATGAATCCGCAGCAGGTACATGGCCAGCGTGGGAACCAGCGTTCGCGACAGGATGTACGAGGCAAGCATGGCGAACACCACCGCCTCGGCCAGCGGTACGAACAGGTAACGCGGCACGCCATTCAGGAAAAACATCGGCAGAAACACGATGCAGATACACAACGTCGACACCAGCGCCGGCACCGCGATCTGCGCTGCGCCGTCGAGAATGGCCTGCCGCAGCTCGTAGCCTTCCTCGATAAACCGCTCGATATTTTCAATCGTCACGGTGGCGTCATCGACCAGGATGCCGACCGCGAGCGCCAGGCCGCCGAGCGTCATGGTGTTGATGGTTTCGCCGATGAGGCTCAGGATGATGATCGAGCTGAGGATAGAGAGCGGAATCGAGACCGCGATGATCAATGTGGAGCGCCACGAACCGAGAAACAGCAGGATCATGAGCCCGGTCAGCGCGGCCGCGATAATGGCCTCGCGAATGACACCCTGCACCGCGGCGCGCACAAACACGGACTGATCGGCAATTGGCGAAATCTTCAACTGCGGAGGAACGAGTGTAGCCGCCCGCGGCAGTGCCCCGCGGATGCCGGAAACCACAGAGAGCGTCGACGCGTTGCCATTTTTGTAAACGCTGATGAGTACACCGCGGCGGCCGTTCTGGCGCACGATGTTGGTCTGGTTCCCGAATCCGTCGCTCACTGTCGAGACATCGCGCACGTAGACCGTGCTGCCGTTGACCTGCCTGACCGGGATATCGGCGATCTCGCTCAACGTCTGCGGCGAGGCATTGGTGGTGACGTCATACTCGCGCACGCCGATCTTGGCCGTGCCCGACGGCAGAACCAGATCCTGCAGCTGGAGCGCGTTCAGCAAGTCCAGCGGCGCCACGCCCTTGGCCTGCATCAGCTGCGGCTCCATATTGATCGTGATCTGCCGCTGCTTGCCGCCATAGGTCAACGGGATTACCGCTCCCGGCACCGTAGTGAGCTGCGGCCGGATGAAATTTGTGGCGTAGTCGTTGAGCTGCTGCTCCGACAAGCCCTCGCCTGAAATGCCGAGCTGCAGGATGGGCACGCTCGACGCGGAGTAGTTGATGATCTCCGGCGGCAGCGTCCCCGGCGGCAGCTGCCTGAGTTGGTACTGCGAAGCAGCCGTGACCTGCGCGTTTGCCGTGTCCAGGCTTGCGCCCGGTTGCAGAAAGATCTTGACTACAACCTGGCCGTTGTACGTGGTCGATTCGATGTGCTCGATGTTATCGACGAGCGAAGTCAATGCTTTCTCGTACGGGCTGGTGATACGGCCTTCAAAGTCCTCCGCCGCCAGTCCTGCATAGAGAAAGTTCACAGCAATAACCGGAATATTGATGTTCGGGAAGATATCGGTCGGGGTGCGAAGAATGATAACCGGGCTCAGGATAAGGATGAGCAGCGCCAGGATGATGAACGTGTAGGGACGATCGAGTGCCAGCTTGACAATCCACATAGGCCGCGGCTCCGTCCCCCGCTTGCATCTCCCGCAGGTATCCCCTTTAGTTTGCACTCAACGAATAACAGTTGCCAAATGGCTCAATGGCGACGCAGACGTGCGGCATGCGGGGTAAGCCCCATCACTGACGTTGCATGCTCGCCTGCGCTGACGGACGGTGTAGACTCAACCCCGTGCAAGTGCAATTACCTGCTGCGCTTTGACCTGATTTCCCCCAAATTTCCCATGACAGGATAGCCCGCCTATGCTTCCCTGGCTCACAACACGCCCCGGCATCAAGGTGCGCCTGGCGGTCATGCTGTTTCTCCAGTACTTCATCTGGGGCGCGTGGTACGTCACGGTGGGCACCTGGCTGGGCACCACGCTGCATTTTTCAGGAACGGAGATCGCGGTGGTTGCGGGTTCCACGGCCGTCGGCGCACTGCTGGCTCCGTTTCTGGCAGGCTCCCTGGCCGACCGCTCGGTTGCAACCGAGAAACTGCTGGCAGCCCTGCACCTGCTGGGCGCCGGGCTGCTGTGGGCTGCGTCGTGGGCTCCTTCGTGGGCCGGAAAGACGCAACATTCCTTTGCGCCGGTCTACCTGCTGCTGCTGCTTTATGCGTGCTGCTATATGCCCACACTCGCCCTTACCAATACGCTGGCTTTTCGCCAGATGCGCGACCCGGGCGTGGAATTCGCGCCCCTGCGTGTTCTGGGCACCGCGGGCTGGATCGTCGCGGGTTTGCTGGTCGGTGGATTTGCGCTTGAAGCAACAGCGGCGCCCCTGCGCCTCGCGGCCGCGGCATCGCTCGTGATGGCCGCGTACTGCCTTACGCTGCCCCACACGCCGCCCGTCCAGGTGCCGCGTGGCGCAGGCCGCAAGCTCTTCTCTCCGGATGTACTGGCGCTGTTTCGCGATCGCTCCTTCGCGGTTTTCACCGCCGCGTCGTTGCTTATCTGCGTGCCGCTGCAGTTCTATTACGCCTTCACCAATCTGTTTCTGAACGAAGCCGGCGTGCACAACGCGGCGGGCAAGATGACCGGCGGCCAGTTCTCCGAGCTTGGCTGCATGTTGCTGATTCCCTGGTTTTTCCGGCGGCTCGGGGTCAAAGGCATGCTGCTGGCCGGCATGGCGGCGTGGGCGCTGCGCTACCTCCTGTTTGCTTTTGGAAACAGCGGCAACGGCATGGGCCTGCTCTGGGCCGGTATCCTGCTACACGGCATCTGCTATGACTTTTTCTTCGTAACCGGGCAGATCTACGTCGACCGCAAAGCGCCCGCTGCCATCCGGGCCTCCGCCCAGGGGCTGATCACGCAAATCACCTATGGCGCCGGGATGCTGCTGGGTTCGTACCTGTCGGGCGCGGTGGTCGACCATTATGCGCAAGCATCGCCTGCAGGCCACCGGTGGCGAGGCATCTGGCTGGTCGCGGCTGGCTGCTCGGCCCTCGTGCTTGCGCTGTTCGCCCTGTTCTTCCGGGATCGGACGCCGGCCGTAGCAACCGGGCACGAAGTTGCGGAGAATACGACAGTTACGGCCGCGCTGTAACTGTCTTTCCCAGGCAGAGAGGGAACGCGAGTCAAGCACACAGGTCAGGCATGGTCTTATGCCATAAAACCGCGAAGAGGTGAGCGGCATCCATCTCCCTAAGGAAGCACCTAAAGCAATACGGAGGTCTGCAGGCATGGATGCAATTAGTTGGAAGAAGCCGGCCGACCGTGACGTCTGGCTGTGTCGCACCTTTGAACATGCGGTTGTGGGCGTTGCCGTTTGTGACTCGCATGGCAAAGTGGTGGGGGCCAACAAGGCCTTTTATGCCCTTCTTGGCCGCAGGCGCGGCGAACTCGGAACGCAGAGTCTCGTCGATCTGACGCACCCAGCCGATAAAACGGCCGTGGCTGCCGGTATGGGAGATCTGGTGTCCGGGCGTGTTCAGGATTTCATAAAGGAATGCCGTTTCCTGCATCTGGATGGAACGGATGTCTGGACACGCATCTCCGTGTCGCTGTGCCCTGTCGATGAGGGCAGCCCGGCTCGGCTCGCCGTTCTGGCTGAAGACCTCACGGCGCGCAGGCGAGCCGAGCAGGCTGTGCGCGAAAGTGAAACTTTGGCTCTGGTCGGGCGACTCGCTGCTTCCATCGCGCACGAGATCAATAATCCCTTGGAGTCTATTGTTAACCTACACTATCTCGCGCTTGGGACAGAGAACCGGGAGCAGTCCAGGCATTACATCGAAATGGCGGAAGAGGAAACCGCGCGCGTTTCCAAAATTGCTTTGCAGACATTGCGGTTTCACCGGCAGGCGCCGAAGCCGGTTGCGTGTCATCCTTTCGAGTTGCTCGAAACAGTGCTTGAAATGTTTCGGGTCAAGCTCGCGCAATCCCACATCACCGTGCGTCTGGAAAAGACGGATTCTCCAAAGTTCGATTGTTTCGATGGAGAGCTTCGGCAAGTGCTCGCGAATATGGTCGGCAATGCACTCGATGCCATGCGGGGCATTGCAGGGGAACTACGGATTCGACTGCGGCCAGGTACAGACTGGCGTTCGGGGTTACCTGGGGTGCGGATCACAATCGCCGACCGGGGCGCGGGCATGAGCCGAGAGACCCGCAGGCGCATTTACGAGCCGTTTTTCACGACCAAAGGCGCAGTGGGTTCGGGGATCGGCTTGTGGCTCAGTGCCGAGATCGTCGCCAAGCACAGCGGCAGCCTGCACGTCCGCAGCTCAACGGCACAGGGCCGCAGTGGAACGGCATTCACCATGGTCTTTCCCACCCACGGCCCTGCATCGAGTGCTGCCGAAGATCTTGCACAACTTGCGTAACGTTCCGCTGCAACGCTCCTCCGCGTAGGATGGGGAAAACAAGCATTGCAGGAGAAAACGCGAGTGAACCAGACGACGGCGCCCCATCCACGCCCACAAATGCAGCGCACCACCTGGGCTTTACTCGACGGCGACTGGGAGTTTTCAAAGGGACGGGACAATTCCTGCGGTTCACCTGAGCAGGTGCAATGGGAGACCCACATCACTGTGCCGTTCAGCCCGGAAACCGAGGCGAGCGGGGTGCACGATACTGGTTTCTACTCCGCGGTGTGGTATCGCCGCAGTTGGGAGCAGACCTCGCTCAAGCCGAAGGAACGGCTCTGGCTGCACTTTGAAGCCGTGGACTGGCGCGCAACCGTCTGGGTCAATGGCAGCGAAGTCTGTCGGCATGAAGGCGGCTATACTCCATTTGGCGCCGACATTACGGACGCCCTTTCCTCCGGACCGGTGCAGGAAGTGGTGGTACGCGCGGAGGACGACCCCGCCGACCTGGCTAAACCCCGCGGCAAGCAGGACTGGAAGCTCGAACCGCACTCGATCTGGTATCCGCGCACGACCGGGATCTGGCAGACGGTGTGGCTGGAAACCGTGCCCGAAACGCGTTTGCACTCCCTGCAATGGTCGGGCAGCCTGGACCGTTGGGAGATCGGCCTTGAAGCGATCGTCGCGGACGGCCGCCTGCTGGACGAGATGCTGTGGGAAGGATCGACGTCGCTGCAGCTTTCCGTTCACCTCGCGGTTGGCGACCACGTACTCGCGCACGATACCTACGCCGTCATCTCGGGTGAGGTCCACCGGCTCATCGCTCTGTCCGATCCGGGCATCGACGACTATCGCAACGAACTGCTCTGGTCCCCCTCCTCGCCCACGCTGATCGATGCAACCGTCGAGCTGCGCGACGGAGATGGAACGCTGCTGGACACGGTCATAAGCTACACAGCGCTACGCTCGGTCGCAACGCAGGGCGACCGGTTTCTATTGAACGGACGCCCGCTCACCCTGCGGCTGGTGCTCGACCAGGGCTACTGGCCGCGTACCGGCATTACCCCGCCCGATGATGCGGCACTGATCAAGGACATCGAGCTCGCGAAACAGATGGGCTTTAATGGCGTCCGCAAACACCAGAAGATCGAGAGCGCGCGTTTCCTGTACTGGGCCGACCGCATGGGGCTGCTGGTTTGGGAGGAGATGCCGAGCGCGTATCGCTACACCACCAAGTCCATCGGACGGCTCACGCGGGAGTGGCTGGAAGTGATCGCGCGCGACCGCAGCCACCCCTGCATCATTGCCTGGGTGCCGTTCAACGAGAGCTGGGGCGTCCCTGACCTGCCGGACAGCCCGGCGCAGCGCCACTATGTGCAAGGGCTGTACCACCTCACCAAGGCACTCGACCCAAGCCGGCCGGTAATTGGCAATGACGGCTGGGAGAGCGTGGCGACCGACATCATCGGTATCCACGACTACGACGACCAGCCCTACCGCATCGGCCTGCGCTATCGAATCAATGACATCGAAGCAAAGCTGCTGAAGCGGGAGCGCCCCGGCGGCCGCATGCTCACCCTTGGGCGCGAGGTAACCGCGTGCAGCCAGCCAATTGTGCTGACCGAGTTCGGCGGCATCGCGCTCGGCGACGAGCACGAGAATTTCTGGGGCTACTCGCGTTCGAAAACCGCGGAGCAATTGCTCGAGCGCTACACGGCGCTGCTTGAAACGGTGCGCAAGCTACCCGCGCTTGCCGGCTTCTGCTACACGCAGTTCACGGATACCTACCAGGAAGCCAACGGACTGCTGTATGCCGACAGGACACCAAAGGCGCCAGTTGAAGCGTTGGCATACGCGACCAGCGGCCTGGAGCCGGACTTCGACCCCCACGCGGAGGCCGCCTGGAGAGAGCAGAGCATGCAGTCGTGACCCACGATGCCTTGCTGAATCAGGCGACTAGTTCGGCCTCGGGGTCGTATTGAATGCGGTTCGGCTGTTGCCACCACCCGAGCTCGGAAAGCGCTGGATGGCCAAGCTGCTCGCCGCGGGCGCACTGCCGAACAATTTCGGCCATTGCGGTCTCGGTAGGCTCGCCTGATCGCAGGTCAAAGACGCCCGGCTCATAGTCCCCATTATCGGCGGTCACCAGTCCACTCCAGAAATACGAGCCCAGCAGCGCCCAGAAAGTGAAAGCGACACACTCCACGCCTGCTTGCCGAGCGCGCATAGCCCCGGTCCAGGCCTCGGCTGCCCAGCGAATCTGCTCTTCCACCCGATCGCCAAGATGCACCTCGGTGATGGCAACCGGCAAGTTATAGCGCTGCGCGGCCTCTGTCAGGATCGACTCGAACCCCTGGATACCTCTCTGCCGGACACGCACTGCTTCCACATCGGCGAACGGCCCTTCGGCGGAGTGGCAGTTCGGGGGATAAAAATGCCGGCGATGATCGAGAAACCGGTCGCTTGTAACATAATAGTTCACGCCGATAACGTCCGGCGGGCACGGATTATCGCGAAACCATAGAATCTCGTGTTCGCCGATGCCGCTCTCGCGCAGGTAGGTGTACAGCGGATGCACTCGATCGACTAAGCCGCAGAGCAGATCGAAAGTCAGCCAGCGACGCTCGTTAAGTAGTTCACTCAGGGTAGCCATTTCGGGAGTCGACCAGGTTCTGCCCAGGTCGTCGGTCTGCACCAGTCGAGCATCGGAGCGCACCTCCCGTATAGCGCGCATACTCAGAACCACGGCACGTGTCTGATGCAGCAGGGCGCGAAGGTAGCTTCTGCGGGAAAAATGATGGGGATACCAGACCCCATACTGGCATGCGAACCGTGCCGTCGTGTTCGGCTCGTTGACCGGCGTGTACATATCGACCGATGGGTAGCGCGCCGCGACTTGCCCGGCATACGCGGCCAGCTTCGGCGCGAACTCGGGGTCAAGCAAACTGGTGTCCGCAGGCCCGCTGCCATGGTGCGTCAATCCCACGATCGGGCGAAGCCCCGCACGCTCTACCGCATGCAGATAACCATCGGACCACCGCCACGAGGGGTCGCGCGCATGCCGCTCCCACAGAACGCCGCAGCGCAGCGCCTTGATCCCAAGCTCGGCGAAGCGCGCAAGATCGCCCGCCCGTTCCGCATGGCCCGACAGGTTCATCTGGTCGAAGTAGTAATCGCGAACCCTGTTGCAGGTATACTCCGCCCCGCCCCAGACTTCAATGGACGCACTCATCTGCTCGCCGGCCGCCATTCCGCTAAGCCACCCGTGGATCGTCGGTTTTGGAAACACGATGGCCGTTCTCCGCGCCGACCTCGTGAGGAACAGCAAGCAGTCGCTTCTCTTGCTGGCTGGCCCTGGAAAGGGGAATCCGCTCGGCAAGCTTTGTGTACAGCGCGAGGGCCTGCGCAACCACCTGGTCCATGTTGTAGTACTTGTACGTCGCGAGTCTGCCGGCAAAGTGCACCGACGGCAGCGCATCGGCAAGCAGCTTGTAACGCGCGTACAGGTCGGCATTGGCTGGCTGCGGCACCGGGTAATACGGGTCGCCCTCGCTCATCGGGTACTCATACACGATGCTGGTTTTCGCGTGCTCCTGACCGGTCAGGTATTTGAACTCGGTCACGCGTGTGTAGGCGTGTTCATTGGGGTAATTGATCACGGCCGCGGACTGGAAGGTCGAGCGATCGTGTGTCTGGTGTTCGAAGCGCAGCGACCGATACGGCAGCTTGCCGTAGCAGTAGTTGAAGTACTCATCGACCGGGCCGGTAAAGATCAGCTCGCGATAGGAGATTTCATCCTTGATATCCGCATAATCCGTGTTCAGCAGGATGCTGATGTTCGGGTGATTCAGCATCTTTTCGAACATGCGCGTGTAGCCATGCAGCGGCATGGCCTGATATTGATCCGTGAAATACCGGTCGTCCCTGGTGGAGCGAATTGGGACACGCGCCGTCACTGAAGCATCGAGTTCCGAGGGGTCAAGATTCCACTGCTTGCGCGTGTAGTTGCGGAAAAACTTGGTGTATAGCTCGCGACCGATGCGGTTCACCACCACATCTTCCGAGGTGCGAATCTGGTCCCGCGGCTCCGCTACTGATGCGAGAAAGCTTTCGACCTCGCTGCAATTCAAGTTCAAACCGTACAACGCATTCAACGTATCGACATTGATAGGCATGGGCACGAGCTGCCCGTCGACACTGGTTTTCACGCGATGCTCGTAAGGCCGCCAGCTTGTGAACTGTGAAAGATAGTCGAACACCTTCGCCGAATTGGTATGGAAAATGTGCGGCCCATATCTGTGGATAAGAATGCCTGCATCGTCATGGAAGTCGTAAGCATTGCCCGCGATGTGCGAACGCTTGTCGACCACCAGCACACGTGTATTGCCCTGCGAGGCTAACCGCTCCGCCAGTACACTTCCTGCAAAACCTGCTCCCACAATTAAATAATCAAACATCAACGGCCTTTCTTATTCATTCGCCGGATTTATGTTGCGCCGCGCGGTCACTGTACGCGACACAGCGCATTTTATGCGCACAAATTTATTGCAAAGACTGTTCAATAGCGGGTCATTGCATCGACCGCCGGAACCGAAACACTGTGCGCCGGAACAGCAACGATGCCTACCGATATTCATTCGCAGGTAGGATGCTGTTGCAAGGCGTACCGTATGTCTAACTTCAGCATACGCGGTCCGCCCGCAACGCCTGTAATGAGAATACAGTGCAGCCTGCAATAGATCGGTAACGGTTACCAAATTTCATGAGGGCACTCGCACGGGCGACACATGCGAAGCGCGGCAGCACACATCTCCATTAATTCTGTTCGAAAATAAGAAAATAATCCTGGCCGTCGGCCTTGGTGAAGTCGTAACGGCCGACGCGATGAAATCCCGCGGCAGACATTTCTTTCACCACAATAGCCTCGGCCAGGCCGTGGTCCGCGCCGTTTCCGTTGCGATCGATGATCCCGACCTTTGCGCCTCTTCTGAGCGCCGGCTTGAGATTGCGCAGCAACGTCTCAGGGTTCGCGATCTCGTGATACACCTTCAACAGCAGCACCGCATCCACACTGTTCGGCTGTAGCTTCGGGTCGTCCGGAGTTCCCTGCACGGTGTGAATGTTCTCCAGGTTTCCCTTCGACGCTCGCTCGTTAATCGCCTTCACAGCCGCCGGATTGATGTCCTCGGCAAATACCGTGCCCTGGGGGCTGACGCGCGTGGCGGCGCGCACGGTGAACCAGCCTGAACCAGCGCCTATGTCGGCCACATTTTTCCCAGGCTCGATTCCAAGCAGGTCCATCACGCGCCCGATCTGCAGCTTCCTGTCGCGATCCTTGTATTCGAAGATGGAAAGATCACCGGTGTACGGCGTGCTTGTCTGTCGCTGCGGCGCGCCCGCACTCTGCGCGTGCGTGCTTTGCGAGCAGACACCGAGGGCAAGCATGAGCAGAGCAACACACAAGACCGGCCAGCGCCCGGAGCGAACACGCATGACATTTCTTTTCCCCATAACCCAAGCATGCTCCTTCGTACGCGCCGTTGTCCAAAATTCAAGGCATGGACGATTACTCCAGGCAATCGTTCGAGCACTTCAGGATTGCCGCGCAAGCACGAGCGTGATGTCGTCCGGCTGTTCCGCATCGCCGATCCAGCTTCGCAGTGCGCGCATCGCATGATTTGAAATAATTGCCAGTGACTGATGACGGTTGCTCCGGATCACCTCCAGCAAGCGCCCCTCGCCGAACTCGCCGAACTCGTTTTCCGGTTCGGTCACGCCATCGGAGTACGCGATCAGGATGTCGCCCGGATCGAGTGAAATCGTCGCCTCCTGATACGCGAGACCATCGAGCAGCCCAACCACGGACCCGCCGCGATCCAGACGTTTGACGCTGCCATCGGCGCACAACACCAGTGGCGGCAGTTGGCCGCCATTGGAGTACGTAAGCCTGCGCGTGCTGCTGCTGTAGCAGGCAAAGAAAAGCGTCGCGTATTTTTCCGGCTGGGTGCTCGTGTACAGATGCCGGTTGAGCAGCGACAGCAGTTTGCCGGGAGACGCAAACGAGACCGCAGGCTCGTCTCCGCCCTCCAGCGCTCGGTCGCGCGCACCCTCGAGCTGGTCGCCGGCCAGGCGGTACGCACGCACTGCTGCATGCAGCGAGGCCATCAACAGCGCGGCGGAAATGCCCTTGCCGCTGATGTCGCCGAGCGCGAGGCAAAGCTGCCCTTCGTTCGCCGTGCCTTTCGCTTCCAGAATGAAGTCATAGTAATCGCCGCTGACCGTGCGGGCCGGCTTGCACACGCCGTGCAGCTCAAAGCCTGGCAGATGCACCGGGCTCTGCGGAAAAAGATTATTCTGCACTTCCTGCGCGATCTCAAGCTCGCTGAGAAGGCGCTCTTTCTCGCGCTGCTGTTCCACCAGGTCAGCAAGTGAGCCGGCCATTGTGTTAAACGATGTGGCAAGCGCCCCGAGCTGGTCGCGTCGCTCCACGCGGATGCGATGCGCCAGGTTGCCGCGGTCGATCTCCGTGGTGGCGCCGTACAGATCCGCGATCGAATGCGTAATTGTCCGGCTCAGACGTACGGCCATCAGAAAGGCGAACAGTTCCAGCAGGCTGAAAAGAACGGCGATCGAGACCAGCACGATACGCACCACGGCGCCAATGCGCACAGAGCTTGAGAACAGGCATTGATACAGCAGGTTTGGGCGTGAGGCCACGCCCACCAACGCCGGCACGGCTGCTCCGCTCTGCCAGTGAACGCAGTGCAACGGAGCGGTGAACAGTACCGGCGTGTCCCAAAGATGGGTTGCAGGCGTAAGAGTGCCGCCCTGCACGGAAGTAAAGCTGTTTGCGTGGGCACCGTCGTTCGTTCGCCGATCGGGTTTTAACTGCAGGAGCCGTTTCTCTTCGACGGGATCGAACTCGGACACGTCCTCAACGGCCCGGCTAAAGCCTGGTATCAGTCTGACTGAACCCAAACCCTGCGCGACTTCGTTCATTCGGTCGTGCGTGAGCGGTGCGCTGACCAGCACAAGGACCGTGTGGGCGCGCCAACGATAGCCGCCCACGGACCGCAGATACAGGCTGCCCCCGTCCTCGACCAGGCCGTTGAACCCGGGCTGCACCCAGGCCGGAAGCGGCTCGATTGCCAGTGGTTGCGCTCCCCGCAGACTGGGCATTGCGCTCCCCGCAAGCTCGATCGGGCTGCCGTCCCGCCAGGCAGCAATCTCGAGGCCCTCTCCGCTGGCCCCCGCCACGGAACCCTCGGAAAACTGGTGGAAATCCACACGCTTCCTGTTCGGGTCGGCTTCGATGGCGTGACCGATCGGCCCGGTCAACGCCGCACTTCGATCCTTCATGCGCAGCAGGCTTTCGTTCAGTGCGGCACTGGCTGTGTTGGTGGCGAACTGGCCGGAAAAGATATAGGCCGCCATGCCGGCCAGCAAGCCAAACAACACCACCGGCGCCAGCCCCATCAGCAAACAAGTCACGATAAGCCGGTTGCGCACTGTCCAGAGCAGGCGTCGCGATACCCACCGAAAAGCCAGGATCAGCAGCAAAATCGCGAGCACGATCAGCGCAAGGACCGCGAAACCACCACTCAGATTGCCCAGTGCTCCAGGAACAAAGCTCAACAGGAGCAGCGGCGCAAAGCACAAAAACAGCCAGAAGCTGCCGCGTTCCACCCAACCGGCAGGTCGGCGATACCTCCGCAGAAGAGCGGCCTCAATGCGTTGTACCCGGCTCAGCATCTTCCCCATCCTACCCATCCCATAAGCTGCCGCAATCCTAAATCGGCGCCGCAGCAACGCCGACAAATGAGTCCGCCGTGCCGTAGTACAGCCACCACTTGCCACGGAAGAGCACCAGCCCTTCGGTAAACACGGTTCCGGCGGCATACTGGCCTGACTTCTCGAACGGCAGCTCCGGCTGGAGATATGGCCGGTCGGCGCGAGCCAGCAGGTGCGCCGGATCCTCGGTAGAGAAAAGGGCCTGCCCCGCCGAGTACGCTCCCGGCCCAACACCCGGGTCGCCGCCCTCCATTGCGTTCTTGCCGTTGTACAGCAGAACAATACCTGCGCGCGTCAGCACGGGCGGCGGACCTACCTCGGGAAAGCCGCTGTCGAACAAGCCCGACCGCTGTGCCAGCACCACCCGCGGCTTTCCGCTCGCGTCCTCCAGCGGGGTCCAGTGAACCAGGTCCGTGGACGTAGCAAGGTGGATTTCAATCTCGCCCCAGTACATCCAGTACACGCCATGGAGGCGGGCAGCGACCAGGCAGTCGCCGACAACTTCCGTGAGAATGCCAGCGGACTTGTAGGCCAAGTGCCGATACTTGCCACCCGCGGCGCTCTGGAAGGCAGGCCCATACTTGGTCCAGTGCAGCAGGTCTTTCGAAGTCGCCACGCCGACGGTGTAGGTCTTGCGGTTCCACTGGGTATACGTCAGCACATAAGTGCCGTCCGGCGCTTGCACCAGCCGCGGATCTTCCACACCGCCGGGCCACTCCCGGCTTTGCTGCGCGTCCTTTGCCGGAAAAAACACGGGCGCCGGCAAGCGTTTGAAGTGGATTCCGTCGCTCGTCTGCGCCAGTCCCAGACGCGAAGTGTGGCCGCCGATGGCCAGCCGCCCGGTATTGTCCTCCGCACGATATAAGACAAAGATTTTTCCATCCTTGACGATTGCGGCCGGGTTGAAGACGTGGGTCGCCTCCCAGTGGACGTCATCGCCGCTCACAGGATCGCGAAACAAAGAACGTGGGTCGGGAGCCAGCACCGCTGCCGTGACCGGGCGACGAAACGGACCGAGAACCCACGATTGAGCGCATGCGATGGAAGCCGTGCAGCATGCGAGCCAGCAGGAAAAGGCGATTTTGCCGCATAAACGGAAATGCATCGAGTGGCCCCGCATGATGAGAGTACCGCAGGTTGGCTGAACCGGGCCATGCTGGTCGGTGTGCGGACAGCTCGTGCTCCAGTTCTATCTCTCCCCTTAACGATGAACGCGAGGGACAAGCAGGCCCGCGATGTCGACGTTCACGGACGGCCTCCTGCTTACCACATTGCCCGAGCTGGTATCGAAGATATACAGCAGTCCTGGATTACGGCCTGCGACAAACAACCGTTTGGCAATCGGGTCGAGCGTGAGCGCGGTATTCCGGCTCATGTCGGGCGCCGTCCACGTAGTTACCACTTGGTTCGTTTTCAGGTCCACCACGGCAACCTGCTTTTGTCGCGCACATTCATGTAGCGCGAGCTTCCCTGTCGTGACACAAGAAATTGGTGATACCTGGATTTATGGGATCCCAAGCGACCCGCTAAAAGCGCGCGCTATCGCGAGATGTTGAGGCTGCGTGAGGAGTGGCTCGCGAAAAAGCAGTTCGCTCAGGCGATGCAACGAATCGACAATTGCTGCGTCGCCTTGCGCTTGCCGTGGAGCATACGTGGGGCACGGACACCAAGCGCTACATCGATCACGAGCATTACGCGCCAAAGGATCTGGTGAAGTATCTTGACGCGCCTGGTTATCAAACGATGGAGCATAGCTGGCAGGAAAAGCGCGACGACATCGATCGAGCACTTTGTAGCAGGGAAACAAGGCATAACTGGGCGTCTCCGCAAACCCATTGGCGCCGTTCACTTACCAAACACTTTCCGCGGCAGACTACACGGCCTTTTGTCCGCTTACGTCCGAAGCAAGGAACAGTGGGCGCCGCAGGACTTCGGCAAACCTAATCTAGACAAGCTACAGGCGAAGTCGAGGAGCTGGCGGCCGACGTCGCGGCAGATCTGGGTCGAAGAAATCCCCGAGCAGCATCGGGTGCGCGCCGAACTGGCCGTTACGACGCCGCAAGCGAGGCGCGCGGGCTCATTGCGTGGCCACGGTCCATGTACCTCGAGATCACTCTGCCGAAAGCGGAGCCGACCGTGTAGCTCTGCTTCCAGGCGCTCGGTAAAACGCTCAATCGCATGCCGGAAACCATGTGGCTGATCTTTGCCCCACTGGCCGGCATGGGCGCCAATTGAAGTCTCGAGAAAGTGAACCAGCAGGTTTCCCCATTCGGCGTAGTGCGAGCGGGGGCCGCGGGATGCATGCCGTCACCGGCACATTCACCTGTCAGGACGGCGCATACTCGCTCGCGATTCAGACCCTCATGCTCCGTACTTGCGATTCCACCGGCATCTCCGCTGAACTTCAGTGAAGACCTGCCGGACATGAGCAAGTGCGTGCACGTAAACCTGTTTAACAACGCCTGGGGCACCAACTATCCGCAGTGGGGAGGCGGCGACTGGATGTGTCGCTTTCACCTGACAGCACGAGCACTCCTGCCTGGTTTAACTGGCATTTGCGATGCTTGAAGGGGTACTTTCAGCCGCATGCTCCTGATCGTCATGCATTTGGCATGCGCGTTCATGGTGTCGCGGCCTGCACAACACCAGTCCTCGCGTCCGCGATCGAGACCCGGTAGGTGTCGAGGGTCGCGCCGGTAGCGCGCGCCAGTTCCACGCGCGACTTTTCAAACGTCGCCTCCGCGGCCGAGAGCGCGGACTCCGCCAGCGCCAGGTCATGCTGCGCCGTGAGCGTCTGCAGGTTCGATCCGGCGCCCAGCTTCTGCTCCTTTTGACTGATGTCGAATGTTTTCCCGGCGAGATCGCGCGCTTCGCGGGCCGCAACCACGCGGGCGCTGCTCTGCTCAAGCGCGTACTGCGCGTTGCGCACCTCGATGCGAATCTGCTTCTTTAACTGCTGGATGCGCAGCTCCGACTGGCGATACTCAAGTTCGGAGCGGTACTGGTCCGACTTCGCAACGCGGTTGCGGATCGGAATCGCGACCGAAACGCCTACGTAATAGTCGGGCGAGCTATTGTTGAACGCCGTTTGCAGCGAGCTGCCGAAATCGGTCGGCACCGTGGAGGTAAGCGCCGAGGCCGGGTTATCGCGGCCCGATAGCCCCGTGCCGCCATAGAAACCCACCAGGTCAACCGACGGCAGAACCGCATTGCGCGCAGCCCGGCGGCTGATGTCGCGATTGGCAAGGTCGAGGTCCGACTCGCCCAGCTCCGGCCGGTCGTGCAGCGCACGCGCGATCAGGTCGGCGAGCGGCTCGGTGCTTACTGCGTTTCCATTCGTAATAGTGGCGGTCGGGATCACCGGCATCTCCCCGAGCGTCGCGTCGTCCAAATTCTTGGTCAGTGCATTTTTGATCAGCGACTCCTGCAGTTGCAGCGTGGTCTTCGCGATCGACAACTCCTCATCGCGAACCGCCACCTCACCCTCAGCCTTGGTCACATCTATCGCGGGTAGCGCCTGCAACGCAAGCTGCTGGCGGTCGCTGGTCAGCTCAGCCTGCGCAAAGCCGAGCGAGCGCTCCTTCACCTGCTCGTCCTGGTAGGCGCTCACCAGGTCCCAGTACATGTCGGCGATCTGCGTGACCGTGACAATGAGCTGGTCCTTGAACGCAATGTCGGAGATGGTGCGGTCATTGCGCGCGATGCGCAGGTAGCGCAGGTTCGGCCCCCGGCCAAAGCCGGCCAGCAAGGGCTGCGCGAGCGTAAGGCGGTAGTAGCTGTTGAGCGCGGGCGAGAGCACCGTAAACGGGCTGTTCTCGGTAGCCCGGCTATTCTCAAGCGCAAAACTCAACGTAGTGCCGGTGGGGAATGCCTGCGCGTACTGGAACGCGCTTGAAACCGTGTTGAGCTGCAGCGAAGGGACGCCGTAGATCTGCAGATTCGAGAGCGGCTCGGTATAGTGTTCGACGCCGCCAGTCCCGGTGATGATCGGGTCATACGAGTTCACGGCGGTACCGGTGCCGAGCGTGGACTGCACCAGGCCTGAGGCGCCCGAGCCCGCGCCGCCGGCCCCACCTGTGGTTCCGCCCGCCCCCGCACCCGGCGCCCCTGAGCCCAGCCCGCCAACGCCGCCCCCCGGCGTGTTCTGCACAATGCCGGCGTTGACGCCGCGCGTGGAGCCGCCGGCTTTAGTGCGCTCGATATCGGCCTCGGCGATCGGCAGATTGTAGCGCGCGATCGCAATGTCGAGGTTGTTCTCAAGCGCCAGCAGGATCGCATCGTCGAGTGAGAGATACAGCTTGCCGTCGCGGATCAGCCCGTCGATGCGAGGCGAGTTGGCGAGGCCCGCCCGCGGCACCTCGCTGGCACGGTAGGTGTCGAGCGGGTTGTGGGAATGCGGCAGGTCGAGCCGCAGCGCGGGCGCATTCTGCGCGAGCGCGCATGGTGCGATGGCGGCAAAGAACAGCGGCAGCAGGGAGGCCGCCCCTAAAACTGGACTGACGCGAGAAAGGAGCGAGTATGTCAAAAGAGCCTCACCTTTGTTTCAATGTCTTAACTAGAGCAGAAGCAGAGTTACTGTCACGTACGAGAAGGGTGTCATCCTGAGCGCAGCGGTAGCGCTTGCGCCAAAGAATCTGTTTTTTCAACCCTCGACCGCACCCAAGCCCGACCTCAATGCACGTCAGGAATCCCCAATGCGGAATCGATGCCCGTTCTCAAACGGAAACCCTCCGCGCGCCCGGTTGCCGTATCGCCGGTCATCCAGCCGTCGCGCAGCTCGATGATGCGATTGCCGTACCCGGCATTTATCTCCGAGTGCGTAACCTGCACAATCGTGGTGCCCTCCGCATTGAGCGCTTTGAAAAGCTCCATGATCTCCGCCGCCTGCGCCGAGTGCAGGTTACCGGTCGGTTCATCGGCCAGCAGCAGCGCGGGCTTGTGAATCACGGCGCGCGCAATGCCGACCAGCTGCTGCTGCCCTCCCGAAAGCTGGCTTGGGAACAGGTCTTTTTTGCCTACGATCCGGAAGCGGTCGAGCGTATCGGCGACCATGGCCTGCCGCTCGGAGCGCGGCAGGTTCTTGTACGAGAGCGGCAGGTCGATGTTCTCGGCGACGGTCAGATCGTCAAGCAGGTGGTAACTCTGAAAAACCATGCCGATGCGCCGCCGCGCCAGCTCCGCTCTTTGTTTACGGATCATGCTGTGCGCCGCTTCGCCATCAAGAAAATACTCGCCCCGCCACTCGTCATCGAGCAGCGCCAGCACGTTAAGCAGTGACGACTTGCCCGCGCCCGACGGCCCCATGACCGTGACGAAGTCGCCTTCGCGGATGGTGAGATTAATATTGCGCAGCACAAAAGTTTGTGCCGCTCCTGATTTATAACTGCGTTCGACATGTTTCAGTTCGATCATTGGTTACTCCGTTCTAAGTGCCTGCATTGGATCCATGCGCGCCGCGCGCTGCGCCGGAACCAGCGAAGCAACTACGGCAGTTAAGAACAACAGCAAAGCCGCGGCACAGTACAGCCAAAGTGGCGCTTGCGACAGCTCTGCCATTTGGCTATGCAGCAGGCGCGCGGCGCACCAGGCCAGTACGGCTCCGGCACCCATGCCCCATACCGTGAGTCGCAGCATTTGCCCAAGCAGCAGGCCCGCAATGCGGGCGCGACTAGCGCCGACTGCCATGCGCAAGCCGATTTCGCGGGTACGGGTGGCAACCTGGTAGGCAAGCACCCCATAGAGGCCGATAGCCGCGAGCGCGGCAGCCAGCAATCCGAGAGCAGAGGAGAGAATCGCCAGTAGCCGCGTGTCGCTTAGGCTGTCGGCAACCTGCTGCTGCATGGTTTCCATTCCTTGAATCGGTACTTTGGGATCGATGCGATGTACAAGCGCGCGCATATCTGCGGCGAGCGCATCCGGATCACCGGCGGTGCGCATGTAGAACGTAGCTGGATGGGCCCTGTCCCGGCTCATCGTCTTGCTGTAGGTTTGCGAGTAGACGAGATACAGAAAAGGAACTTGCGGAAGCGAGCGTAATGAGTTTTCGTGGATGGCGGGAACGATGCCGACGATGCGGATAGGGTACTGCATAT
>JAABUX010001120.1_pt1 | contig 41771 bp, 34 predicted proteins | sample 5561851 | NCBI WGS metagenome assembly JAABUX01 (sample SAMN10711883, study PRJNA513361) | rock metagenome | isolation source: Antarctica rocks | place: Antarctica: Victoria Land, Richard Nunatak red sandstone | collected 2016-01-03 | reverse complement strand
GGCGACTTCGATGACTACTGGCGCTACCACCTACGCCGCGAACACGAACACATCCACCACGCCAGGTACCGCGGCACCTACATCCTCGCAGCGTAACCAGCTCCCCTCAAAAGAGCCGCACCCATCTTCGAAGGCCGTTGCCGCCGATTACGGGTTGCGCCAGCCTGAGATAATGGCCCTGCTTGAGCTGGCCGCTTAGCCATGCCGGGCCGCGCGCCCGGTGCGGCTAAGGCGCGGGCTTTACAATTTTTCGTGGATCGGAGCCTTGGATCGATTATCGTTCCCACGGCGCTTCGCCGTGGCGGCTGGGCGCTGGAAACGATGGACGAGCGGTACGGCGCTCGGGTCTCTCAGTCCATCAGCGACGTCCAGTGGATCGAGGAAGCTACTGAAAATGGCGACGTCCTGCTATGCAAAGACCTGAGAATCGCTAGTAACCCACTTGAGGCTGCCGCGGTGGAACGAGTTGCCGCACGGGCGTTCGGGCTGGCCCGCCGGGATATTAACGGAAAAGTCTATGGACGTCGTCTCCGGTCATGTCGCCTTGGTCCTTCAGGAATCAGCGACCGGCAAACATGCTGTCATTGTCCTGCAGTCCGCAGGCGACATGGGAGCCGCGCCAGCCCTCTAAACTGCGAAGTCGAGTGAGCAGCTGCCACCTTGACGGGTTATGGTGCCTGCCCAGCGACCGTCTCCGGCGGGAACCGTCGCTCGGAGTCAGTCATCTTCCGCTGCGCCGCGGCGCCCAGACCGATGTCGAGCACATCAGCGAGCAGCACCAGATACGTCAGAACATCGGCCATCTCATCGGCCACCCGGCTGCGCAGCGGTTCGTTGCGTGCCAGCGCCGAAGCGTCGGCCGCGGGCAGCCACTGGAACAACTCGGCGAGTTCCCCGACCTCGCCGACCAACGCGAGGATCACCGACTTGGGATCATGAAATCTCGTCCAGTCCCGATCATTACTGAACTGCTGCATGCGGTCCCGCAGAAGCTCAAGCTCGGGCTTCTCGGACGGGCCAGGCACCTCTGCAGCATGTCAGACCGGAGCGTGCAGGGCAGCCGGATAGTCGCTATCCTCTGGGGAACTGCGGCCCGACGGGCTTCCGTGTCACGCATCGCGTTCGCACCGGCCCGGATACGCCCCCACCCGCGCGATTCATCTCGTGCTGCGTGGGGTCGTGTCCGTGCCGCTGCTTCGGCGCTCTGCCGTCGGCCTGGCCGCTCTTGCTGCCAACGACAGCGCAGCAGAGGTCATGCTGGAGCAGATGCTGATCCGGCACGGTCAGCGGCCCTCGCCCGGCGAGGCCCGATCCTGGCGTAGAAGCCTCCCGATGCTGGCACAGGACCTGGTCCAGGCCGGCCTCGGCGACGTGGAAGTGCTCGCGGAGTACCAGCTGCCGCTCACGAGCAGGCGAGCTGACGCAATCCTGGCCGGCCAGCATCCCCGCACCGGCGAGCCCTCCTACGTCGTAGTGGAACTCAAGCAGTGGGGCGGCGCGGAGCTGTTCGAGGACGACCCGGGCACGGTCCTGGTGGACGGCTTCGGCCGGCACCCCGCGCTGCACCCGCTGGAGCAGGTCCGCGGCTACTGCGAGTACATCAGTGATTTCGTCACGACGGTAAGGGACCGGCGGGATGCCCTGGCGGGCGTTGCCTACCTGCACAACGCCACCGAGCGAGGCGCGGCGCCGCTGCGCCAGCTAGCCGAGTCCGAGCACGCTCGACTGTTCACCGGGGAACGCCGGTCCGATTTCCTGGATTATCTTCGGTCCCGGCTGGCGCCGGGCGTGCCCGGCGCGCCTTACGCGGACATGCTCCTGGGCTCAGCCGCCGCACCGAGCAAGCAGTTGCTGGCCCTCGCCGCCGCCGAAGTCCGAGAGCGCGCGCAGTTTGTGCTGCTGGACGAGCAGCGGCTCGCGTTCAATCTCGTCTTGCATGCCGTGCAGGCGGCACGGGCGGGTGATTCCAAGACCGTTCTCATCATCACCGGCGGCCCTGGCACCGGTAAGAGCGTGATCGCGCTGTCACTGCTGGGCGAGCTGGCTCGGCAGGGCCGGACCGTCCTGCACGCGACCGGCTCGCGGGCCTTCACCATGACCCTGCGCAAGGTCGCTGGCAGCGGCGCGCCCCGGGTTCAAAATTTGTTCAAGTACTTCAATCAGTTCACCGAAGCCGACCGCAACGGGCTCGACGTCCTCATCCTCGATGAGGCCCACCGAATGCGAGAGACCTCTCATGGCCGGTTCACCCCGGCTCGGCTCCGCTCCGGCAGGCTTCAGGTTGATGAGCTGATCGGGGCCGCCCGGGTACCGGTTTTCCTGCTGGACGAGAACCAGGTCGTGCGGCCTGGCGAGCTGGGGACCGCCCAGGACATCGAGCAGCACGCGCGGCAGCTCGGTCTTAAGGTCCAGCGTGTAGCGCTCGACTCCTACTTCCGGTGCGGCGGCAGCGAGGCATACCTGGAATGGGCTGACCGGCTGCTCGGACTGGAGCCCGGCGGCCCGCTCGAGTGGGCCGGTGATCCCGCGTTCGACGTACGGATCGCCGGTAGCCCCGGTGAGATGGAGCAGCTCCTCCGTAAGCGGTTCGATGCCGGTTACGGCGCGCGGATGGCCGCCGGGTACTGCTGGCCCTGGAGCGATCCCCGCGGTGACGGTTCGCTAGTTCCTGACGTGGTCATCGGGGACTGGGCCAGGCCCTGGAACCTGAAGGGCGACCGGGGCGCGGGAGGCGCCCCGCCAGCATGGCACTGGTCCGCGAACCCGGCGGGATTCGGCCAGGTCGGCTGCGTCTACACCGCCCAGGGCTTCGAGTACGACTGGAGCGGCGTGATCATCGGCCCCGATTTCGTCTGGCGCGGGGGGCGCTGGGAGGTAGTTCGCGGAGCCAGCCGCGACCCTGATTTCCGCAGCCGGGCCAAGGTGCCGGACGAGCAGCTTGACCGTCTCGTCCGCAACATCTACAAGGTGCTGCTGACGCGCGGCATGATCGGAACCGTCATCTACTCGACCGACCCGGAAACTCTCGCGATGCTCCGCTCCCTGACTGATGCCTAGGACGCGGCTGACGGAGCCGCATACTGTTGAGGGTGTCTCGGTCACGCCGGCTGGCGGTCGTCCTGCTCCTCAACGCGGGCCTGATCACGGCGCTAGTGATCACCGGGATGGCCGCGCATTCGCTCGCGGTACTGGCCGCCGGTGCCGATTACCTCGCTGACGCAGGGGCCATCGGCGTGTCGCTGCTGGCGATCTGGCTCGCTGGCCAGCCGCCGACTGCTGCCCGTCCGCGGGGTTATCCCAACGCCACTAACATCGCCGCGCTGGTCAACGCGGGCTGGCTGCTCATCCTGAACGTCGCGATCATCGTGGCCGCGGTCGGGCGCCTGGCCGCGGGCGCCCGCCGTGTTGACGGGCTTCCGGTGCTCATCGTCAGCGCCATCGCAGCCGCGGTGATGCTGGGCGGCGCGCTGGTCCTGCGCGGCGGGCCTAACGATGATGACGGCCAGGAAGACCTGAACGTCAAGGCGGTTCTCCTCGACACGGCGGCTGATGCCGCCGCGGCCGCCGGCGTCGCGGTCAGCGGGGCCATCATCTTGGGCACGGGCAGCTGGTACTGGCTCGACCCGGCAATTGCCCTGGTCATCGCGGTGATCGTGGGTTATCACGGGCAGCAGCTGGTCCGCAGGATCGTCGTGGTCATCCGGTCCTCGCGGCCGCCCGGACCGGCCGCGGGCGCGGTCATCGCGCCCAGGCGCTGATCATCGTTCGGGGCATCAGGCAGAGCCGCCGCCGCGGCTGTGCCACGGTGGTGAGAAGCCGCCGCCGCGGCTGTGCCACGGTGGTGAGAAGCCGGCGCCGGCAGCAACCGTTGCCGGTCTGGAAGATGCGGGCATTGCAGCCGAGCAGTTCCCGCGCATCCTGGTCACGGCTTGCTCACGGCATTACGATGCCGCGCTCAGACTCGGATTCGCCGGTCAGCCTGCTCCGGGGTTACCGGATACGCTTGGGCCGTGCCACCAACGACGGAAGCAGCTGACGCCGGAACTGAGATGGCGACGCCACCCGAGGCCGCCAACAAGCCCGCGGCCGGTCAGCACGACGACGGGCCGGCCTTGCAGCGCGGCGACTACAGCTTCGTCGTCGTCGCGAGCCGCCTGCCCGTCGACCGGGCCGAGGGCGCGGACGGCGAGCCCGAGTGGCGCCCCAGTCCCGGCGGCCTGGTCGCAGCGCTGGAGCCGGTGATGCGCGAGGCCGACGGGGCCTGGATCGGCTGGCAGGGCTCCGCGGGCGCGCCGCCGGAGCCGTTCGACACCGGCGGCATGCACCTGATCAGCGTGGGCCTGTCGCAGGACGAGGTCCGCGACTACTACGAGGGCTTCTGCAACGCGACTATCTGGCCGCTGTACCACGACGTCATCGCCCCGCCGGAATTCCGGCGCCCCTGGTGGGAGGCCTATGTCGCGGTCAACCGCCGGTACGCGGCAGCAGCCGCCGGGCAGGCGGCCGACGGCGCGACCGTCTGGGTGCATGACTACCAGCTTCAGCTGGTCCCCGGCATGCTCCGGGAGCTGCGCAGTGATGTCAAGATCGGTTATTTCGCGCACATCCCGTTCCCTGGTTACGAGATTTTCGCCCAGCTGCCGTGGCGCCGCCAGGTCGTCGAGGGCCTGCTCGGCGCGGACCTGCTGGGCTTCCAGCGCGGCAGCGATACCACCAACTTCCTGCGGGCCTGCCGCCACGCCGCCGGGCTGACAACGAAAGGCTCGTTCGTGCGGGTGGCGGCCGGGGCGCCCCCTGACGGAGCCGACGGCGCCAACACAGCCGGCCCGCGACCGAGGTCCCGCCGCCAGTCAGCAGGGACGACAGTAGACACCGCGCCCGCCGAGCGCGCCGTCCGCGCAGCGGCCTTCCCCATCTCGATCGACTCGGCGGCCTTCGGCGAGATTGCCAAGCGCGACGAGGTCCGGGCTCGCGCCCAGGAGATCCGCAAGGCCCTCGGCGAGCCCGAGATAGTGCTGCTCGGCGTTGACCGGCTCGACTACACCAAGGGCATCCTGCACCGCCTCAGCGCCTACGGCGAGCTGCTCAGTGAGGGGCGGATGACCGCGCCGGAGGCAGTCCTGGTGCTGGTGGCCAGTCCCAGCCGGGAGCGGGTAGAGCAGTACCGGATCCTGCGCGACGAAGTCGAGGTGACCGTCGGCCGGATCAACGGCGAGCACGCCGAGCTGGGCAACCCCCCCGTGCATTACCTGCACCAGTCCTACCCGCGGGAGGAAATGGCGGCCTTGTTCCTGGCCGCCGACGTGATGCTGGTGACCTCGCTGCGGGACGGGATGAACCTGGTCGCCAAGGAGTACGTCGCCTGCCGTCACGACGAGAGCGGCGCCCTAGTCCTCAGCGAGTTCACCGGTGCCGCCGACGAGCTGGGCAGCGCGTTCCTGGTGAACCCGCACGACATCGAGGGCCTGAAGGACGCCATCGTGCGCGCGGCCACGGTATCTCCGCGGGAAGCCCGGCGCCGGATGCGCACGATGCGCCGCCGGATCCGTGAGTATGACGTGGCGCACTGGGCGGCGAGCTTCCTCGATGCTCTCAAACAGGCCCCCGAGCAGGGCCAGCTCCCGCACGTACCCTGACGCCGGCGGAGGCTCACCCGCCGCGGATCCCCGGCCAGGGCGCCGCGGCGCGGCTGCCCGCGGCTACGGGTAGCCGCGGGCAGCTTGCCGGAATTCGGCCGCTGCCGGAGTACCCTCGACAGACCAGTCCGTGCCGGTGGTCCCGGTAGCGTCGAACCAGATGAAGCCGAGGATCTGCCTGCTTCTGATGCCGTTAAACAGGCTGCTGATCTGGTAACCCCGGGTCGGTCCGGCCGCCGTGGCGGTCTCCGACAGCAAGATAGGCTTGCCCGGAGCGGCCGACTGAACTGCGCTGATACTAGGACCGAAAACACTGCTGAAGGTATCGCCGGGCTGACGGAAGTAGGCGTCAATGCCCACCCAGGTGACATAGGCCGACCCCGGATAATAGCTGTTGACCGGACCGGAGCTGACACTGTTGACCGTCCACATCCAGGTCACGTTGTCGGCTTTGTGGTCGCGGAATACCGTGACGACACGTTGCCAGGCCGCTACGAAGACGTTTCCCGGGCTGCCGCGCCAGGACGGGCCGACGGAGTTCATCTCGTGACCGAAGCCGATGACGACGCCCTGGCCAGTTCGCAGCCCGTACCCGGCGACGGCATCGGCGAACATCTCCAGGTAAGGGTCATAGTCGCCGGCCGCGATAGCGGCGAGGCTGATGTGATCCGGGTCCATCTGGATGACGGGCACGGCATTATTGTCCGCGGCCGCGACGGCGAAGGCCGCGTTGAACGGCTCGCCCCAGCCGCTGTAATACAGCGCCAGGTTGGGCTGCACGCCAGTCGCCTGGGCGAATGACTCCACCGGCGCGTAACTTCTCGGCGCGCCCTTGGCGTAAACACCCAGGTAGGAAGCCGGGTACGCCGGCAGCCTGATAACGACCGGATGCTTGGGCGCGGTCGTCGGGACCGGATACGGTTCCTTCTGCGCTGCCGAGGCCGCCGGCGGCCGCGGGCTTGCCGGGGTGCCCGGCGGAGCCGCGGCCACGACTATGCCGGCGGTACCGGCCGCGAGCACGGCAACCGCGACGGCGCTCACCGCGGTCGTTGCCATCGGGCTGGCGGTCGCCAGCGTCGACGCGTGCTGCATCAGCACCGACGAGGACTCACCCATCGCCTCGAAAAACCGGCGCACCCGGGCGCTGACCAGGCCGGGAATCATCACGAGGCCGGGGAACCTGTGGGTGGCGCGCAGCACTTCGCTGACCGCGGCCCGGCGCGCTGACTTGCTCAGCGACGTGCTGACGTACACGGTGGCACCGTCGGCGGAGGCGAGCGCGCCGACCCCGGCGGGCAGCTCACCGGTCGGGACGATCCGGGTGATCAGCCGGGACGGCTGGGCTGCCCGGCTGTGCCGCCCGGCGGGCTGCGGTCCGGCCGGCGGCGGTCCGGCCGGCGGCAGGCCGGCTGGCGGCACGGTCATCGGGCATTCCTGCCCGGAAAAAGAACCCGGAGCACGACAGCGGCGTTAATCAGCCCGCACAGCGTGACGACGGTGAACCGGGACGGCGGGATCACTGTCATCCGCCAGGCGGCCAGGGTCAGCCACGCCGTGGCCGAGGTGAGGCTCCACAGCCGCATGCCCCACCAGAACCGCCGGACCGGGCTGACCCCGGCGCCGGTCGGCTGCCAGCTCATCGTCCGCCCGCGCAGGTAATCCCAGATCGCCAGCGCATGCGCCCAGGCCCGTACCAGCGACAGCGGCAAGGTGGCACGCAGGTCATAGTTACTGCGATGCCACAGGGGCAGCACGGTCATGCTGGTGAGCATCGACACGACGATCAGGCCGGAGTTCAGCGGGGTAATGCTGTCGGGCCGGAAGAAAAGCAGGGTAATCGGGATCAGCGGCACCGCGAAGACCGACATCCCAGTGAACAGGTAGTAGCAGAACCCGGACACGTAGGTCAGCCGGGCAGGCACGGACATGGGCACCGACCACAGCCGGGACGTCAGCATCGTGCTGGTCGACCCGGTGCACCAGCGGTACTGCTGCCGGAAGAACGCGTTCAGCCCGGTCGGGCACATGCCCGCGGAGAGCACGACCGGCACGTAGCGGAGCTTCCAGCCGGCCCGGTGCACGTCCAGGCCGGTGTGCACGTCTTCGGCGTAGGCGATGAGAGTAGTGCCACCCTGCGGGATCAGCGGCCGCCGCCGGTAGACCGCGCAGGTGCCGACGCAGATCGACGCGCCCAGCCGGTCCCGGCCCACCTGGATGGCCCGGTAGAACAGCTCCTGCACCGCGCCGGCGGCGTGCTCCACCCAGGTCTGCCGCGGGTCCGTGCGGAAGTACTGGGGAGTCTGGACGATGGCAACGTCGGTGTCGGCAAAGTACGGCAGCGTCTCGGCCAGGAAATCGGCACGCGGGGCGAAGTCGGCGTCGAATATCACGAAGAACTCCCCGCGGGTCCGGGCGAACGCATGCCGCAGGTTGCCGGACTTCATGTGCTCGCCTCGGTTTTCCCGTACCACGTACCCCAGGCCCAGCCTGCTCGCGAGTTCCTCCGCCCGGGGATCAGCCCCGTCGTCGAGGACATAAATCAACGCGGTGCCCGGGTAGGCGCGCGCGAGCGCGCCCACCGACGACCAGGTATTGCGAAGCATCTCGATCGGCTCACCGCAGACCGGCAGGAAGATGTCCACGTCCGGGTACTGCTGCGGCCGCCACGAGTCCACCAGCCGCTGATGCGCGTCGATATCGAACCCGCGGCCGGTGAACCCGAGCGGCATTGACATCACGAAAGCGAGCGTGCCGACGAAGGTGAAGACGGCGAACTCCCAGATCCCGCTGTTGATTTCGAACAGCACCTGACTGCCGAAAGCCGCCAGGAACGCGACGGTCACGCTCACCGCCAGGTAGGGCAGGGACCGGGCCAGGTACAGGTACTTTTCCTCCAGTCCCGGCGGCGGCTGGGTAACCAGCTCCGGCCCGGACGGGCGTCGCGGGCCGGACGGACGTCGCGGGCCGGAAGGACGTCGCGGGCCGGGAACGTGACCGGCTGCCAGCCGGGCGGGACCGGGGGCAGCAGTCCGATCCGGACGGGCAGCGTGATCAGATGTGGCGTGAGCCGGGGCGATCTCACCGTGCCGGTGCCGGCCGCTCACCTCGTGACCGCCGGGACCGGGGTCGCCGGGGACCGCGGCGGCGGTCTGTACACCCAGATCTGGTACTGGCCGATGTTGCCGTAGGGCAGCTGCTTCGCCAGCACGTAACCCGGCACGATGCGCAGCTCGCTGACAATCTGCCGGTCCAGGCCCCTGGTGGCGTTCATATTAAGCGCGACAACCGCGAAATAATGCCACCGGATGTACTTCTGGAAAGTCGGCCAGTCACCGGGTCTGCCTACCCCCTGAGAGCCGGTTGTCTTGGTATCGCGCTTCCGGATAGTCCAGGTGCTCGACCACCGCTGCCACTGCCTCCCGGCAGGCAGGTAGTACTCCGCGACGGACGGGGTTTCCACTAGTACCGGCCCGCTGGTGGCATCCACGTACGGCCGCAGCCCCGCGATGAACGCCGAGGTATCCGGCCAGCTGAACAGCGTTCGGGCCTGGCCGAGCCCCAGGCCAGCCGGGACCAGCAGGGCGATCGCAGCCACTGCGCCGGCAGGCCCGCGCAGCCGCGGCGTGATGACCGTCAAAAGCATGTCGATGGCGTAACCGCCCGCGATCATCGCGAACCAGGCGCCGAAGGCGATGTGCTTGTCCAGTGACGTGGTCGTGTGGATCCGTGCCTGCTCCAGCGGCACGAGCAGGCCGGTCCCGGCCAGGACGAGCAGCAGTAGCTGCTGGCCCCGGCTGCGCTGCCGCAGCATCCCGAGCACGGCGCCCGCCACGGCCAGGATGATGACGATGCCCGCCCAGTCCCGGGATTCAGTCAGTACCTGCGTGACGGTGTTGCCGTTCTGGGTCCTGGTCAGTGTCGTCTGCCGGATGCCGATCGAGTAATACAGTCCGGCGAACTTCACCAGCACCGCGATAAGGCCAGTCAGGCAGGTGAGCATCAATGCGGCCCGGCGGATAGCTATTTTTCCTCCCGGCCGGGGGAACGCGCACAGGCAGGCCATCGCGATTACCGCGGGATCGAAGAGCGCGGAAGCATATTTCACCGCGTTTGCCAGCGCCAGGACCGCCGTCGCCGCCAGAATCCAGCCGGTCGAGTCTTCCCTGGTCCTGGCGCCGGTGGCGAGCCACGCCGCCAGTGTCACGAGGAACAGGGACAGCGCGTCGAAGGTGGCGAAGGCACTGAGATGCAGGGTCGGGCCGAGGACGGCCCATACCGCGGCAGCGAAGAAAGCGGCCCGTCGGCCATAGAGCCGTGCTGTAGTACCCCATAGCAGCGAGGTCGCGCCCAGCATGAATCCCGTCGACAGCAGCCGTGCGGCCGTCAGGCCGCCGATGCTGTCAGCGAGCGCCGCAAGCGGCGGGTAGAGCACCGGTGCGCCGGAGAAGAAGGTCGGGAACAGCGGGATCGGCGCCCCGTGCAGCAGGTGGGCGAGTTCCAGGTGCCCGGCCCACAGGTAAAGGGCCTCGTCCTGGAACGCGGAGTTCGCGTGCATCAGGCTTGCCGCCAGTGCGGCCTGGATGACAAGAATGCCGAGCAGCGGCAGCGGCACCCGCAGGCTGCCAGGCCCTCCGGCCCGCAGCCGCCTGCGCTGGTGGCCGGAGCGCCGTCCGCCGGGGCGCGGGGGCACGGTGCGCGGGGGTTGGACCGCCGGGTTACCGGTATCCGGGGCGGCGAGCTCAGCGCCTGTCAGCCCGCTCTCCGCAGTCTGGTCGCGGCCAGAGTAAGGCCGGGTGGTCACCGGGCGGCTCAGGTCGGGACGGGCCAGGGACAGAAGCGCCCGCAGGCCGGCGGCCTGCAGTCCGGCAGCGTGTAATTCCGCGCCGGGAGCTGCTGTTGCGGCAGCGTCGGCTACGGCAACGTGCGCCACGGCGGTACCGGCTCTCACCGCGGCCACGCTCGCACCGGCCTCGGTGACGTCATCGCTGACCGTGGCGACCTCGTAAAGTCGCACAGGCATAAAAGGTGCTGACCCTCCTAGCGCACTCGCGCCCAGACCCCCCCAGGGTGCCGAGCAGACGCTAACTGCAGGTCCCGCGACGGGGACGCGCAGTAACACATACCAGTATCTGGATATCGGGGCCTGACGTCTGGATTACCGCGACATTCACGGAGATTAGTGCGAGGCGCCCTTGTGGCGCCGGTCCCCGATGCGGGCGCCTGCCGTAACGCGAAGGCGCGGGATCTCTGTCAGCCGCTGCCGCCGCCGCCGCTGCCCAGGCCGGCCACGAGGTTGATAGCGGCGGCCAGGATGACCGCGCCGAACAGGTAGGACAGCAGCGCGTGCCGCAGGGCCGTCGCCCGGACCACCGTGCTTTTCAGGTTGGTATCCGAAACCTGGAACGTCATCCCGATGGTGAAGGCGAGATAGGCGAAGTCCTGATAGCTGGGGCGCTCGTCCTGGTTGAAGCTGACGCCGCCTTCCGGCTCGGTGTAGTACAGCAGCGCGTACCGCAGCATGAAGATCGTGTGCACGGTGAACCAGGAAACGGCAACGCTGGCGAGCCCGAACGCCGCCAGCAGCAGCTGCGCCGAGCCCGCCTGCGAGTGCGCGCTGACCAGCACGATCCCGACGGCGCCGAGGCTGGCCACGCTGGCGCTGAGAGTGAGCAGGTCGCTGCTCGCCCGGCTGGGATCTTCGGCGGTCGCGCGGGCCGCGGTCTCGTCGGGGGTCAGCGGCCACGCCACCCGCCAGGTCCAGCCGCAGTACACGATCGCCATGGCGTCCCAGCCGACCGCCGGCGCATAAAAGGCGCTGCCCAGGATGAGCGTGACAGCGGCGGCCACCACGCCTGCCGCGAAGGCGACTGTCAGCCGCCTGCCAGCCCGCCAGCCGCGGGCATGACCGCCTGCTGACTGTCGCGACACCGGCCGTGCGTTCTGCGAATCGTTCATAGTGGCCGAACTATGCCACACCACCGGGAGCGCCCCGCGCCCGGTAGCCGGCGGCCCGCGCCCGGTGGCCGGCGGCGGGAACCCGGCACCCGGTGGCCGGTGGCCGGTGGGCAGTGGGCGGTGGCCTACGGCGGGGACCCGGCGGCCGAGTCAGGGTCAGCGCGGCCCGCCGCGGGGCCCGGCCGGAATCCGGCTGCCGACGGCGGTGCTCAGCTGCCGAAGGACAAGTTACTGCCTGCCAGCTGGCCGACGATGCCGTCCGGCGCGACAGCGACGTTACTGATCGTGACATTGAACGGCAGCGCGGGCAGCGGCACTTTGATGTCGGCGACCGAGCTGAGCACCGCAGACGGCAGGCCGCTGCTGGAAATCAGCTGAAACTGCAGCTCTCTGCCATTGAGCTGAGTGAGCCGCCAGGTCGCGGAGCCGCTGGTGATCACCAGATTGACGGTGGCCCGGATCTGGTCAGGGCCTACCGCGGACAGCGTCAGGCCGGAGCTGCCGACCAGCGCACCCAGGGGGCCCGCCGCGGACTGCAGCGCGCTGGAAACGGCGGGGAAGCTGATGAAGGCCGATCCGGTCAGCTGGCGAACGGTCGCGCCTTTATAATCTGGGTACAGGTTCACGCCGGTCAGCGCGGCGTTAATGGTCTTGACCGTGACGGGACCCTCGGGCACGTCCCGGGAGCTGAGATTGATTTGCGCGAACTGCCGCCTGGCCAGCTGGGTCAGGAACGGGAATCCCTGGATCGAGACGCTGGGCTTGACAGCGAATCCATGGCTCTTGAGCTGAGAAGCCAGGACATCCTGCGCAACGGTCTTGGCGGCGAAATCTGCCGCCACCAGCAGGCCGAGCAGGACGATGATGAGGATCAGCAGGCTGCGCAGCGGCCTGCGGCGCCGGCCGCTGCGGCCCGCCGCGGAAGTCCGGTAGGCGCTCACCGCAGCTGTTCCATCGTCCGATGTTAGGCCATTCGGGCAGCGTTGCGGTTTCTCCGGCTGACGCCAGGACTGTGCCTGACGTTTGCCCTGGCTGACGCGAGGACTGTGCTTGACTCTGACACCGTGTGAGGGCATATCCCTGGAGAGCCATGTTCAGCATCGGAGATTTCGCCAGTTACGGCCGGGTGTCAGTGCGCATGCTGCGGCACTATGACGCGATCGGGCTGCTCAGTCCCGCCCATGTCGACCGGGCCACCGCTTACCGCTACTACGAGGCGCGCCAGCTGTCCCGGCTGAACCGGATCGTCGCGCTGAAAGAGCTGGGCTTCAGCCTCCGGCAGGTGCAGGCCATCCTGGACGACAAGGTCAGCGTCGGCGAGCTGCGCGGGATGCTCCGGCTCCGCCAGGCTGACCTGCAGGCTCAGGTCGGTGCCGACACCGCGCGGCTGGCCCAGGTCGAGGCGAGACTCCAGATCATCGAAAGGGAAGGCGCTATGCCGGACGACGACGTGCAGATCAAGACCATCCCGGCGGTCCGGGTCGCGGAACTCACCGCCATCGCGGCTAGTTTCGGGCCGGAATCCATCAGCCCGGTCATCGGGCCGCTTTTCGACGAACTGTGCGGCCAGCTGGATAAGGCCGGGCTGGCCCCGGCCGGGCCGTCCATTGCCTACTACCAGGACGCTCCCGACGGGAACGGCGTCCTGGTGCACGCCGCTTTCCCGGTCAATACCGACCCCGGCGGCGGGCAGGGTTTCTCGATCGTGGACCTGCCGGAGATCCGGCAGGCGGCCACGATCGTGCACCGGGGGGCCATGGACAACGTTATGGGCACGATTCAGACCCTGGCCCGCTGGATCGACGCCAACGGCTACCGCTCGGCGGGCTACAGCCGCGAGCTGTATCTCCAGTGCGGCGAGGACAAGGCTGCCTGGGTGACGGAGCTGCAGGAGCCGGTCGCCGGAAGCTGACCCGGCCGCGGACCCAGCGCTTCCGGTTCCGCAGACGGCTCCGGCCGCGGGACCGCGCTCACCGGGCCGTCTGCGCCTACAGGCGGCCGGCGTCGATGATGCGGCGCAGGAAGCGCTGGGTCCGCTCGTCTTTCGGCGCGGTGAGGAGCTCGCCCGGCGGGGCGTCCTCGATGATCCGGCCCTCGGCCAGGAAGCAGACCCGGTTCGCGATGTCGCGGGCGAAGCCCATCTCGTGGGTGGCGATCAGCATGGTCATCCCGCCGGCCGCCAGCTCCCGGATCACGTCCAGCACCTCGGCGACCAGCTCGGGGTCCAGCGCGCTGGTGACCTCATCCAGCAGCATGATCTGCGGTCGCATGGCCAGGGCACGGACGATCGCCACCCGCTGCTGCTGGCCGCCGGAAAGCCGGTCCGGGTACTCGGACTGCTTTTCCAGCAGGCCGAAACGGCTCAGCAGGGCCCGTGCCTCCTCCTGCGCCTGCGCCTTCGGGGTGCCCAGGGCCTTGACCGGGGCCAGCGTGACGTTGCGCAGCACGGTCATGTGCGGGAACAGGTTGTAGGACTGGAAGACGATGCCGATATGCCGGCGGACCCGGTTGTGGTCGATGTCGCGGCCGGTGATCTGCTGGCCGAGCACGCTGATCCGCCCCGCGTCGATCGGCTCCAGCAGGTTGATGCACCGCAGCAGCGTCGACTTGCCCGAGCCGGAGGCCCCGATCAGGCAGATCACCTCATGCGCGGCGACGGACAGGCTGATGTCGCGTAGCACCGGCACGGCGCCAAAGGACTTGCGCAGGCCCTCGATCCGGATGGCCTCGGCGAAAGACGGCGCGGGCATCCCGCCGGCCGCCGGGTCCGCGGCGCTCATCGCGTCGTCCCGGCCAGCCGCCGCCGCCGGTCCCGGTCGATCAGCCGGTCAGTGAAGCGGGCCAGCGGGATGGTCAGGATGAGAAACAAGATCGCCGCGACGGTGAAGCTGGAGAAGTTGAACACCTGCTCGCTGTAGATGTCGGCCGCCTTACTGGCCTCGACCACGCCGAGCACGCCGACCAGCGCGGTGTCTTTCTGCAGGCTGATGAAGTCGTTCAGCAGCGGCGGGATGATGTTCCGGACCGCCTGCGGCAAGATCACGTAACGCAGGGCCGTGCCGTGCGACAGCCCGAGGGACCGGGCCGCCGCAGCCTGGCTCTGCTGGACGGAATTCAGGCCGGCCCGGTAGACCTCAGAGACATACGCGGAATAGGACAGGACCAGGGCGGTGACTCCGTAGACCGCGTCGGGCTGGTTCGACACCACGGACAGGCTCAGGGCGGGCAGGCCCAGGCCGATGGCGAAGATCACCAGCAGCAGCGGGACGCCGCGGAAGAAGTCCACGTAGCAGGTGGCGAGCAGGCGGACCGGGAACAGCGCCGGATGCACGGACTGCCGGATCAGCGCGATTACCAGGGCCAGGGCCAGGATGATGACCTCGGCGACCAGGAACATCCTGATGTTCAGCCAGATGGCGGCGCCGACAGAGTAGTAGCCGCGGCGGGGATTGCCGACAAACGACCGCCACATGTCCTGCGGGCTGAAGAAGGCGTGCTCGACCGTCCGGCCGCCCGGTGCCAGCAGGAAGATCGCCGCCAGGGCGCCGAGCACCACCAGGGTGCTGACCGCGGAGATCGCCACCGCGCGGCGGCCGCCGCCGGCCAGCAAGCGCGGTCCGCGCCCGGCGGCGAACGAGCCGGGCGGCTGCCAGCTCCCGCCGGTGGTACCGGATGAGACGTCCGGGAAGCCCGCGAATGGGTCCACGGGCGGCCCAGGCTGGTTTCCTGCCATGCGCTCGGCGGCTCAGGTCTTGTCCTGTCAGCGGGCGTCAGGGCCTGATGGTGGGGAAGGAATTGTAAATCTGCAGGTCCTGCTTGCTCAAGGCGGCCAGCTGGCCATCGGCGCTGAGCGCCGCGATCGCTTTGTTAACGCAGGTAACCAGCGGATTGCCCTGGTGAAAGACCAGGCCGAAATGCTCACCGGTAGACCGGAACTGGCCGACCAGGACCGCGCCTTTCATCTGCGCCGTGACCATGTACTGGGCGGTGGGCGTGTCGGTGACCAGCGCGGCGATCCGGTGGGCGGTCAGCGCCGCCGCGGCCTCGGCCAGCGTGTCGAAGACCTTGGGCGTGGCGGCGGGCTGGATCTGCGTGTTGATGAAGGTGAGGCCGGTAGTGCCGATCTGGTCGCCGTAGAGATACGTCTTCAGCTCGGCCGGGCTGTGCCTGGTGACGATCGGCGTGCCCTTTATCGCCACGATCGACTGCTGCACCGGGTAGTAGCTGGCGGAGAAGGTCACCGCCGTGGCGCGCTGCGGGGTGTAGGAGACCTCGTTGATGTCAAAGTCGAAGTTCTTCGGGCCCGGTGCGTAGGCGCTGGTGAAGGGTTCCTTGACCCACATGACCTGAGATTTCCTAAAGCCCAGCCGGGCGGCGATCGCGTAGGTGACGGCGCTTTCATAGCCCTTGCCGTTCGCCGGGGTGTTGGTCACGAACCACGGGGCGAAGGCAGGCTCGTCGGTCGCGGCGGTCAGCACGCCCGGGTGATACAGCTCATGCTGGATCGACGCCCGGGTGCAGCTGACCGGGGAGGCGTTGGCGCCCCCCGCGCCGGCGCTGGCACCCGAGCTGCCCGCGCCGGTACTGCCGCACGCCGGAAGGCCGGCTGCGGCCGCCACGGCGACCGCGGCCGCCAGCACAAAACGTCGCATGGGTATCTGCTCCAACTCGGTAGCCGCCCGGTCGCGCGCAACCCGCCGGGACCTCGTCAGTCCCGGCAGTTCCGGGTCAGCCTACCGACGTCCCCTTATCGCCTCCACCCCGGCATGCGGCTGACCAGGGCGCCGTCAGCAGCAGAGCCGGCGTCCAGTCAGCCGCGAATGTAGATGGGCGTGCCGTGCGCAGGGCTGATGCTGATCAGCTTGTGGAAGAAGGCCGCGACGTCCATGGGGATCCGCACGCAGCCGTGCGAGACCGGCTGCAGCGGCACGGGGACGTCACCGTGGATCGCGTACGCCTCGCCGATGAAGAAGACGGGGTTGTCCATGTAGCCGAGCGGCACCGTGACCCAGCCGGGCGCGAACGACAGTGCCCGGTAGTCGCCGTCGGGCGTGATCGCCGGCCCGCAGGTGCCACCACCGGGGCACGGGTAGTAATAACCGCCGCCGGTCGACACGTGGCTGATCAGCTCGACCTTCTGGTGCCGGTACAGCACCAGCACCTCGGTTCGCTTATTGATCTCGATCCGCAGGTTACGGCCGCCGTGGCGGGCCAGCACCCTGGGCAGCCGCGGCGTTACCAGGTCGCGCTGCATGACGCGGCCGACCACGTCGGGATCGCGGCTGGTGCTGATGCCCTGAACTTCCTTGAAGGCCCAGACCGCTTCCAGGGTGTCGCCGCCGAACTGGCCGTCGATCTTGCCGGGGTAGTACTTCAGCTCCGCCAGCCGTTCCTGCAGCCTGCGCACAGCAGGGCCGCGCATGCCGGACGACAGCGGCAGCCGGGCCGGGACGTAGGCATGCGCGGCGACGCCGGCCGGCCGCGCCAGTCCGCCCGGCCGGCCCGGCGCACCTGGGCTGGCCAGCGCCGCCGGGCTGGCCAGGCGCCAGCACGGTCAGGCCCAGCGTCCCGGCGGCCGCCGGGACGGCAAGCCGGAGCAGGCGTCCGCGCATCTGCAGTCTCATGTTCTGGCCCCTCAGCAATGGCATCGGCAAATGAAAATCCGATGCTGATTAACGATCTCCTGTTCATTAGACGGGTAAATCGGTCCTGAGGTTGTGCTGCGACTCGGTGTCACTCGCGCAGCGGGCGAGGCGACGGGCGGTCTCGGCGGAACTGGCCAGTTGCGGCTGACCCTACCGGCGGTCCCGGGGCAGGTCATACGGCCGCAGGTAGTGCCGCGGGCGGTAGGTGACGAACCGCGGCGCGGCAGGCACCACGGCGGCCCCGCTGAGGAAGATGTTAAAGGCAGGGCCGAGCGTCGTGGCCCGGGCGTTGAGGGTGGCCGGACTGGCGACGTGGCCCCAGTGCCCCGTCGCCAGCCGGCGCAGCAGCAGCCGGGCAGCGGTGACCGTCTCAGCCGGGGTGAAGGCGCAGTGCCCGGCCCGGCTCACGAAGATCTGGCGCAGCAGCCGGGAATCCCCGGCCCGCCGCACGACGGCGGCATAGGCCTGCTCGTTCTCCGGCACCACCAGGCCGTCGCCGGTGGTGTGCATCGTCAGCACCGGAACCGTCAGCTTCCCGTCGAAGCTGATGTTGCGGGCCAGGTAGCGGACGGCGGCCGGCTGCGCGGCGATCCTGCGGGCACTGCCCAGGACGCGCAGGTCGGCCCGCAGGCTCAGGCCTGCAGCCCGGTAAAGCGCCCGGACCTCCGCGTGATCGGCCGACCTGGCCAGGTCGCGAGCGTAGTTGACGCCGATGTTCCAGGACGGGTTGCCGCCTGCCCGCGCCTCCAGTTCGGCGCGGAAGGCGAAGTTGAACGGGAAGTCGACCTGCGTCTGCCATAGGTACTGGTTGGCCTCCTGGGCCGCGTAGTCCGTCGCGGCGGGCTGTGGTGACAGCGGCGTGAACCAGCCGGGGGTGTCCCCGAGCGCTGCGGCCAGAGCCAGCCGCGCCCGGCCCTGCGGTGTCTGCTGCGCAGCGGCGGCGGCTGCCTCCGCGGACTGCAGGTTGGCCGCCGGGCTGGTAATGCCGGCGACCTGGACGGCGGGGTCAATCAGGGTCCGGAAGGCGAAGCCGCCGTCGAGCGCGGTGTTCCAGGTCGCCACGCCGCCTGCCAGCACCCCGCACATCGGCAGCGCCGCGCTGAACCGGCGCGGGTACCGCTGGATCAGGCCGGCGGTGATGATACCCCCGAGTGAGTGGCCCCAGGCGATCGTCCGGCCGGGCCTGCCGACGAGGCGGCCGAAGACGTCGAGCGTCGCGATCTGGTCCGGCAGCGCCTGCTGGATGGCCCAGCCGGTGCTCGCGTAGGACGAGCCGGCCAGCGCGTAACCGTGACTGAGCAGCCAGCCGCCGGTGACCGGGTCACCTGCGTCCTGCGCCGGGTTCGCCGCGCCGGGGACCACGTACCCGTGGCTGTACAGGAACAGGGTGCCGTTCCAGCGGGCGGGTACCTCGATCTTGTAAGTGGCCCCGTCGGGAAGCGCCCCGGTCAGCGTCCGCGCCGCCGTCCCCGGCTGAGCTGCGAAAGCCGGGGCGGCCAGCCCGGCCCCTGCCATTCCCGCCGCGGTGAGCACTGCGGCGGGAATCAGTGCCCGGCGTCGCCTGCTGGTCCAGCGCACAGTCACGCTCCTTTGCGTCACGATTCACTTCTTGCGGACCCTAGCCCAGCGCGCGCGGCAGCGATAGCCCCAGCGGCGGACAATCGGTACCCCGCGGGTCCCGCAACCGGAGCGGCCCCCGCTTAATCGCGGCGGCCCGCTGCCGGGTCGCCGAATACCGCGCGGCGGGCGCCGGTGTCCGCTTCGCGCAAGTGCCCTTGCCGTGGCAGCATGTGGCTAACGGACCGCGCTAGCCGGGGAGGAACGGGAATGAAATCTGCCGGACTGATCGTCGCTGGCGCGCTGATCGCGATCGCCGGGGCGGTGTTCGCCCTGCAGGGGTTCGGCTACATCGGCGGCAGCTTCATGTCCGGCAACTCGGCCTGGGCAATCATCGGGCCGCTCCTCGTCCTGGTCGGGCTTGTCCTCGCGATCGCCGGGCTGCGGCGGCTGCGTTCGTCCCGCGCGCCTGCCGCCTGACCGGGCGAGATCAGCCGGCCGCTGCGCCCGGGTTCCATCCGCCCGGGTTCCATCCGCCGGCGGCTGCACGGGCCGGGCAGCTCAGCCGGACCGGAGCCGGGATATCTCGTAGAGCGCGACGCTGGCGGCAATGCCGGCGTTCAGTGACTCCGCGCCGCCCGAGATCGGGATCCGGGCGATCACGTCGCAGTTCTCGGCCACCAGCCGGGACAGGCCCTTGCCTTCCGAGCCGACGACCAGCACCAGCGGCGAGTCGGCCAGCGTGATGTCGCCGATGTCCTCGCTGCCGGCCGCGTCCAGGCCGACCACGAAAAGCCCCGCGTCCTGGTAGGCGGCCAGCGCCCGGACCAGATTCGGCGTCTGCGCGACCCGCAGCCGGGCGAGTGCCCCGGCCGACGCCTTCCATGCCCCCGCGGTCACCCCCGCTGACCGGCGCGCGGGCACGAGAACGCCGTGGCCGCCGAATGCCGCGACGGACCTGGCTACCGCGCCGAGGTTGCGGGGGTCGGTGACTCCGTCCAGCGCGACGATGAGCGGCTGCGCGCCCGCCGCCCGGGCCGCTCCGGTCAGGTCGTCGGGATGGGCGTAGCGGTACGGGCGGACACGCAGCGCCAGGCCCTGGTGGATGGCGCCGGCGGTCATCCGGTCCAGCTCGGCCCGGCCGGCTTCTACCACCGGAATCCCGGTGTCCGCCGCCAGCTGGACCGCGGCCCCGATCCGCTCGTCCGGGTCCAGCCGCGGACCGACGTGCAGCGCAGTGGCCGGGACTCCGGCCCGCAGTGCCTCGAGCACCGAGTTACGCCCGGCCACGAACTCGGCAGTGGCTCCCGCGCCGCGGTAGGAAGCGGCGGAACGCGTCGTGTCCGCCGGCCCGGTGCCGCGAACCGGGTCCGCGCCGCGGTCAGCGCCGGTGGCAGGGCGACCGGACCGGCGCTGCGCCGGGTGACCGGGCCGTTGCTCGGCGGCGGGGGTCGGGCCCCGGCCTTCGAGCTTGCGCTTGCCGTACCCGCCGGTGCCCGGCCGGGGCTTGCCCGACTTGGTCCGGCCGCCTGGTCCCCGGCCCTGGCCGGAGCCGCGCCCGGTCACCTGAGCTCCCAGCGGGGCCCGCGGGCGGTGTCCTCGATTGCGACGCCGGCTGCCTTCAGCCGGTCCCGGATGCCATCACCGGCGGCGTAGTCCCCGCGATCGCGGGCAGCCTGCCGCTGTTCCAGTGCCACGCCGACCAGAGCGTCCACCACCTTGCGCAGCTCGTCGCCGTCCCGGCCCGCTGACCACGGCGCTGACAGCGGGTCAAGGCCGAACACGGACAGCATCCCGCGGACCTCGGCCAGGCGTTTGGCCGCACCGCCGGCGTCCCCGGCGGCGAGCGCGCTGTTGCCGTCCCGCACCGCCTCGTGCAGGACGGCGAGCGCCTGCGGGACGCCGAGGTCGTCGCTCATCGCGGCGGTGAACTGCGCGGGCAGCGCGGCCGCCGTGACCATGCCCGGGTCGGGCGCCGGGCCGGGGCCGTCCGCCTGCTGGGCGGCCCGGCTGACGAAGCCCTCGATCCGCCGGTAGGCAGCCGCGGCCTCGGCCAGCGCCTCCGGCGTGTAGTCGAGCTGGGACCGGTAGTGCGCCTGCCCGAGGTAGTACCGCAGCTCGACCGGCCGGGCCAGCTCGTGCATGTCGTCGACGAGCACGGAGTTGCCGAGCGACTTGCTCATCTTCTCGCCGCCGACCCGGACAAGCCCGTTGTGCAGCCAGTAGCGGGCAAAGCCGTCGCCGGCCGCGGCCGACTGTGCCAGCTCGTTCTCGTGGTGCGGGAAGAGCAGGTCAAGACCGCCGCCGTGGATGTCAAAGGTCGGGCCCAGATATTTGGTGGACATCGCCGAGCATTCCAGGTGCCAGCCCGGACGGCCGGACCCCCACGGCGTCTCCCAGGCGGGCTCGCCCGGCTTGGCGCCCTTCCACAAGGCAAAGTCGCGGGGATCCCGCTTTGCGCCCCCTTCGGTGTCCTCGGCAGGCCGCATCCGGGCCGGCTGCTGCCCGGACAGCGCGCCGTACTGCGGGTAGGCGGCGACGTCGAAATACACGTCACCGCCGGCCGGGTAGGCGTGACCCGAGTCGATCAGCGTGCGCATCAGCGCGATCATCTCCGGCACGTGCCCGGTGGCCCGCGGCTCGACGTCGGGCGGCAGGCAGCCGAGCGCGTCGTAGGCCTGGCTGAAACCGCGCTGATTACGCTCCGCCACTGCCCACCAGGGGATCCCGGCTGCCGCGGCGACAGCGAGGATCTTGTCGTCGATGTCCGTCACGTTGCGGCAGAACGTCACCTGGTACCCGGCCGCGGTCAGCCAGCGCACCAGGATGTCGAAGCTGACAGCCGATCGGACATGGCCGATGTGCGGTGCCCCCTGGACCGTCGCCCCGCACAGGTACAGCGAGACGCGGCCCGGCGCGTGCGGGGTGAACTCGCGCACCGAGCGCGTCAGGGTGTCGTGCAGCCGCAGGGTCACCCGGTCAAGGGTACGGGATGTGACCACCAGCCGCGTTGCGCGCAGGCGCAGGCCGCCGTGGTACCACGCTAGCTGCGAGCGGCTCTGGCCCAGCTCCAGGGGTACTCGGGGTCCTCGCCGTGCCGGGCGGCCGGGCCGAGCAGCAGCGGCCGGAACGTGTCGATCATCACCGCAGTCTCGTCGGTCGCGGTGCGGCCCGCGGCGACCCCCTGAAGTACCGCCTCGACGGCGCCGGGCTGCGGGCCGTGGGTGAACCCGGACGGGTGCAAGGTGACGGAGCCGACGTCGACGCTCGAGCCCTTGCGGGCCGAGTAGTCGCCGCCGACGTAGAACATCATCTCGTCCGAATCCACGTTGTGGTGGTTGTAGGGAATCGGGACGGCCGCCGGGTCGAAGTCGAAAGGCCGCGGGCAGAACGAGCAGATCACGAAGTTCGGGCCCTCGAAGGTCTGGTGCACCGGCGGCGGTGCGTGCGTCCGCTTCACGATCGGCTCGAAGTCGGCGATGTTGAACGCGTACGGGTACAGGTGGCCGTCCCAGCCGACGACGTCGAAGGGATGAAAGGCATACGTGAGCCGGGTCAGCCCGGCGCGGCTGCGAACCAGGACCGGTACGTCCTGGCCGTCGGCCAGCAGCGGCCCCTGCGCGCCGCGCAGGTCCCGCTCGCAGTACGGCGCGTGCTCCAGGAACTGGCCGAACTCCGAGAGGTAACGGCGCGGCGGCCGGATATGGCCGCGCGCCTCGATCACCAGGGCCTGCGCGGGGCGGGCCCCGGTCGCCGGCAGCCAGCGGTGAATCGTCCCCCGCGGCACGACGACGTAGTCACCGGGGCCGGCCTCGATCGCGCCGTAGACGGACTCGAACCGGGCCGTCCCCGTGCGCAGGTAGATCACCTCGTCCCCGGTGGAGTTCCGGTACAGCTCAGAAGGCGCGGCCGCGGCCGCGAACGAGATCCGGACGTCGTCGTTGGCCAGCAGCAGCTGCCTGCCGAGAACCAGGTCACCGCCGGCCGGCAGGTCGCCGGTCCGGAAATGGCGCGGCAGCAACGGGTGATTGGGGACCAGCCCCGGTTCGGCCGCTGCGTCGGACAGCCCCTCGCTCTTCACGATGGCCGTGGGCGGATGTCGGTGATAGAGCAGCGATGAGTCAGCGGAGAAACCGTCCTCGCCCATCAGCTCCTCGGCGTAAAGGCCGCCGTCGGGGCGGTGGAAACGGATGTGGCGCTTACGGGGGATATCGCCAGCGACCCGGTAGTACGGCATATCGTCTCCCTAGCGCCATGCTCGGCCAGACACCGCGGTCCGGCGCGCCAGCGCACCCCGCCAGCTCCGTCCGCCGCTGCCCGCGGTCCCGGCCGCGGGCCGCGCTCAGGTTAGTTCGAGCAGTGTCTTTCCCCGACTATAGGCCGCTGCGCCGTAGTGGTCCTGGCCAGCAAGGTCAGCATTCCCGGTGAGCGATTCCGGCGCGATGCGCTCGCGCTGGGGGACACCGGCGGTGTAACGCAGGGCGCCGCCCGGGCGGCGCAGCTCGCGCCGGCCGAGGCGCTGCGGGCCACCTGACGGGGCCGGCCGGCCGCGGCTAGCCGCCCGGCTTCCAGCCTACGACGGCCGTGGCGATCGCCGCGATTCCCTCACCGCGGCCGGTCAGCCCGAGGCCGTCGGTCGTCGTTCCCGACAGGCTGACCGGGGCGCCGGACAGCGCCGCCGAAAGCGCCGCCTGAGCTTCCGGCCGCCGCCCGGCGAGCCGCGGCCGGTTGCCGATCACCTGAACCGCCACGTTGCCGATGACGAACCCGCCCGCCGCGAGCAGCCGGGCAGTCTCGGCCAGCAGCGCGGCCCCGGCCGCGCCCGCCCACCGGGGACGGTCCGTGCCGAACTGGCTGCCCAGATCACCCAGGGCCGCCGCCGACAGCAGCGCGTCACACATGGCGTGCGCGGCCACATCGCCATCAGAATGCCCGGCGAGGCCCTCTTCTCCCGGCCAGTGCAGGCAGGCCAGGTACAGCTGCCGGGACGGGCTGAACGGGTGCACGTCCGTCCCGATGCCCACCCGCGGCAGACCGGCCACTACCGCCGCCCGCAAGCGGGAGCAATCATGAAAGTGCCGGGTCCGGCGGCCTCAGCATGCACTGCGGCCGCCGCACCCGGCACCCGGACGCAACTCGTCAGGACGCGAGGATCTCGTCGAGCAGTGCCTCGGCCTTGTCTTCGTTCGTCTTCTCCGCCAGCGCGAGCTCGCTGACCAGAATCTGCCGTGCCTTGGCCAGCATTCGCTTCTCGCCTGCCGAAAGCCCGCGTTCCCGATCCCTGCGCCACAGGTCACGGACAACTTCGGAAACCTTGTTCACATCGCCGGAGGCGAGCTTTTCCAGGTTGGCCTTGTACCGGCGGGACCAGTTGGTCGGCTCCTCGGTGAACGGGGCACGCAGCACCTCGAACACCTTTTCCAGTCCTTCCTGCCCGACCACGTCCCGGACGCCGACCAGCTCGGCATTGTCGGCGGGAACACGCACAGTCAGGTCGCCTTTGTCGACCTTGAGCACGAGGTAAGATCTATCCTCACCCTTGATCGAACGGGTCTCGATCTCTTCGATCCGAGCAGCCCCATGATGGGGGTAGACGACTGTGTCGCCGACCTTGAAAGACATGTGGCATGTACCCCTTCCGCTGCGACCATCTTAGCACGCGCAGGGCGGGCGATTGGCCAGCCTTGACGGCAAAGGTGCAGGTCAACGATGCCATAAGCGGTGCCTGAAAATCACCGGCCGTTACTGCCGCGCCGCGACGCCGCCAGCCGCCTCTCGCCGCGGGCCCCGCCGCGGGGCCGGCGCACCCGTCGTGCTGTTCCCGGCGCGCCGCGCCGCGCCGGGCCGCGCCGCCGCCGCGGTCGGCCGCGTAGCAGGTAATAGCCTTGCGGGGAACGGGCGGTGCTGTCGCGCTACGCCGGTCCGGGGCCCATACTGAAAAAGAACGTTGCTCAGCCGGAGAGGTGCGCGTGAACCTTGGCGGCGAACCGGAACGGGACGACTTCGGGCTCCCGCCGGTCGACATCGAGATACCCGACGATGCGCGGGAACTCGATCGCGACATGCAGGCGTACTACCGCGAGCAGCGCGCGATGCGGCGCCAGCTTCGGTACGGGCGGTGGGGGTCTCCCGTCGCCCGGGACGGCCTGGTGCTGCCGGTACTGGCCGCCTGCCTGGTCCTGGTGCTCATCGCGGGAACGCTGCTGACCGTCTTCGCGGCCGGGCCTGGTTCCGGCCTGCAGCCCCAGGCCGCGGCCGGCCCGACAGCACAGGAACCGCAGGCCCGGGCCGCGGCACGCGGGCCGGGCCGCAGCCCCGCGGCTGGCCGGCCGCCGGCGACGGCTGTCACGGCGATGTCCGGGCGGCTGGGCCGACTGCCGGATGCGGCCATCCGAACTACCGCCGGCCGGCAGGTCTGGCTGGCCAGGCTCAAGACGGCGGTGCTCACCCTGGTTCCCGCAGCGTGCGCCTGCGCGGCGGCCGTGCGTGAACTCATCCGCCAGGCCGGTCAGGCCCGGGTACCGCTGTACCTGGTCGGCACCAGGACCGTGCTGCCAGCGCTTCAGGAGCTGGCCAGGCAGACAGGCCAGCCGGGCCAGCTGGTTGCCGACGACAGCGACGACGTCCTGGGACCCTACCGGCGGGCCGGGCTCACTGCCGTCCTGATTGGCGCGAACGGCACGCTGTCGGTCGCGGACCGCCTCCAGCTGCAGCCGGGGCCGCGTCTCACCGCACGCTTCCTGTCCCTGGCCGGCCCGGTGGCCCCGGCGGACGGCCCCGGCGCACGTCCCTGACGGACACTCCGGCGGAGTGCGCCTGGCCGGAGGTGAGCGGCGGCCCGGCCGTGCAGTCGCCGGCCAACAGCAGGCCCGGCTGACAGGCTGGACCAGCAGGCGACTACGCTGCCGTTGTCTCTACCGTGCTGGCTAGCTGGCCCCGGCATGCACTGCCGCGTCGCCGTCACAGGCAAGGAGCGCACGCGTGATCCGCAGCATGCACCGGGCCTGTCGCCGACCTCAGGCCAGTCGGCCACGCTGCCTGCCGCTGATCGTGGGAGCTGCCGCGCTCATCCCGGCGCTGGCCGGCTGCGAGGCCGGCAACAACGCGCCGACGCTGCAGTGGCATCAGCCCACCCCCGGCGCGAGCGCCGAGCTGGGCGGCATCACCGTCAGCAACGTCTTCATTCTCGGCGCAGTGCCGAACTCCGTCCTGGGCCGCGGGCAGTCCGCTGGAGTATTTTTCGGCCTCGCTAATACTGGCAGCTCCGACCGGCTGACCGGCATCTCGGCTCCGGGGGTGGCCAGGACCGTGACGCTCGCCGCCGGGACTGTCAACCTGCCCAGCCGGAAAGCCGTGCTGCTCACCGGACCCGTGCCGAAAGCGGTCCTGGCCGAACTTTCCCGGCCGCTGGCCGGCGGCACTTCCGTCCGCCTAACGATGAAGTTCCAGAATGCGGGCAGCGTCACCCTGAACGTCCCGGTACTGCCGCGGGCTACTGACTACTCCACGTACTCCCCGCCGCCGGCTCCGCAGGCCCCGCCGCCCGCCAAGCCGACCGCGGCGAGGCGCCGGCACCCTGCGGCCACGCCGTCGCACGCCGCGGCGAAGTAGTCCCGTCCCCTGCCCCCGCCAGCTAGCCGGCGGATCTGCGCACGCGGCAGGCCCGGGCTCAGGCAGGGCAGCGATCAGGCGGCGGGCTCGAATTTGTAGCCCAGGCCGCGGACGGTGACGATGTGAGTGGGGCTGGCAGGGTCGGCTTCAACTTTCGCCCGCAGTCGCTTGACGTGCACATCCAGGGTCTTGGTGTCCCCGACATAGTCGGCCCCCCAGACGCGGTCAATCAGCTGCATCCGGGTCAGCACCCGGCCGGAGTTGCGCAGCATCACCTCAAGCAGCTCAAACTCCTTGAGCGGCAGCTGGACCTGGCCGCTGCGCACTGTCACGACGTGCCGCTCCACGTCCATCCGCACCGGACCGGACTCCAGGATCGACATTCCCGGCTCGTCGCCCTCGCCCCGCCGGCGCAGCACGGCCCGCATCCGGGCAACAAGCTCGCGGGAGGAGAACGGCTTGGTGACGTAATCATCGGCCCCCAGCTCCAGGCCGACCACCTTGTCGATTTCCCCGTCCTTGGCGGTCAGCATGATCACCGGTACGTTCGACCGCTCCCGCAGCGCCCGGCAGACCTCGCTGCCGGGCAGCCCGGGCAGCATCAGGTCTAGCAGCACCAGGTCAGCACCGCTGCGGTCGAAGGTCTCGATCGCGTCCGGCCCGGTCGCGCACACCGCGACGTCAAAGCCCTCCTTGCGCAGCATGTAGGACAGCGGGTCGCTGAACGAAGCCTCGTCCTCGACCACCAGCACACGTGTCACTTGACTGCCTCCCTGGCAGAACGACCGATTGCCTGCACAGACGCCCGGCCGATGACCGCGGAGTCTGACCGCAGCGGCAGCTGCAGCGTGAACGTCGAGCCAGCACCCTCCCTGCTCCACACAGTTACCTTGCCGCCATGGGCGAACATGACGTGCTTGACAATGGCCAAGCCGAGGCCGGTGCCGCCGGTAGCTCGCGACCGGGCCGGGTCGACGCGGTAGAACCGCTCGAAAATCCGGACGAGGTCCCGTTCCGGGATGCCGATGCCCTGATCCGCGACGGTGATCTCGGCCACATCTTCGGCCGCGCGGCTGGTGCTCAGGAGTACCCGGGTTTTCTCCGGGCTGTAAGCAACAGCATTTTCCAGCAAGTTCCGCAGCGCCGTAACCAGGAGATCCTCATCTCCCATGACCGTCAGGCCATGACATCCGGTCGCGGCGAGCTCGATGCCGCGGGCCGCGGCCTTCATCCGGCACCGGTCCAGCGCCTCGGCTACTACGGCGTCCAGCTCCACCAGAGCCGGGTCGGGTACCGGCTCCGCGGCCTGAATCCGGTTCAGCGTGATCAGGTCCTGCACCAGGTTGGTCAGCCGGGCCGCCTCCTGGCGCATCCGGCCGGCGAAGCGGCGGACCGCCTCAGGGTCATCAGCGGCGTCTTCGACGGTTTCCGCGAGCAGCGCGAGCGCGCCAACCGGCGTCTTGAGCTCGTGACTGGTATTCGCGACGAAATCGCGGCGGACTTCCTCCACCAGCCGGCTCTCGGTCTGATCCTCGGCCAGCACCAGGATCAGGCCGCCGCCGCCCACTCCGGCCCCCAGCGGCGCGACCCGGACGGCGAAGCTGGTAGTCCGTCCGTTGATGCTCCCGGTGGACACCTCGATCTCGCCCTCGCGGATCTCGCCGTCCCGGCGGACCTGCCTGGCTAGCGCCAGCAGCTCGCTGACCAGCAGCGTTTCACCCTCGACCAGGCCAAATGACCGGGCTGCCGAGCTGGCCCGCAGCACCCGGTCCCCGCTGTCCAGCACTACGGCAGAAGAGGAAAGGGCGGAGAGCACGGACGTGACCCCGGCCGGTACCTTCGCCCGCGGAGCCCCGGCTGCCTTCTTGCGCGGGGCGTGCTTGCTCTCAGCCGGCTTCTTCGCCTCAGCCGGCTTCTTCGCCTCAGCCGGCTTCTTCGCCTCAGCCGGCTTCTTCGCCTTGGCGCCCTCTTTAACTTTCATCCGCCGGCCGCCCGCGTTAGCCGGCGGCCGGCGGCTACAGCGGGAAGACGGCACGCGCCGAAGCCAGCCGGCCAGGGATGCCGGAACGCTTTCATCCGCATGTCCACGCTTTGATGGTATGCGGCACGCGACCAGGGCGCACCCGCCCGGGCCGCTCAGGCTGCGGTTCTTCGCAAGATGTTCAGATGGCCGCTAACGGCAGTACATCCTGGGGCCGCCGTACGGATGCCAGCTGGCAGCTGACGGCGGCTCAGTGACCCTGGGCAGCGACCGCCTGCGCGGCTGCCGCAGCGGCTTGCGGATCCAGGTACGTTCCGCCGGGCGGCTCGGGCGCAAAGGCGGCGTCCAGCTCGTACCGCAGCGGCTGGCCCGTGGGAATGTTCAGGCTGGCGATCTGCTCGTCCACGATGCCGTCGAGATGCTTGACCAGGGCGCGCAGCGAGTTCCCGTGCGCCACCACCAGGACGGTCCGGGCCGCCGCCAGGTCCGGGATGATCGCGTCATACCAGTAAGGCAGCAGGCGGCTGTACACATCCTTGAGGCACTCGGTCCGCGGCAGCAGCTCATCGGGCAGCGTGGCGTACCGGGCATCGCCGGACTGCGCCAGCAGATCGTCGTCTGCCAGCGGCGGCGGCGGGACGTCGTAAGACCGGCGCCAGAGCATGAACTGCTCCTCGCCGAAGGCTTCCCTGGTCTGTGCCTTGTTCTTGCCCTGAAGGCCGCCGTAATGACGCTCGTTCAGCCGCCACGAGCGGTGCACCGGCAGCCAGGACAGGCCGGCCGCAGCCAGCGCGGCATTAGCCGTCTGGATGGCCCGGCTCAGCACCGAGGTATGCACCACGTCAGGCCGCAGTCCGGCTGCGGTCAGCTGCTGGCCGGCTTGTACCGCTTCTGCGGTACCTTTTTCTGACAAACCGACATCAACCCAGCCGGTGAACAGGCCCGCCGCGTTCCATTCGCTCTCGCCGTGCCGGAGCAGCACCAGGGTCGCCATGACGCCGAGCCTAGCGCCGCCGCCCGGCGGCCGCTTCCGGTGAACCGGCTCTCGCTGACGGGAACACGACGGCTGGCCGCGCGGTTCCCCTACCGGAGGTGCATGCCCGTGCCGCGGCCCTTTCCCCGCCGGATTGCGACCGTCAGCGTCCACACGTCACCGCTCGAGCAGCCAGGTACCGGTGACGCTGGCGGCCTCAACGTCTACGTTGTCGAAGTCGCCCGGCGGCTGGCCGCCCGCGGCGTGGAAGTAGACGTGTTCACCCGCGCCGTATCGCGGGATCTGCCGCCGGTCGCCGAGCTCGCACCCGGCGTGCTGGTCCGGCACCTGCCAGCCGGCCCCTTCGAGGACCTCGACAAGGCCGAGCTAGCCGCCCAGCTGTGTCACTTTACCTTCGAGGTGCTGCGGGCCGAGGCCGCGTACGCACCGGGCAGGTACGACCTCATTCACGGGCACTACTGGCTGTCCGGTCAGGTCGGGGCCGTCGCCAAGGAACGCTGGGGCGTGCCGCTAGTCCAGTCCATGCACACCCTGGGCAAGGTCAAGAACGCAGCGCTGGCGGCCGGTGACGCCGCTGAGCCGGACATCCGGCTGCGCGGCGAGACCGAGGTGATCGCCGCCGCAGACCGGCTAGTGGCCAATACCCGCGACGAGGCGCGCCAGCTGATCGGGCTCTACGGCGCCCCGCCCGAGCGGGTAACCACCGTGAACCCCGGCGTGGACCTCGCGGTCTTCACGCCCGGCTCGCAGCATCAGGCGCGCGCCCGGCTTGGCTTGCCCACTGACGGCGTGGTGTTGGTCTTCGCCGGCCGGGTGCAGCCGCTCAAGGCCCCTGACGTGCTGCTGCACGCTGCCGCCCGGCTGGTCCGCGACGATCCGGGCCTGCGCGGCCGGCTCACCGTAGCTTTCGTCGGCGGCCCGAGCGGCACTGGCCGGGCCGACCCGGACGGCCTGGCCGTGCTGGCCAGCCAGCTCGGCATAGCCGGGATCGTCCGGCTCGAGCCGCCGTGCTCGCAGCCGGAACTCGCCGACTGGTACCGGGCTGGCACGATCGTCGTCGTGCCGTCCCATTCGGAGTCCTTCGGGCTCGTCGCGGTCGAGGCGCAGGCCTGCGGGACGCCGGTGGTGGCCGCGTCCGTCGGCGGTCTGCGCACCGCGGTCCGGGACGGGGTGTCCGGCACGCTGGTCGATTCCCGTGACCCGGCCGCCTACGCACGCGCGATCGCGGAGCTGATCGGCGCGCCCGCCGCTCTCGGCAGGCTCGGCCGGGGCGCCCGCGAGCACGCTTCCGGGTTCGGCTGGTCGGTGACCGTCGACGGGCTGCTGGCCACCTACCGCCGGGTGATGGCCGAGTCGGCCGCGTCGGTAGACGCATGACCGCCGGCAACCAGGACGTGGCCGCACACCAGGACGAGGCCGCAGCCGGGGTCGAGGCGGCGCTGGCCAGCCTCGGCCTGCCGTTCGAGTGCCCGCAGCCGGGCAGCTACCTGATCCGGCTGGAGGGCCAGCACAAGCTGGTAACGATGGCCTGGCTGCTGGTAGGAGCGCACAGTCTGCAGGTGGAGGCGTTCTTCTGCCGTCAGCCGGACGAAAGCCACGCCGAGTTTTACCGTTTCCTGCTGGAACGGGGCGGCCGGATGTTCGGCGTGCATTTCGCGCTGGATCCCGCCGGTGACGTCTACCTGGTGGGCCGGCTGCCGCTAGCGGCGGCGACTACGCAGGAGATTGACCGGCTGCTCGGCTGCGTGCTCAGCTACTGCGACGACAACTTCGACCAGGCCCTGATGATCGGTTTCCCGGCCGCCATCCGGCGGGAATGGGCCTGGCGGGTCAAGCACGGCGAAAGCGTGGCCAACCTGCGCCCGTTCGCCCGCCTGACCGGTTCAAGGCCGCCGGCCGCGCCGGAACTGGCTGCCCGGCCGGAACTATCAGGACCGCACTAGCCGGGAGATGGCGGCCGACGCCTCCTGAATCTTCGCTTCCGCCTCAGGTCCGCCGTGCGCGACGGCCTCGGTGACGCAGTGCCCGAGATGATCTTCGAGCAGGCCGAGCGCGACGGCCTGCAGCGCCCGGGTCGCGGCGGAAACCTGCGTCAGCACGTCGATGCAGTAGACGTCGTCCTCGACCATCCGCTGCAGTCCGCGCACCTGCCCCTCGATCCGGCGCAGCCGCTTGAGGTAGGCGTCCTTCTCCTGACTGTAACCGGCCACGGTCTGACGATATATCAGCCTCCGGCTGGCTCAGCCGCCGCTCAGCTGGACCGCCTTGACGACCAGCAGTATCACCGAGATCACCAGGTACCCGCGCAGCAGCAGCATCCCCAGGCGTGTCCCCGGTGACCAGACGACCGGCTTGAGCAGGGCGAGCGGCGGCATCCGCCAGTTCAGCCGTTCCTGCTCCGACATGCCGGCGCGCGCGGGCGCCACCGCGGCGCTGCCGTGGCGGGAGGCCATGATCCGCAGCCAGCCGAAGGCCAGGCCGCTGCCGGCGACCAGGCTGGCCGTCAGCCAGATCGCGGTCAGCGAGGCGCTGACGCCGGCGAACAACGTGGTGATCACCAGGGTGCCCGACAGCATCAGCAGGATGCCGACGATCACGGCCGCGAGGATAGTCAGCCAGCGCTGGTTCACCCACGGCCCGAGGACCTCCCTGTCGTTGCACAGCAGCAGCAGGAAGACGGTGGCACTTGGCAGCAGCACGCCCGCCAGCGCCTGCACGGCGGTCGTCAGCAGCCCGAGCGGCGCGCCGGGGATAAGCACGATGACGGCGGCCAGGACAACGAGCGCCGAGTAGCTGGCGTAGAAAGCCTTCGCGTCCCTGAAGGTACGGTTCAGCGAGTGCTTGAGCCCGAACACGTCGCCGAAAGCGTAGCTGCTAGCCAGGGTCACCGCCGCCGCGCCGATAATGCTGGCATCCAGCAGCACGATCGCGAACAGCGCCCCGAGCACCCGGCTGGTGGCGCCGAGGGCGCTGGCCACGCCGAGGGCGCTGGTGAAATGCCCGGCCAGCCCGGTGCTGCGGGCCGCGTAAACCCCCACTATCAAGATCGCCGTAGCGCCCCCCACCACGACCAGCGAGCCAAGCGTGGTGTCGGCCCGCTCGTAGGAGATGAAGCGCGGGGTGATCCGCTTGTCGATGACGTTGGACTGCTGGAAGAACAGCTGCCAGGGCGCGACCGTGGTGCCCACGATCGCGATGATCAGCAGCACGGCATTGGAGCTGACCCCGCCCTGCACGCCGGGCACCACGAAGTGGTAGGCGACCGAGCCGTAGTGCGGGTGAGACAGCACTGCCAGCGGGACCAGCACCAGGCTGACCGCGATGAACGCGAACATGGCGCGTTCCCAGCGCCGGAAGCTGCCGCTCGCGGTGATCGCTACCAGCAGGACCGCGGCCAGCGGCACCGAGATATACGGGCTGACGCCGAAATAGCGCAGGGCCAGTGACACCCCGATGAACTCAGTAACGATGGTAAGAAAATTGAGCAAAAAGAGGTCGCCGACACTAAACCAGCCCCAGAACTTGCCGAACCGCTCGAAGATAAGCCGCGCGTGCCCGACGCCGGTCACGGCACCGAGGCGGACCACCATCTCCTGGTTGACGATCAGCACCGGGATCAGCAGCAGCAGCACCCACAGCAGGCTGTACCCGAAGTTCTGCCCGGCCTGGGCGTAGGTGGCCACCCCGCCTGCGTCGTTATCGCCGACCATGACAATCAGGCCGGGCCCGATGATCGCCAGGAAGGTGATGAGCTTGCGCCGCCAGCCGCTGCCCTGCTCGTCCGTCAGCCGGATCCGGCCGAACGCGCCCTCGATATCGCCTGCGTGCATCTCGCCTGGCACTGCGGACGGCTGCACCAGCGACCGGGCCACCGTGACCGCCGGGGCTGGAGTAGCCGCAACGGCCGGGGCCGGCGCTGCCGGAACGGCCGCGGCCGGCGCTGCCGGGACCGGAGCCGCCGGGGCCAGAGCCGCCGGGGCCGGAGAAGCGGCAGGCACGGCGGGCGGCTTGCCGTTCGCGGCCCGCGCCTCGTCCGCCGGGCTCCGGACGACGTCCTCGGAGCTGCTCACGAGTGCTCGCCGCGGCCGGCATCCGGCGGCTGTGCTACTTCGCGGCGCCGCCAGTCGTCGGGCAGCGTGACTTCGAGCACGTCGTCGACAGTGATCAGGCCCAGCATCTTCCGCTGCTCGTCTACTACCGGGATGCTGATCAGGTTGTAGTCGCTCATCAGCACGGCGACGTCTACTACGTCGGTGTTCGCGCCGACCCGGACCGGATCACCGTCGTAAATGTCGGCGAGCAAAGCCGACTGATCAGACTGGACCAGGGCGACCAGCCGGACTACCCCGCACAGGCGGCCGCGCTCGTTCAGCGCGTGCACGCTGGTCAGCGCCTCCGGTTGCAGGCTGTGCGAGCCAGCCACATGGTCAAGCGCCTGCCGGACCGTAGCGTCACCGGGCAGCGCGACGAAGTCCACCCCCATCAGGCCGCCAGCGCTGGCCGGGTTGTAACCCATCAGCGTGAGCACCTTGGTCCGCTCACCGGGCGGCAGCAAGTCGAGCACCGGCAGCCTGCGGCGCTGCGGCAGCTCGGCGATGGTGTCGGCGGCGTCGTCGGCGCGCATCCGGGTCAGGACCTCGGCGATCTGCACGTCGGTGCGGGTGCCCAGCAGCCGGGTGGCGAGATCCTCGTCCAGTTCCTCGAAGACGTCGGCCTCCAGCTCGGGATCGGCGTGTACCTGCCCGAGGATCTCCGTCTCCTCCTCCTTGGACGCCCCCTCGAGCAGGTCGGCGATCTGAGCCGGCTTAAGCCTGCGGATCCGGCCGAACGGGCCGCGCAGCAGCTCACTGCCGGCATGGCCGATCAGCGGCTCGAACTTGGTCCACTCGCGGAACGTGTAGCCGCCCGGCGCCGCGGCGGAGCGGCCGAAGAACCGGCGGCCGCGGCGGCGGGTGTCGACGCCCGCCAGCACCCGGTCCGGGCCGCGCGGGACCAGCTCCAGGTCGGCAGCCTTGATCAGCTGCGCGGTCTCGACGTCGATCAGCCGGTGCCCGAGCACGTCAGCCCGCAGCATTACCTCGCCGGGGCGCCGCTCGAACTGCCGCAGATCCAGTTTCGCGGTAGCCAGCTTCAGCACGTCCCCGTCGAAGGAACTCGCGTGCTTGATCGGCACGTACACCTCGCGGCCGCCACCGACGGTCACCACCAGCCCGCTGACCAGGGGAAGGTCGGCGCCCCGGAGCCGGACGATGACGTCGGACAGCCGCCCGATCGGCTCACCGCCTTTGTCGGTGACCGGGCGGCGCAGCAGCTCCGACAGGTGCAGGGTCCGAGCGCCGCCGGCCTGCTCGCCGGCAGCAGGTGGTGTCATGGTCATAGCCGTGCTCCTTCGATCAGGCCGGTGAGCTCGTACCGCCCCCTACCCTGCCACCCCCTGCTGAACGGCGAGTTACGCTGATCGTCACCAGCGCGCCGGTAACACCGGTTTAACTAGTGCGAGGAGCGGAGGAAGACCGCGTGGCTATCCGGAAGACGGTAGCGCAGCTCGGCGCTGGTGACCTGGCTGAGGGCCTCGGCTATGTCGTCAAGCGCCGCCTGCTAGGCAAGCCGCTGGTCAACGAGGAGCTCAGTGAGCAGCGGCTGTCCAAGCGGCTGGCCCTCGGGGTGCTGGCGCCGGACGGCATCTCCTCGTCGGCGTACGGCACCGAGGAAATCCTGATCGAGCTGCTCAAGGGCGGCCTGGCGGTCACCGCGTTTACCCTGATCCTGCCGCTGACCGGCGTGGTGCTGTTCGTGATGGCGCTGGTCGTGCTGTCCTACCGCGAGGTCGTCTCGGTCTACACCAGGGCCGGCGGCTCCTATGTCGTCGCCCGGGAGAATTTCGGGCCCCGGGTAGCTCAGGTCGCCGCGGTAGCACTGCTGATCGACTACGTGGTCACCGTCGCCGTGCAGGTGGCCGCGGGAACCGCGGCGGTCGCGTCAGCCGTCCCGGCGATCAGCAATCCCAACGTCCGGATGATCATTTCGATCTGCATCGTCATCCTGATGTGCTACGCCAACCTCCGCGGGATCCGGGAAGCCGGGCGCTCGTTCGCGGTGCCGACCTACCTGTTCTCGGGCGTCGTGCTCGTCCTGATCTTCACCGGCCTGCTGCGGGAGGCCTTCGGCGGGCTGCACGTCGCCGCGTACCCGGTGGCCGACCAGTACACCGCGACTACGGGGCACGACAGCCACAGCAGTCTCATCACCTTCGGCCTGATGTTCGTGCTGCTGCGGGCGTTCGCCAACGGCGGCTCCTCGCTGACCGGGATCGAGGCCGTGTCCAACGCGGTCAGCGCGTTCAAGCCGCCGGAGGGGATCAACGCCCGCAAGGTCCTGGTTACCGAGGGAGTCATCCTCGGCACGCTGGTAGCCGGGATCTCCTGGCTGGCGCACGTCACGCACGCGGCGCCGTACGTATCCGGCGTGCCGACCGTGCTGGCGCAGGAAGGCCGCGCTGTCTTCGGCCACTCCGCCTTCGGCACCGCCATGTTCGTCCTGATCCAGGCCGCGACCGCGCTGATTCTCTATACCGGCGGCAATACCAGCTTCAACGGCTTCCCGTTCCTGGCGAGCTTCGTCGCCGAGGACGCCTTCCTACCGCGCTGGCTGACCAAGCGGGGCCACCGGCTGGTCTTCTCCAACGGCATCGTCGTGCTCGCGCTGCTGTCGTCAATTCTGCTGGCCGTAGCCGGCGCCAACGTCAACAACCTGGTGCCGTTCTACGCGATCGGGGTTTTCACCGCCTTCACGATGGCCGGCTGCGGGATGGCGAAATATCACAGCCGGATGCGCGAGCCGCACTGGCAGCGCAAGCTGGCGATCAACTTCTCGGCCGGCCTGATCTCGATGATCGTCGTGCTGATCTTCGTCGTGGTCAAGTTCACCGAGGGCGCTTACCTGGTGGTGATCCTGTTCGCGATCGGCGTGCCTGCGCTGATCTTCCTAAACCGGGAGTACCGCCAGGAAGCGGAGGTGCTGGCGCGGATCACCAGCCGGGAAAAGCCGCCCGAGCCGCCGACCTACGCCCGCCGGACCGTCTTCGTCTTCGTGGATAATCTTGATCTCGCGACGCTCGCCGCGCTCCGCTATGCGCGCAGCCTGCGGCCGACCTCCCTGCGGGCGGTGCACTTCGTCCTCGACAGCTCGCAGGCCGATACCCTCCGCCAGGACTGGCTGCGCGCGAACACCGGAATCGCGCTGGACTTCGTCGACAGCCCGGACCGGCGGATGGCCCGGGCAGCCGCCGAAATGGTCAGCGCCGAGGCGGCGCTGCCCGGCGTGGGCGTGACCGCGATCTTGCCGCGCCGGGTGTACTCGCCGGTTGCCCGGCTCTTGCATGACCGCACCGCGGACCGGATCGCAGCCGTGATCAGCCAGATCCCGCATGCGGCGGCCACCATCGTGCCCTTCGACGTGCGCCAGCGGCTGCGCACGCTGCATCAGCACGGCAGTCTGGCAAGCCAGCCGGGCGCCCCGGGGCCGGACACCAGGGGCGCGGTGCCGGCCGGCACGGCGGCCGGCACCGTCGGCAGTGCGGCCGGCAGTGCAGCCGCCGGCACCGTCGAGGGCGCGCGGGGCGGCGCGGCCGCCGCTGACACAGCGGCCGGGGCGGCGGAGGCGGCCGCCGGCGGGAGCGGCGATCCGCAGGCGCCAGTTCCCGACGAGCCAGCCCAGGCGGACAGTGATCATTACAGCAGGCCGATCCCGCCAGCCGGCTGCAACCCGATCGGCACCTTGACCAAGCCCGGCCGCGCCGTCGTCGAGGGCCGCGTCCGGGCCGTGGAGATTCGGCCGGTGCAGCAGAACACCGTGCTGGCGTGCGAAGTCTCCGACTCGACCGGCCAGCTCACCGCCTTGTTCTACGGTCGCTCCCATATCCCGGGGCTGCTGCCGGGCGCCAGAGCCCGGTTCCGCGGGCCGGTCGGCATCCGCGACGGCCACGCTGTCATGATCAACCCCGCTTATGAGCTGCTCGCTCACGGCACGGGCGGCAAGCCGCACTCATGAACCGGCTGCAGGGCCGCGCCGGCGCAGGTCCCGGTGGCGGGTCGTGGGCGTGTCGGGGCCCCGTTCTCGTTGCCGCCGGCCTCGTCTGGTGCGGCAGAGCGGGATCTGCTCGTCGTTGCTGTCGCCGTGCCCTGGTGCCCTGGTGCCCGGGTGAGCGGCGCCGCCGGTTGGTCATGTGGTGCAGGCCGGGGCAGGCGGGAGGACCTGATGGCAGGTCGCGGCCGGGCTGCGGCGGTGAACCTGACGGCGAGGCGGCGCCGCAAGCTGATACCGGCCGCGGGGGGCCGGCCGCCCCCGGAAAGTGGCCGGAAAAAGTTTTCCCCGGGCGCGTTCCGGTGGGGGCGGACTGTCAGCAGAGCGTGCGATAATCGAACTCATAACCGGTCAGCCCCGCCCCACCGTGAAGGAGGCTCCCGGACATGTGCACTCCCGGTCAGCCCCCCGCCGGTCCCCCCGCCCCTGGCATCCCCGCCGCCCCCGGCCCGGCCAGCGCGGGCCTGCCTTCCAGCACGGGGGAGGCGCTTGTTGTGCTGGAGGGCGCCCTGGCGTTCCTGGCGGCCGCGGACGCGGCGGCGCTGACCGCCGGGGAGCAGGCGGACGTGCTGCGCGGCCTGGAACGCGCCGAGTCAGCGCGGACCGCGGCGCGGTCCTCGGTCCTGGCGGCGTTCACGGCGGCCCGCGGGTTCGAGGCCGACGGGCAGGCATCCGCGCGGGCGTGGCTGGCGTGGCAGACCCGGGTGACGGGCGGCGCCGCGGCCGCCGCGACCGGGTGGGCCCGGCGCCTGGCCGCGCACCCCGCGGTCCGCGCGGCGCTGGCCGCGGGGACCCTGTCGGCGTCGTGGGCCCGGCAGGTCTGCGACTGGAGTGACGTCCTGCCTCCCGCTGCCCGCCCCGCCGCGGACGTGATCCTGGTAACCGCCGCCGCCGGCGGCGCCGGGCTCGCGGACCTGGGGGCGCTGGCGGAGGAGATACTGCGCCGCACCGCCGCCGCCGACCCTGACACCGGCACCGGCACCGGGACGGGGGCGGGGGATGACGGGTTCGGGGACCGGTCGGTCCGGCTGGGCACGACGTTCCGCGGCGCGGGACGGCTGGAGGGGGACCTGACCCCGCAGTGCGCCGCGGCGGTCCGCGCCGTCCTGGACGCCCTCGGAGCTAAGGCAGGGCCGGAGGACACCCGGACGGGGAAGCAGCGGGACCACGACGCCCTCGAGGAAGCCTGCCGGCGGCTGATCGCCGCGGGGTTCATCCCGGACCGGGCCGGGCAGCCCACCCAGATCCAGCTGATCATGACCCTGGAACAGCTCCGCCGCACCGACCCCGGCCACGCCGCCGAAACCACCTGGACCCGCGACGCCGCCAGTTACCCCGGCGACCCCGCCACCAGCCCCGGCACCGGCAGTGACGCCGGCGCGGGCAGTGACGCCGGCGAGGGCACGGCCGCCGCGGCCGCCACCGCAGCCAGCACGGGCGGGACGGGCACGGCCGCCGCGGCAGGCGCCGCGGGACCGTGGTGGCCCGGGTGCGCCCCGGCCGGGCCGGGCGCGGACTGCGACGCCGCGATCGCCCCCGCCGTCACCGGCACCATCGACCCCGACGTCCTGGACCAGCTCACCGCAGCACTGCTCGGCGACCCGGACGCTGGCCAGGCCCCCGCAGACCGGGGCACAACAGACCAGGGCATATCAGGCCAGGACGCCGCTGGCCGGGGCACCGCAGACCTGGGCACCGCACGGCAAGCCACTGCAGGCCAGGGCGCCGCAGACCCGGGCGCCGCAGGCCAGCACGCCGCGGACCGGGCCGGGGAGCGCAGGCGCCGCGCGCAGCGGGCCGCCCGGGCCCTCATCATCACCCGCGCCGCGGACCTGCTCTCCGGGCCGGGCGGGCTCACCGCCCTGCTCCGCCAGAACCTCCCCGGCGCCGGCACCGCGGTCACATCCCGGTCCCTGCCCCTGGACGTCGGCGCCGCAACCCCGACCATCCCCGGTCACCTGCGCCGCGCCGTCACCCTCCGCGACCGGCACTGCCGGTTCCCCGGCTGCGACCAGCCCCCCGCCGCCTGCCAGCCCCACCACATCGTGCCCCGCGCCCACGGCGGCACCACCAACCTGACCAATTTGATGCTTTTGTGCAGTTTTCATCATCTCATCGCCGTCCACCGGTGGGGCTGGACCATCACCCTGCACCCCGACACCACCGTCACCGCCACCAGCCCCGACGGCACACGCACCCACGGGCCACCCCCCGAACCCCAGGCACCCCACGCGCAAGCCGCCTGACACCGGCACGACCTTCACCCCCGGACCCGGACCGCAAGAGCGTTCCGCCGCTGCAGCGTCCAAGCCCAGGACGACACCGGCGAGCAGCCCCCCGCACCGGGTCCCCCGGCGGCGACCAGGACCGGCAATCCGCCGTCACCCGCCCCGTCGGCCACCAGCAGCGAACAACCCACCGGTAGCCGGCAAGGACAATTACGATGCGCTGCACTAATGCCGGGCGCCCCCGCCCAGCGGGTCAGCGGAATCCGGCGCACCGGAGTCGGGGACACCAGAATGAGGGGCCGCGGGCTCGGCGGGATGCAGCGGATTGAAGCGCATCCACAGCAGAAACAGCAGGCCCAGCACCAGCATCGACAAGCCCATCCACAGGTTGATATTGATGCCGTTGGCCTTGGCCCGCTGCGCAGCCGAGACGTTGAAGCCGGCGATCGTGAGCATCACGCCGTAGACGATGAACAGCGCCCCGATGAGCAGCCTGATGTCGAAAAGCTTGGATGCGCCGGACTTAGGCTCGGCTGCGGGCGTTTGAGTCATGAGTCGCTCCGGTCAGACGAAGATGATGGACAGGACGAGGACGATGCCGAGCGCGCTGAAGCCGAGCAGCTTCGGGGACTGCCACCAGGGCAGCTTCGGCGCCAGGGCGGGGTCGGGTGCCCGCGGGTCACGGGTCCCCCATACCAGTCCGGCCAGCTCTGACGCCGGCTTCGGCGCGGTGACCAGGGTGACCGCGACGGTGACCAGGGCATCAGCGACGAAGGCGACGATGGCGCCGTAGAAGTTGGCCATCTGGGCATTGATGTGCACATGGGTCGGGTCGAAGTGACCGCCGGGGTAGAAGTAAGCGATGTGATAGGCCGAGAAGTGCATGACGGCCGCGCCCAGGGTTCCGGCCGCCAGCCCGCAGATGCCCGATTTAGGCGACGTCCGCTTCCAGAACATGGCAATGATAAATGTGGCGAAAAGCGGCGCGTTAAAGTAGGAGAACAGCAGCTGGATGTAGTTCATGATGTTGCTGTATCCCGACGCGATCACGGCGGTCAGGATCCCGATCAGGACGCCGGCGATGGTCACGACCCGGCCGACCCGCAGGTAGTACCCGTCAGGGCGCCCTTTAACAATGTATGTCTGCCAGATGTCGTACGTGAAAACAGTGTTGAAGGAACTGACGTTAGCGGCCATGCCGGCCATGAAGGCGGCTAGCAGGCCGGCCAGCGCGATGCCGAGCACGCCGTTGGGTAGTAGCTGGTTCATCAGCAGCGGGATGGCGTCGTTGTAGGTGAGCTTGCCGGTTCCGAAGTGCGGCACCAGGACCAGGGCCAGCAGACCCGGGATGATCGTCAGCCCCGGAATGAAGATCTTCGGGAAAGCGCCGATCAGTGGCGTGCGCTGGCCGGCCGACAGGTCCTTCGCGGCGAGGGCTCGCTGCACTTCAGCGAAGTTGGTGGTCCAGTACCCGAACGACAGTACGAAGCCCAGGCCGAGCACGATGCCGATCCAGTCGCCGAGCGGGTTCATCCAGCCGCCCACGCCGGTGCCCCGCCAGGTCGAGAAGGAGTGGGTCCCGAGCGCGGTATGGCTGACCGCCCTCTTCAGGCCGGAGTAGCCGCCGACCTTGGACAATCCGACGACGACGATCGGGATGAGCCCGGCCAGGATGACAAAGAACTGCAGCACCTCGTTGTAGATCGCCCCGGACAGGCCGCCCAGCGTGATGTATGCCAGCACGAACCCGGCCGAGACGGCGATCGAGACGTAGATGGGCCAGCCGATCAGGGCGTTGATGACCAGCGCGAGCGCGTAGAGGTTGACGCCGGCGATGAGTACCGCGGCAGCCGCGAAGCTGAGCGCGTTGAAGAGGTGCGTCGGGGCGTTGAACCGCCGCCGCAGGTACTCCGGGACGCTCCGTACCCGCGAGCCGTAGTAAAAGGGCATCATTACCAGGCCGAGAAACACCATGGCGGGCACGGCGCCGATCCAGTAAAAATGCACCGTAGACAAGCCGTACTGGGCACCATTCGCAGCCATGCCGAGAATTTCGATAGCTCCCAGGTTGGCCGAGATAAA